>Ga0315284_10002557_pt1 | contig 26024 bp, 20 predicted proteins | sample YL17G09_16_MG_FD_203696 | JGI IMG/M metagenome (GOLD analysis project Ga0315284, IMG submission 203696) | Sediment microbial communities from Yellowstone Lake, YNP, Wyoming, USA - YL17G09_16 | ecosystem: Environmental > Aquatic > Freshwater > Lake > Sediment | place: USA: Wyoming | collected...
TATACTCCCCTCAACAGCCTCCCATGTATCACCAAAGAATTTTTTACGAATCTCTTTTATAGCTTTGGAATTAGAAGAAAGTAGTTGTCCTTGTGCCCAATGTGCTCCGTCTATTTTCCGCCAATCACCCTTAACCTGCCAAAAGGCTTGACTCCCAGCCTCTGAAACCATCCACACTCTAGTATGTCCACCATCAGGAGAAAACCACTTTGCATCAAGAGGTAGAGCGTCAGTTCCAGCTGTCTTACTAAAAGCCTTCACAAAACCAGTAGATTTGTATTTTTTATCAAAATCATTGTGTAAATTGTAAATTTGATTAGCACTAATCGTCCTATTTACTTCAACTTTTATTTGTGCTTCCTTATCAACTGGTGTATCTAATGTGTCTCTGTATTCATTATTCAATTCACGCCTAAGATGATTAAGCGTTATTTCTTGACGATTTCTTTCCTTTAGAGGTTGGTCTCTATCTTGAACTTCTTGATCTTTCCCCTGCATAGAGTTAGTAAGTATATCTTTAACTTGTGTAAAACTGTTCACACGTGCTATCTTCTCCTTGCCATTCTTTGAATATTTTACAATAAATTCTAGAATTTGTATATCAGGTTCCATCGGAGCCATAACTTCTTCTATAAAAGTAGCTCTCGAGTAGTCTGACAATAATTCTTTTTCAATTAATGTTTTTTCTAACTTTTCAAATTCAATGCCTTCAGCTGAATTAATTCTCATGACCATTTTCACAACCTCTTCACCTGGTTGCATCTTATTACACTCCTCATCTGACGATGTCCACGATAAAACTCCTTCAAGAGACTTAGACCAAGAAGAATAAGAAGGAGTTGTTGGATGCTTATATTGTCTTATTGACCGCATTAACGAACCCACGTTAGATATTTCTAAAAATTCGCGTCCAGGCATTTCAATGCTTCTATGTAGATTTCCTTTGAATATTGCTTCAGGTATAAACTTTTTAATTAAAATAAAGATAGCAGCAGGAACGGAAGAAGTGGATTCGTGATATTCACCATCTTGCCACTTATCAGCAAAGTCAGCAATAATAAGTAAAGCCTTCTCTTTATCCATTAATGCTTCTTTATGAAATCCCCTTAACAAACCTTGTGGAAACATCTTATTCACTACTTCGGCTGACTCTTGTTCTGCAACACCTTCACCACCAGGAAAGCCTTTTTCGGGATCATAATCTAAAACATGTCCCTTTTCATGAGAAACAACTTCAACAATAGCTTGCTTGACTGCTTCCTCAAACATCTCACGATGCTCTGGATTGTTAGAATCAAAATTAGATCCTAAACGATGTTTTACATCATTCTTTATGCGCTGAACATTTAAATGAATAATGGAAGAATCGTCGGAGCTAACTTGCCCATAAGGACCACTATGTAATGCTACAATCTTTGAGATACCCTTGAAATAACCAGGATCAGAAGCCGTAAGCTGTTGCACTGCATCTTGGATTTCAGCTCGAATTTCAGGCTCAATTTCTACTCTTGGTGAGTCTATTAAAGATTGTACATTGGGAGAGGTTACAGAGGGAGACACTAATAAAGAGCCAGGCTGAACTTGAGACTTTTTCTTCAACTCATTAAGAGCTTCTTGTCTACTTAAAGATATATACATTTGAACATCGTATACAACTTTTGGTGATCTATCACCCTTCTGATAGGCCTCAAGTGAAGGTTTATAAATCTCTTCAATATTTTTAGGTTCTTTTTCAATATTAGGATCGATTTTAGCAGCTACCCTTTCGGTAAGTTTGAGACTGTGAAACAAATTTACAGCAGCACTAAATGGGTCAGAAATATTGCCAAACGTCCAAGGTCCAAACTTATTAGATGAGTAACCCCAATCATCATCAACGTGTCCCCAAACGCTCTCCTTTTGTTTATTTAGCACTGTTCCAATGAACTCATTCTTATAATATACTAAACGCATATTTTCAGAAGAAGAGGGAACAATGGTAATGTGCTTTGAAAAAATCTCTGATGCTTTTGTGAGACCTTTAAGGGCATTGCTTTCAATTGAACTCTTTTCTAATTTAACCAGCTGCTCCTCTACTATCCATTGACTTTCTGTACTTTTATTCTTATAATCAATAACTCCATGTTCATCGGGCATATTAAATGCAATTAAATGCCACATTTCACCAGCATCCTTTTGTGTCTTACCTGTATATATACCCTTTTTATTTGGATCGTCTATTAATCTAACAAGATCGCCCTTTTGAAAAGTCTCTTGTGCTGTTTTTGTAAAGCTCTTAATGTTAGCTACGTTTTCAGGACCCCACCATCTCTTAAAAACCTCTTTATAGTCTACCTTATGTTCCATAGTTGGGATGCTGAATATTTGCTCAAACGTATAACCTTTATTTTTAAGATACTTAAACTGCTCTTTGTAGGCACGTTCTTCTACTGGATTATTTGGATATTGCCCTGATGTATCTTGTGAACCAAACTGGTGGTGTGCCTTTTCGTGAACCATCCAGCCAGCCGGATCGGAAGCCGAATCATAATCTTCTCTTACTCTTATTGTTTTATTATCAAAATCATATTCAGTTGGATCTTCTTTTCCTCGAGCCCATTCATTTTGGGGTATTATTTTCACTATTGGTGTTTGCGAATGCTTCACAAAACCCTTCAATGCACCTGTGGGGGCATTGTTTTGATAACCAAAAGGAGCAGGAATAAAAGAAGCAGGTAGACTGGTAACTTGAGTCTGAGTGCTTTCGCTTTCTCGTCTTACATTATCATACTCCACAGGAGCGATTTTATTAGGATAAAGAACCTTTTTCTTTTTTCCCTTTTCATCGTCCTTCTTTGCAAAATCCTGAATCATTAGTGTCTACCTCTCATCATTCCAGTCCTTGCAATTGGTTTTATGGTTCCACCGCCAGGTAATGGCATAGTTCTATTGCTACTATATGTGGGTTGATTAAACCCTGTAAACCCTTGTGTCTTTTGAAACATATATCCAACGTAAGAATAAACCAAGGCGCACGCACCATCTATGGGTTTTGTGGAGCTTTGCTTATGATATTTCTTTTTAATCTGTCCAGATCCAGCGATGGTAGCCTCTATTTCCACATTGCAAATGTGTTCCATTAACCACTCAACACGAGCTGGTTCCTTATATGGAAAAGCAAAAGATTTCTGATCTAAGAGCAGGTCATAAACCTCTTCAAAAGCTCTGTGTTTATCTATAGTAATTTGATGAGTAGCCCTGTCATACCTATAAGTGGTTTTACAATTAGCACTAGAAATAACCTCAACAAGCCTATCGGGATATTTCTCTTTCAAGACCTGATTCTGTACATGTCCAGCACCAAAGTCGCAAGCTACCACCTTACAATTATACTGTCTAATCCAATCGACAATATTTTGAATTTGTCCCTGATCACCCATTACTTTTGATTGTTCCATTCTATGGGCAAATTCTAAACGAAACTTACCTTCTGCTAATCTAGATAAAACAATAAATACAGTGTAGCCACCTGCACCTTCGTCATCTTCACCACTGATTCTTTGACCCCAGTCAACACCTGCCCATGTCATTCTATCAGTTACAGCAGGATTAAATCGCCATTCATGTGTATTGGGGTCTTTTGTGGTAGCCTCAACAATCTCACCAAAACTAGGCCCCGTCTCACGACCTGAATAAAACTCACCCATAACTTCATTAGCAAAGGCACGAGCTGTCTTATCTCTTAACTTATCATCTAAGGCTTCACGAGTAATATTGGGTACTATAAGTTGACTAATATAATAACCACGACGAGGAGCGTTAGCATCACCTTGCGATACCCATTTCCCTCCCTTTACAGCTCGTCTCTTATCCATCTTTTGACGACACCCCTTGCCCTCATGATCGCGACACTCTACAAGAAACCCTTCTACTAAATTTGTATCTTGCACTTCTTTAGATGAGGAAAACTTATAATACAATGGGAAAAGGTGTCCACAATGTAAGCACTTTAAATAATATTCTCTCCTATCTGATGCTACCCATAAATCATAAAAATCTGAATTAGCATCTTTGGGAGTACCGAAATCTAGTTCCAAACCAAATCCAGGGGGGCCAAATTTACTATGTGACATGGCTTCTTGTGTATTCTCACGAGCTGACTTTGCTAAATCTTGGATCTCATCAAATAGAGCATAATCAAGTGGCAATCCTCTCAATCTGTCACCCTGTTCACCAGCACCTTCAATTAGAATAAAATTTCCACTTTTGAATGGTTTTTGCGTTACAGATCCATCATTCTCTAATAAATTCCTAAGACAACCATTGGTAGACTCTGTAATTGCTGGAGAAAATGTAACCTTACTATAACGTCTAGCTTGCTCAATTTGAGGAAATGTGTGTAATCCTCTAATGTGGTCATACGTACCACCACAAGCCATATATAACGAAATAGCGCATGCAGTAGTTGTCATTTCAACCTGACGACCTTTCTTAACAACAATTGGCTTACCCTTAGATCCCACAGCTTCTAGGCAAATATAGCGATAAATTTCATGTAAATAATCACGTCCACAATCTATGAGTTGAAACGGCTTACCATCAATAGACATTGTTCTAGAAACAAATTCTATAGGATCCATCAGAGTAAACTCTGAAATTAAATCACCTGTTAAAAATCCATCAGTACTTTTTACTTGTACTCTTCTCTTTCGACTCATTGTATCTCTCATTCCATAAAAGTAAAAGGTGAGGCTTTCACCCCACCTTTTATAAGAAAATCGATACTTTTGACTTTAAATAGACCCTAAGTACATTTTTAAATTATGTCTTAAGGTTCTAAAATTACTGCTGAGTCTCTTCGTTAATTATCTGATCAATAAGGTCAGCCTCTTCTGTAAGACCTTTCTCATCAAGTTTTGTAGCAATATCTGCTAATTTCTCAAGATAAGCTGTCTTCGCTGTCTTAGTGACTGTCTTTTCAGCAGCACCTTGAACACCCTTAGGCTCTTTGCGAGCGACTTCTTCAACTACATCGTGAACCTCATTAATGGTCTCAACGTAGCCATCAGCGTTAGGGCCCGTAGCCTTTACATCTGTGGACTTCACATCGTAAACACCTTCACCACCTTTACCAGGTGTGACAACTGTTGTGCAGGTTCCACCTTGAGGATGGGCAACTTTTACTTCATCCTGTGTTGGTCCCATCTTACTCTTATCCCAATACTGATCCTTATCAAGAGCTTCTTTAATAAGCTTTTGTCCATGATCAGTCTCAAAAAACGCCTTAATAACATTCCAATCCATACTTAACCTCCTATGGTTGTTGATCAACGTCTTTAATTAAGCGCTCGATAATATAACGGGCTGCATCGTCTACCATACTGGCTTCTCGATGACATCCTTTATTATCTAATTGATTAGCAATACGCACCAATTTAATTATATGTTTTGCAGCAAGTACCAACTCCTCTTCTGGAACCTCTACCCCTTCGGGAGGTAGAGCGTCTGCAATCTCTGGCTCTATTTCGGGAGCAAAAGAAGGTAGAGGAGATTTTGGACCTGTTGTTAGATCTTTTTCTATGATCTTTTCTAAGATTTCCTTAGCATTAGACATTCCCTTTTGTTGTGCATCGTTCTCATATTCATGTAGTAAATCGTCCATAGAATCGTACATATTACCCTGGTCATCAACCCACAAGTCACTCATATCAGCTGTTTCTTGTGCAAAAATCTCTTGTAATGAGTGTGCAAACAAATTCTTAGAGGGTGGTAACGATTCTGTTTTAAAACGGTAGGTGGGCTTTTCCTCTTTTTGTGGTGCTTTTTCTACCTGCTTAGGAAGACCACTCTTAGGTACCCAAAATAATCCACCATCTTCTTTTTTAGTTAAATCGCGCTCATCATCATTAATATCAAAACCTTCACCCTCGCGACCTAACATAAGAACACTAATACCTGGAGCGATTGTCTTATCTTCAAATCCAGGAGACTGTTCTAATACATTTTTAGCAAGAAAAGCGTTCTCAAACATTGACTGTTTCTGCAAATCCATAACTTTTTGTTGTAATTTTTTCTTAGTTTCTGTTTGCTTTAAGGCCTCATTTTGAGCAATAGACATAAAATCGTAATCAGGATTTTGCTCATTCTCTACATAGATAACAATGTTGCCAGACAATGTATAGCTAGAAACTCGGTCAAATGTTTTCTTAGCTCCCAACACTGCCTTTCCTTTTATAGGACTATCGGGCGTATTACCGTTGGGGTAATCCTTAACAATTTGATCAGGATTAGATGTAGGGCGAGCTTTCAAATAAGGATATGAATCCTTCATGAGATAAAAGGTCAACAACCTATTAGGACGCATTGTGCCACCAGCATAAGATTTGCCTGTGTAATATCCACCAGAGCCCTTACCCAATTTACCCTCTAAGTCAACATATTTAATATCTACAACTCTTTCTAGAAATTTCTTTTGAAGAGCAGGAAAGGCCTTTAATCCACTATAGAAAGCTTTTACAACCTCTTCGGCAGGAGAGCGTTCACGCGCTCTTTGCTTTTCCTTTCCCTGTTCAAGGTGTTGTTTTAATTCTTCACGTAAACTTTGGTGCTCGTAAACACCCTTACCAAGTAGCGCATTTACAGATAGGAGAATCTGTTCAATCTGAGGATTGGTATTTGCTTGGGCTTGTAGTTCAGGATAAATCTCTTCCAGACCACGTGTATATGTATCAATTAGTCCTTCTTTTTCTTGCATGATTAGATCGTTAAGAATAGTCTCAAAATTCCTAACACTAGAGCGCCAAACGGTACACTTTAAAGGTACTTCACTTAAAATGGAGGAACCAGATCTTTCACTTCCGCCTCGACCAATCCCCATCGTCTTATTCCACACTTGAAAAAATCGACGTGATGCAGCCTCTCTGGTTTCTGATTCCCAACTTTCAACTGGTTTAACCCACTCTTTTGCTTCTTGTGCTCGTTTTTTCATTACTTCACTCCTAAGCGGCATAGAATGCGCGCTCTTCTTATAAATCTGCGTAATAAGTCAGACCTTGTTTCAGGCTTTTTCTCTTTAGTGTAACGATCAACAGTGATAGCCTCAAAACCACTACATCCCACTGTAGCTATTTTCATCGATAACTTTACACGATTATGTCGACGCGATGCTACATCTATCTTCTTAATGTCCTTACTTGTCACCTGTGTTGCAATAGGTGCTTCAGCTTCTAGCCATCCCAAATGCGGAAAATTAATTACTTGTTTTCCAGCACCCTCATTAATAACATCTACTTTCACTGTTTTATCTTCATTGATGGTTATATTAACCACTTTGTTGTAACCTTGAAGATTGGGGTCTTTTGAACTAACAAAAGCCACTTGACCCTTAAGGTCTTTTACTTTAGCTTTTCGTTTATCATTCCAATCAACCCAAGCTAAAGAACCTTCAACATATACCACACGACCATATTTATCTGGCTCAATTACTGAAACAACCTGTTCACCAACCTGAACTGGTAAGTTCCACTGTTCCGCTGATGGTTCTGGTTCTTCGATTTCAGTATGAATTTCACGTTCAGCTCTCTTTAAGTTCTTAACAAATCGACTATTACCTACAGACTTAGCTCCATCTCCAATTTTGTTCTCATCACAATGAACAACATATACTTTAGTTCCACCCAAATCACCCTCATTAGGGTCTCTTACAACATACCAATGTTGTTCACCACATTGTGAGCACTTCCAATCACCTGCCTCATTGTTAACCATTAAAACTTCACGATAAACACCACAATTTGGACAAGTAGCTGAATTGATAGCTAATTTATTGTTATCTACATATACCGTAGCTGACTGACCACAATTCCAACAAGTGCGTCCACCAGTCACCGATATCTTTACAGGAACCATATCTTTTTCCCGTAATCTCTCCCTAATTTCTTTCTCACTTGGCGTATGACCAAGCTCCTCAGCCAACTCTTCAACTACATCTTCTTTACGTAGTTGTTTAAATCTCTTCTGCCTCTCTACTTCTCTTTCAGTGCTAGTCCAGCGTCTCTTCTGTCTCTTGGTAGGTGGTTTAAAATCAGAGAAAGACCCTCTATATTCATTTGTAACGTTTCCTATTTCTTCTCTAAAGGCTCTATGGAAAGCCTCAAAAGGAATCTTTACTAGTTTACCAATCTCTGGCAATTTGCCCTCTGTTGGCTCACCTAGTGCCTCGGGGAACTCTTCATTAAGTCTTTCTTTAATTTTATTGAGTGTTTCCCTTGCAAGTTCTTCTGTGGTTTTGTCATCAGGATCAACACCAAATCGTCTAAATTGATATAAAATCATATCTGTCAAAGTTGTGTCAGAATAATCAAGATCCTTCTCAGTCTCCGTGGCAACATGAGGTGGATGCAATTGAGGCTGATCAATAACCTGGGTAGCTATTCTTTCTACCATTGAAGCCAATTCTTGCTCGCGACTTTGTAGCGCAGCTCCAGGATACATTTTTAAATAAGAATTAATTATTTCTTCACGGTACTTAGCACGATCCGTTTCTGTTAAATCAATATCAGTTAACAATATATCTGAATGCTCTTCTATGTGCTTAAAGGGTAATATGCTAGGATTAGAAACATTAATCCAGAATTTACCTTGACCATCACACACCATGCACTTCACATAGTCACCCAGCTCATCACTATATCCCTGTGAGGGTCGATGATACGTCTTTCCACGAAAAGTAGAAACTGCTGTATCAAACAAGTGTTGCAATCCTTCAGGACTTAAGCGTCTAAGAGCATTTGCACGATCCTTTTCATTCCCTCCTAAGTTCCTATAAAAACCACTTAAAAAGGTAGTGTCATTTACTAAAGCTTTGTTTCTAGGTGACTCTAACTCTTTCTTGTGCTCTTCCTTAAAGCGAAGGTCGGCTAATTCGCCACTGATCTCGTTGATCTCAGATTCAACATCTATCTTAGAGCGTCTCTCTTCTTTTGTTAAATCTTTACGATATTTTGGTTGAGATATTGATCCACCTGGATCCATATAGTGCTTCACAAGTTGGGTTTGCAATTCTTGAATCTGAAGAAGCAGTTTCTTTTCTTTTGAAACCTTGCCACCTGGACTCTTTTTCTTGTCCTGAGGTTTAACAAACCTAAGTGGGGCTGTAGGTTTCTTTTCTTCCTTCTCAAGTTTTTCCCACTCGTCCTCAGCTGCCTCAATAATAAGACCTGAACTCACATTAGAGGTAACGTCTGCAACTGCATCAGCGTCTGAAGAACCTGGAGCTTTTTGTTGAGCATTGTCTTCAACCTCTCTACGAGACTCTTGTGGTTCATCAAACTTGGTTTTCTTAAAGGGTTGCTTACGTTGCTCTTTAATCTTCTTAGCTTCCTCACTTCCTGGTTTCACACCAGGAAGAATGGCGGCAGGGGCTTGACCTCTTTCAATCTGCTTTAGATCGTCTTCTAAATTCAATTTGGGCATATCTAAGGCAATCTTCACAAATACTTGTCGACGAAGTGCTCTTTTTTGAGTGTCTGACAATCCTGTTCGACTTGCAAAGTCCTCTAGAGCCTCCTCAATATTAGCATAGGAGTTGCGCCCTTCAGTCTTAAGTTTAAGATGACCCATATAGTTAGCAAGAACAATTCGCTTTACTAAACGTGAATTAATAAATTCGTCAAGCCAATTACTCATCATTTCTCCTCAGTAAATTAATTATTTCCCCCGCCTCTTCCCCAAGACCTTTTTCTAAAAGAGTAAGAGCAAATCTTTGAAGTCTTTGTGCTAAGCTGCTCTTTTTACCAGGAAAGCTTTTAAAAACACCACCTGGACCTCTTGTCATTGCATCCCAATCTGGAGGATGTGGAAATTTACGAAGTGCTTCTGGTACCCACCAAAATTGTGGATTTCCTTTAAGAGACTCCTGAATACAAAACGAATATTGATCACCAGAGTCCCAACCCTTCGGTTTATCCTATGGCTTTCACCATAAGCCGGACTATACCACTATCTCTTCGAGATACCTCTTGGTAGTCTCTGGGGCCCACTTACATGTGCCTGCTGATTGTCCATTGTTTACATCCTTTGAATTTTCACACTTCGGTACCAAAGGCTTTAGGAGTTTCCAGCATATTCGAGGTTTGCTTACCATATCACTATGGTAAGGGGCAAGATTATTTACCCAAAATATCATTAAAACTAAATTTTTGCATACCTCCCCCTATTAGCTATTTTATAAAGCATTGAACTTTCTATATAGGGTGTAATTAAATCGATAAGTTTCTCAGCCTCAGCTACTAGAAACTTAGTATAAGGATATCTTTTACCATTTTTATATTTGGAAGTGTATTCAATTTTACAATTTACATTCCATTTTTCCTTAAAATATTGAATAATAATATCATGTTCTTCAACAGAAAAGTCACAGGTCATCAACCTAACACCACCACACTGCACTTTGTGGGCATCATCTTGATACCAAATTGCAATACTCAATAATGTTAACTTATTTAAGTTATTCCAAGATACATGCTTCTTGTCAGTGTAAAACTCTCTACGAAGAGCCTCTAAAACTTGAAAAAAACTTGTATTTATACGACACTCTGTCTTACTAGTCTTTTTACTTATTGGATAAGAAAAATGAGGCTGTAATCTTTGTAGACCTTTTGCTTTCCATTTAAGATACTGCTCTTGCTTTATTCCATGTCCTTCAATAAAGTTAGCGGTAACATTATTTCTTGTATACAAACCACCATCGCCTAGAATACTACCTCTGATTATTTGCTCTTCTTCTTGAGTAAGACAATCGTCAATCAAATCAAGATTGTGGCCAACTCTGATTCCCTCACTTACACTTCTGATTTGAATTCCATACTTTTTCATCCATCTATGAATTGTCAAACCACTAATTTCCATTTCTTTGCCTATTTGGTGAGTTGATTTCCTATTTTGAGTATACTCTTGCTCCAAAAAAACCTCAATTGGTAGCCCTACTCTCTCTTCAATCTGTTTGACCTTACGCATACCTTTATATTTATTATACATCCTCAATCCAATATTCATTATCGCCTTCAGAACTTTCCAGTACCCCCAGTTGTTGTAGTTTCTTCAAAAACCTACTCTCTTTATAAAGATTTAACTTGTGACGAGTAGTAATCTTACGAAAGATTAGATTAACATCAGGATTAATCTCTCTACGACATCTCTCCAGAAATTCTTCGGACAAGGAATTATAAAAAGAAGAATCGTCTGAAGAAGAAACAGCAAAGGATCCTATAGCATATAGGGCACCTTGCCCCGCTAAAGTGCCCGGTTGCTCTACATAAGATGCAACAATTATATTAGACCGAGAGAGTTCATCATAAAAAACATTGGCATAAATCAATGCTTCATTATAATTCTCTGTTAAGTGACTAAACCCCTTAACAATATCTCCCTGTTGATCTGATACTGACACCTTGTAATAGAGTGTCTTTGCATCATCACAAGCTTGTAAATTAACTGTATAATCTGGATTGCCTGAATTAATCATAAATTATGCAAAATACTGCTTAATCATATCGTAGGAACCTTCGTCACCAACGAAAGATCCTGCAATCGGATATCCCATATCCCTCATTATTTGTTTTAAAGCAAACTTCTCTCTATCATTAATACTAAATCTAGAAGCTAACTTGGTAAATACATCTTCAATATTTTTACCATTAGATATCTTAGCATTAATACAAAGACGTGCAATGGCAAATAAAAATGGGTCAACGACATAAACGAACCCTGCTGACTTGGAGGCTGTTTTTAATATGTTAGTTCGACTAGCAGCAATCTGAATCTGTTCACGTATAGTGTTTAGATTCTCCTCTGTATTGTCGAGAACCTCTAATTGGTCCATACTAAGCTCAGCCTGTTCTGCATCAGCGGTGGCTCCTTTTATAATAGTTTTCTCTAATCTATCATAATAAGCAACAGCGCGTCGTAAACTATTAAGGTTGTCTGCCTTAATCTGAGGGGCGGACCGTAAAGATGCTGTACAATATTTTACAAAATCATTAGGATTAGTCCACGCCTCAACCTCCATAGGTTGAAGAGCGTTTTCTTCTGTTTCATCAACTAAAATCATATCATTAGTAATGCTGTCCTCATCGACAACCATATCGTTTGATTCCAAAATTTCATTTTCATTAACTTCAAAATTATCCATAATAATTATACTCCTTGTCCCTATTGTTTCTTATTTTGCTTCCTATACTCATTTATAAGACTCATTATATGTTGACGTTGTTGAGGATTTAAATTTTTAAGATTTGGCCTTATTGCTTCAGATGTGCCACCCTTAGGTACTACCCCTGGTGCTGCTCCTGGTGCTGCTCCTGACTGCTCTTCAACTGAAGGTTGAACCTCTGGTGTAATAGCCTGAGGTGTTGTGGTGGAAGTGGGTTGGATGGGTTGTTGTTCTTGCTGGGGTTGTTGTCCTTGCGCTGGCTGTTCAGGAACCTGTGCCACAATCTGCCCTAGTTGTTGTATTGATTGAAGAACGCCACTCAAATCTTGTTGAAAGGCATCTATTTCAGATAAAAACGTATCAACATAAGAGTTGGCATCTGTTATATTCTGACGAGAGGATTGTAGTCGTCCATATGCGATGTTTAATTTATCCATAAGATCCCAATGAATTTTAGAGACATTCTTATCATTAAATACTGTATCTTGAGCTCTGCTCCACCACTCACTTGCTGGAGGTAATGCAGACAGACGTCGTAACGATGCAGCCATTTCTTGTGCTTGCTTAATAAAAATACTATCAACCTCATGAGCTAATACTGTTTCGCCTTGACCCTCTAAGTTGTTTGCTATTTTGAGCAATTTCTCTAAGAAATTGATACTACTAACAGGATTGATCGCCTGAGTTTCTTCAGGGTCAAATGGCTTTTGATCTGAAGCAGGCTTGGGAACAGACTGTTGTTGCTGCTGAAATTGCTGTTGCATTGTACGAGCTGCTTCACCTGCCTGCTTAGCACTCATCATGGCCTGTGCTAAATCTCTTTGAAGATAACGAATTACATTCTTAAGATCTCTAGTGTATTCGGGCTTACCCATATTCTTCCAAACATTACTTAACATTGTGCGAGCCGAATTGATTTGTTTAATTAAATTCCAATGATTTTGTCTGAGTGAAGTTAAGTGCTTACGAAACTCTGGATTTGTTTCTCTTTCAGTTGAAAACCAATCCTTAAGTTGTTGTCCTTTTTCCTTAATCCACTGCCATTGTGCTTCTTTAATTAAAGTGTTATCGAGAGATGTAGCCTCTGCTCTGAAGCCAATCTCGTCAAGAGAGTTAGCCAATGTAACAATCTGTTGAATAATGTCAGCGTGTTTCTCTTTTTTAAGACCTGTTGATGTTTGACAAATTGCGAAAGCCTCTGATTCTGATTTGCCAGAATCCATTACTTTCTTAATGCAATCCATTAACTTCTTAGGCATCTCTCTCTCCTTACCCATATAAACTATAATAACTGAAATCGTGATATTGTTGATAAGAACGATCTAAATTAATTGTATTAAAACCTTCAAACAACCTTGGATAAATAGGAGACCCTCGATATAGCTTGGGCACTTCTCTAGCCCCTATTTCAGTTCCAAATGTGCAATTTACTGCTTCTTGATCTGACAAAACCTGAGCAGCAAACGGACACTGACTACCAGTTTTATATTTCTCATAAACCCTTTTATTGTGTTTCATTTCAGGACCACGAGGCTCCATGTCTGTAACAGCTGTACCCACATCTTGACATGCTTGAGGAATATTGAGACCAAAAGGACACTTGTCAGAAGTATTATCTTTTCTTATGTCTGCTTGCTTACAAAAACTACAAGCACTTGCAACGGTATGTCTTCTTCTGTAGGAATCTAAAATAGCATCAAGGGCACTTTTTTGCTCTAATGCTTCTAATTCTATTATCTTATCTATCTTGTTAGATAACACACTTAATCCTTGGCAATCTAAATTGTCAGCTATTTTAATTAAATCATCAATGGGTGTGCTATAATAACTTATTGCTTCATTAAGATTCATTCCACTAGCCTCTGCACTAATTTGAGTTAATTGTGTAATCTGATCAGCAAGGGAGTGCAATCCCTTGGCATCTACTATATTGGCTAGTTGAATAAGTTTTTCTCTGCTCATTATACACCAGGTTGCGCGGGTCTCTGTTGTATCCGTGGTTCTGTGGTTTTTGTCACCCTTGCTTTCATGGGTATTTGACTTAGAGTTGTATATAACTCTACTAACTTCTTATGAATACCATCGAGATCATCTAAATCTTTCTTAATAATATCAACTACCATACTAGCTTCTGAATTGTGATTCAAACCAATTAGTGTATTTCTGATTTGCATCATTTTATCTAGATGAATACCATAATTAAAAAGATCTATTTCTTCTTTTATGAGGACTAAAGCTTGATTAAGGCTGGGACCCTCCTGTGCAGTCTTAATTATTTTCTTGTCACTAAAACTTCTAATAACAGAAACACTACCTAACATAATGCTTGACAGTTCAACCAAACCTGCTTTACGAAAAATCTCTCCTGCTCTCTGATGACGCGCTTCCATTAATTGAGGACGCTTGAGCATATTAACTTCTTCCTTGAGCTTCTGTAGAATGCGACCAATATAAAGTCCCTTATCGTCACTTCCACTTAGCAAACCTTCATCAAGTATCTTATTTAAAATGCGTTCTGCTGAGTTAATTCGGCTTCTAAGCTTTTTCTTGAGGTCGTCCAGTTGCCTTTCTTTATCAGCTACATTATAGTCGTAGGCTACTTTTTGCATATTCATATCTTGTTGTCCTCGTTTAGTCTGATTGTAGTGCCACCACTTATGAAAACTTTCTCGCTCCTGATAGTCCCACTTACGAGTAAAATACTCAACAAGTTCCTTATCGGAATATTTTGGATAATCATGAGCTGCTATTTTCATTTTAGTAGCCACATCTCTCCATTTTTCTAAATTGAAGGGAGACTTTGTTGGGCTTCTAAATCCTTGTGGGTACGCTTCTTTGTCCATTCTTAAGCCTTAATGTTTATATTTACCTGACCTTCAGAGTCTATCTCATCATTACCCGATTCTGACATTTCAGATATGTGAGCTGCCTGTAATTTTTCCTTAAGCTTATCCATAAAAACAGGCCACACTTCAGGGCATACTTCGCTAATCGTTTCTCGAACAGCCATCTTAAGGAGCTGCATCTGTTGAACAATTCTACCAACATCAATATTAATATTGGTCTGTTCACCATCCTTAAGTGTTTGCTCCATATCGAAAGCATCTTTGAGTATATCTTTCATTAAACGAATCTGCTCAAGAATTACCTTCTCATTAAGATGATGTGTCTTTTCACCTTCCATTATACCCAAGTGCTTTTGTAAATTCAAATAACACTCTTCCAATCGTTGATTAGTATTGGAAATTTGAAGAGCAAGGCCTTGAACATATTCAGCCTTAGCTACTTGATAATTCTCTGAAGAATGTGCAACCTCAACAGCACGACGTTTTCGGTCTTCTGATATTTTAACTGATCTCTCTTTTTTAAGTTCAGCTAGTACATCGCCATCTAAATTCAAATAGTTTTTACGATAGGCTTGTAGGGTCATCTTACCAACTTGCAGTTTAGGTTGACGACCAAAACGCTGTTTCACCCATGCAGCAACCGACTCAACTGACTCGCCTGCTAGTAATCTTTCGTCTATTTCAGACTTATTAGGATGCTTCAATAAAGAGGCACCTGTTGAACCACCATTATTACTTGTCATGTTTTACCTTACTTCTTAGGGGGCAATCCTATTTCCTTTGATAACTCTTCCTCTGTAACTTCTATTTCATCTTGTGATGGTAATGAGGAGGGTGGTGCGACAGGAGGAGGTGCTACCACGGGAGGAGGTGTAGCTGCTTGAGCTTTCTCTACGAAAGAATAAGCTTCACGAACAGCTTCCATAAAGGGCTTACCTTTAAATACGCCATCCACTACTAAACCAATAATCTTTTTGGAATTTTCTTCACCTCTTAGGGCTAGATCTAAATCGCGAGCAAAACGATACTCAAGATTGTAAGCTTTCTTCTCAAGAGAAGAAGTTCTCATACCTGAGCCTGCTAGGAGTGATTGCCACAAATAAGCAATCAACCGCTCTACCGTGGATTGACTCTGTGTCTTAGCAATCATTTGTGCTTTAGTTTTGGGATTAATCTTAGTAGATTCAAGAAAGTTAATTGTTTCCTTCTGAGCGTCTTCAAGAGGTTTGTCCTGACCCCAACTCTTTGTTTGTTCCATAAATCGTTCTAGTGCTGACTTTTTCTCATATTCTGGTGTAGGACTTAATTTAACTGGCTGAAGAGCTGTTTTCATAAAACCCTTCACACTACTCTTACTTAGAAATGGATGTGGGCTTTGATAAAAATCAGGCCTATCAGGTGTCATTTCCGAAATACTACCACCATTATGCTCTACACCATCTTGTGTTGTAAAGCCTTCTGCATAATTGTACACAGACCTGTCAAGTGGACACTGATAAACATAATCAGCGATACGATAAAGAGAAGTACCAGGATGATCTGGACAATAACGACTATTTAATGTTGTCTTGCCAAAATACCCCTCTTCAGCCTTCTTTGTAAGACTAGCCTCTGCGTGCAACTCAACTGCTGATTTGAAGTTTGTATCTTCGTTCTTCTTATAAGAAGGAAGCTTCTTCTTTGAATCCTCATCATATGTACCACCACTAGCGCGAGTGGTTTGTTGATTAGGGGTGTCAAGAAAGGTCTTTTGAGGAAAGGTGGTGTTCCAATTGCCTGTTGTTTGGTTTTGAACACCAATCTTGTGCTCAACTTCATGTCCACCAGTATAAGTGAAGGTTCCACCTTCAATTGGACACTGATAAATTCCATCGGAAACCCTACGAAGCATTACGCCAGCATGTTCTGGACAATAGCGAGTCCATTCTTCTGGTGCAACATAAGTAGTATGATGACGCTCTGGAAGAGGACCATAAACTGTATCAGCTGTCTTTGTTTGTTTATTGGTAGAGCCAATTGTATATCCTTCACCCTTTGCTTTGTTTATTTCTGTCAAAGGATTAGGATAATCGACACCTACAACACGACTACCATTGTAGTCAACCCAATTAGCTACAGCCTCGGCACCTGCTTTGATGGCTCCATCACCAAACTCTAGGGTTCTAAAGCGATTGTCTTTCATCCACTTCTTTACCCATTGAATGAAAGCGGGTCCAACTGGGATACCATCTGGAACTCTAGGATTAACTTGAGGATTCCAACGTTCACGTGCCTGTTGAAGCCAGATTGTGCCAATCTCAGCAACAAGTGAGTCTTGAGGATCCACCTGGGCTAATTTCCGCCTTTTCTCAGCACGAACCTGTAATTGCTGTTTATCCATGACTCACTCCTTCACTATGTAAGACGAATTTGATTAGTTACAATTGCTCCCTTATATGAATCATCGTGCTGCTTGTTCCAATCAAGATGAGCCCTTACACAAACGCCACCTTGTCGAACAACACCACTACACTGAGTGTGTAATAAATTGCAATAATCTGTTGAAGACTGGCGCACTGCACGACCAGACGATGTAATGATTGTACCCCTTGGCTTATAGTAAGCACAACAATTGCAACGTTCACTAAAATTAACTGAGGCTTGCTCAATCCAATTCTGATAATCAGATACTGCAGTATTGTGTGCATCTGAGCCAAACTTGTCTTGAACTAGATTTAAGGCCTCACGTGCAATAGAATGCTTGTGATCAAATGCAGCTCTGTGAATGATCTTACGAAGCTCATTGTATGACATGTCTATAAAGGCTGCACTATAGCGAGGTACTTCAATTAACTCTTCTTTGTTTAACATAGCTTCAACTTGAGGGCGATCCATCTTCCGAACTTCACCATCATCAGCTATGAAAAGGGAGGGAAACATTACACTGCCTTCCTCTACTTCAACTGGCACTGAAACCTCAACCTTACCCTTTTTCGTCCAAAGAGTAGAGTCAAAGGTCATTCCCCTGTCGTTATCGCCAGCAAAACGCGTATCACATTTAAATCCAAGCTTTTTGAATTCATCGGTAATTAATTCGCGACCTACCTTTATGGTCTGCTCAGGATAACGAGAAGCCTTACGAATAACAGCATCTTCTAGAATGGTATCAATATTAGCCAACTCTGGGCTTAGTTGACTAAGTTTTTGAGGAACAATATCCTTTATATAGGCTTCAACTTCATCAACCTCTAGTGAATTAGCTTGTTTAATCTCTCTGGTGGTATCAGAAGTTAAATTACCACGAATAGCATTGGCTGCTGTTAGATCACTCTTATCTTTTGAATTATCTACAAGTAGTTGCTCTATTCCATCCTCATTAAATGCATAAAGCTTATCTCCTGCCAGATCTGCAAAGACGTCAGGCACCTCTGGTAGGCCATCTTTTACAGCTACAGGGACATTGATATGTGTAGTTCCCTTAGTTGTAGGAAATGAAGCCAAATAGAGTAGTGCTGCCTTTGCACAGTGTTTCAGTGAGGTGCGAGCCCCTTTGCATCCAATAGACTCGAGTTGAGTTCGCACTAATTCACTACCAGCTTTCACTAGTTGTGGATTATGAGCAGCAAAGCTAACTGGGCTACCAATTCCCAGTGCCTCAACAGCTTGATCTAGAGCCTCTTCATGCTCATCAACCTCAATGGATGCTCGCTTAGCTGTAGACAGATCCCTATCCATCTGATCATAAGGAATACGCTCAAGAACTGTCTTCTTTAAGCTTTCCTCTGTGGGTGGCAATAAGTCTGCAAAAACAGACTTAAAGGAGCTTTGTGGATTTAATCCCGCAAAGCTATTATAAAGACTATAAACCTCCTCAGCACTAACCATGCGATTAGGTTCCTGTGCTGCCATTCTTTCAATCGCTCCACCCACATTACGAATAACGGGGTCGTGACGATGTGTGTTTTCCACACCAGCAAACCGTTGCATTAGATCACTTACAGCGAAAACTCTGAAAGTGTCCACAGCCAACAGATCAGCCAAACCTCGGATGATCTCATTCATGTTATCCATTGAAAACCCTCCTTAACTAGAAGATGTTATTCGTTGTACCAGTTTACAACGCTTTTGTTGTCTTACCTTAATGCCCAGTCTTTCTAAAGCTATATTTTTTCTAGCCTGTTGGCTAGGTTTTTGTTGTTCTTCTTCTCTTTGCTCTTGCAAATACTGTTTCCACGCCTCTTCTTCTTTTTGTTCTGCTTCTTTTTGTTCTGCTTCTTTTTTTTGCCGTTCAATTATCCACTCTAATCGTTGTTCCCATTCTTCTGTGGTTGCTGGTATGGGTAACTTTTTTGGGTGTCCATGCTCCTTTAGGTAATCTAGCTCCTCTTGCTCCCGTTGAGCCTTCATTTCTGCTTTCATTCTTGGATAATCGACCTCTTCCCATTGCTTTTGCTTAATTTTCAATTGTCGAGCCGCTTCTTGCTTTTCACGAAGAAACTCAAGATCCTCTGCCTTACTCAGCTCATCTTGTTTTTCACGGAAATCCTTTTTCTGTTGAAAATTTTGTTCTATATCTTTGAGAGCACTAGGAGTCAAAGTTGATTGAAATAATAGTTCCTGTATCTTTGTCATTGCCTTCTGTAGAGCGTGAGCTGATGGCATTAGAAATGCATTACCACCTAGAGATATTAAACGTCCAGGCTGTGTGTCAACACCAAACAAATTTTCTACCATTTGGACTTGATCAGACAAGGCTGACCTTGTTGTTCTATCTTTCTCTTTCATTTCCATGTTCCTTACTTTTTTCAAAAGAGCATTAGAATGTTCAAGAATAGAACTATCTGCACTAAAATATTGTTGATACACATGTAAAACCCGATTGTGAATATCTTGTAATTGTTGAGCAACTGTTTCTATATCAAAAGTGGCTCTTTTCTTTAATCTTAAAGAACTTACCTTAATTTCTTCCTCAGGCTCAAAATCTTTTTTATATAATGTTTCTGGACGTAAACGATAATGTTCATATTCTTTACGCCGACGATCTTCTTCATATTGAGCAGGAAAATGTTCCCTATACCATTTGGTATCTTTGAGAACGCTCATCAATTTTCCCCACCACGTCTTCTCTAATTTTCTAGATATATCACCACTACCTCGAATAACCGCTATAAAACGTCCAAGATGGTTATGAGATCTATTTAGTTCTGCAATAGATTCATCTATATCCCCTATTAGCATTTCTCGCATGGAAATCTCACTATCTTGATCTTTTATTGGTTCTTGTGCTTGTAATCCCGAAAGAGATTGGGCAACCAACTTTTCTTTATTGTTCTCAATATCTCGAACAACCTCACCAATGTCGGCTTGAATCTCCTCCAAGTTAAGTTGGACTTCTTCAAGTACTTTAGTTAGGGATCCAGATGCTTCTTTCTTTATATTATAAATCATAATTCAATAACCCCTGAAAGGTTTTCAAGATTCTATCAAAGGCTTGCTCTGTTGTCTCATCACCTCTGACTCCAGGTGTGAGTGTATAATGCAATGTTTGAATTAAACGAGATATGGATCTATCGTACCACTCTTCCCAAATTACACTATCACGTGTAGAAGACCTGTATCCCGAATGCTGAAGTTGAACATCTTGAGTTTGTTTAACCCCCCCTGCAATACGATCAATGTCAGACTCAATTTCACCTTTAAGATCTGTGATATTACGTTGATTATTGTCAATAAACTTTTGAGTCCTTTTCTCATCAGTTCCCTTACTTATATACATACCAAAAGAAATTCTTTGTTTCAAGATAGCATCCTGAGTATAATTGTTTACCCATCTTTCTAAGATATTAATATCACCCTCTATTTGATTGAATTTACGATCCATATTTCTATAATTATAAATATCGGGAGGTTTACCAGGGCTCTCAAGAGCACTATATTCAGCTCTCGTTAAAGGTGAATTGGTTTGAATATCAACTTGATGTATGTTTTTAACAATTACATCAAAACGCTCTTCCAAACTCTCTATTCGATCATAAAGTGCCTGCCTTTTGGTTAACTCAGTCACTAAAAACTTTTGTTGTGCAAGGGATTTTTCTAAGGCTGAAACAACGTCGGGAGCCATTCTGTCTATTGTTTGCTCCTCAACCTCCTTTGTGCCCACAAAGGGTAATAAGCCATCTGTGTAGGCCTTACATAGTAAGGAATAAAAGGAAGACTTAGGAGACAAACTGCGCGGGAAAAGAGCTTTGAGTTTTTTAATTCCCTCCTCAACATCATCTTCATTAAACCTTTTAATGGCACCTTCTATATCGCTAAGCACCTTCACACCTTGTCTAATTGTCTTCTCTATGTCCACATTAGAGGAAGATCTACCTTCTTCTCTGATTTTTGCATGTACCGCTAGTTTACCAAGAGTTCTCTTTACCTGTTCTATGGCTGTCAATGCCTCTCTAACACTTTGTTGTTCTGTGTGGGCTGGCAGCAATCCTGACAACGAGCGTGACAACTCTTGTACTTCTTCAATGAAACTACGATAACGCGTTTCGTATTTTGTCCCTTTATATCTCGTATTCAAAGTTGGTATTAAATATTGTTCAATGTAAGCATTAAAATGCTTTTGTAACTCTTCAATAGCACGTTGCCTTGTCATGCCAAACAAAGGAGTTCCAGATATTGGAAAGCTAATGTCTACACCTTTTATTAGATCACTTGGCTTAAACTTCTCAAGCACCATTACAATCTTAACTAACTGAGCTATCATTGGCTTCTCTTTAAGGGCCAAAAGTTGAGCTTTCTTTTCTATTAATTTATCAATAGTGTTGGCTTCCCTTTGAAGCCCCAAAAAGTCAAGCTCATCAGCTATATGTAAAAGCTCAGTAATGTTCATATTACTTATTGCAATCGCACCTTATCTCGTTAAGCCCAATAGACTTAGGCTGCTTACCACAATTGGGACATTTATTAGTTATAAAAGCATAAAGACTCTTCACAAAGGAAGGTTCTTCAACTTTTTTCATTATATATTGCTTAAAATCGCCAATTGACCCCTTATTAAAACCAAAATCTTGACCTGCAAATTTATAAATTGGCACCCCACGAAAAGCCACAGTTAGTGTTTCTGCTGTGACATCTGAGTGAGTAGTCCAGGGATTGGTTTCAACTTCTGATCTTATTATGTAATCTGAACCATCATCACCTTTTTGAATAGCCCAGATACAATTGTCAACTTGATCTCTAAAAAGATTAATGCCAACTTGGGCAAAGCGAGGATTAGATAAAGCCTCTTTTAAAGCAATTTTATTTCTAGAAGCATGTCTTATCATCATGGCACCCAGAAAAGTGAGATCTAACTCTATGTCCCTTTGAGGCATCTCTAACTCCTTCTTAAATCAAGATTTAACACCTATCAAGGAAGTGTGTCTTCACAAATCATATTGAAATCCAATACTATTGATTATTATCGATAGTTATATCAATCAATCTCACTTTTTTTTAGATTTAAGAATTGAATTAAAAAGAAAATTTAAATTGGATAAGGGGCATCACGGTCACGATTTTCATCATAACCTATAAACCAATCGTCAAAATTCTTTAAATAAGTAATGGCAATATCAACGTCATCTCTCTCTAAAGACTTAAGATCTTTTAAGACCTGTTGACATATTGAATCTCTAAGGCATAATTTTTGCAACTTACGCTCAATACCACCGTGATGCTTACCATGTCTCCTACTCTTAATGCCTTTTATAGCGTAGGCTATGCTGGTGTATCCTGACCTATCACTAGAATATTGTTGACCTAATACTGTTGCTATCTCTTGATAAGTCTTACCTTTACGCATTAAAAAAAGCACTTTCTTTTGATGATCTGTAAAATATTGACCAGTAAGAGCAAGGAGACGTTGGAATAATTGATGACGAGCCTTTTCACGGGCCTCACCAATGATAGCATTTTCTTCAGCCCTATAAAGGTTCTGATCAGCCCCCACACGATTATTTAAGTCTCTAGGGTCACAACAAATTTCTCTCCACTTATGTTGTCCATAAAATTCATTCTCGTCACCTGGATCGAAATGAGGACTCTTAACCATTTTATTCCCTCCCTACAGATTCTGCCAATAAATCTAGATAAACTTCCTTACCATAAGATTGAAGTAGAGAATCTACATCTTCTCCATCGGGTAAGCTAACAGTTCTAATGGAAATATCATCCCACTCTTTTTGTTTTGCCTTTTCGGTTGCCTTTTGACCAGCTGCATCACCATCAAACACCACAATAATCTCTTTAGCAAATCGTGCTAATATCTTAATATGCTGTGTGGTCAATGCTGTGCCACCTACACTAACGGTGTTTGTAAAACCAAATTGATGTGAAATAATTGTATCAAACTGCCCCTCAACTACTATCACCTTTTTGTGTTCACGGATAATGGGGATAGCTTTATTTAATCCATATAAAAAAACATTCTTTTCAAATGAAGTATGCCAATATTTTCGTAGATTTTTTGCTTTGATTACATCGTTTGATTGCATAGGACGAAAGGATATCGAGACGATATCCTCATATTGATTTATAAAAGGAAAGGCGATAGAATTGCGGATAAAACAACGAAGATCACCTTCATCTGTTTCAAATATAATTCCATCTTGTATTAGATTACTACGCCCCACTGCTATTACTAGATTGTCAACATCAAAGGGGCAGTGTCCCAACCTAAAGTCCTGGATTGACTCTTCAGTCACTCCTCGAGAACTAAGATATTCTCTTGAAGCCTTATTTAACTGCCTTTGACAATATTCAGCAATAGCTTGCAATGTCATGATTGATAATATCCCAAATCCTTCATAGTTTGTCGCATGAGAGAAGATACTTGCATCTCCTCTCCACATGTTCCACAAACTACCTTAACACCATCTCGTGCCACTAACCCCTGCTTACGCTCTTTACACTTATCGCACTGAAACGCAAAGCTTTGTTTACTCTCTTCGAGATACTCTCTCATGTTCCTCAATGCATTGATTGTTTGTGGAGTAACGGCTGTGATTTCTTCACTACAATTCATACAGATAACTTTTCCCGTTTTCTTATTAAGACGAGCATCTGTAGTGTTGTTACACCTATTACAAAGAATTAACATACAACTCCTCCTCTATTCTAGTTTTAAAAAGTTTTCATCAGCACCTGGTTTATCATCATCGGACGACCCTTCTCCTTCAGGAACAGAGGCAGCTGTCTTAACACCTTCTCGCATTGCTTTCATGACTTGCTGTTCAAGCTCAGCAACCACTTTAGGATTTTCAGTCAAAAAATCAGTAAGAGCCTTAGCACCAATTATCTTTTCTGTTCCAACTACATAAGTCTTATTGTTGGGTCTCTGAATTGCTCCACATTGAATTCCAACAGAAATGACCTCATCAATCTTATCAATACCCTCAGTATACTTAACAGTAAACTCAACTGCGATGCCCTGAGCTGTTGAAACTTTATTTTTCTTTACTCTAGCCCTAATCTTGTGACCAATCACTCTATCTAGTTCATCTTTAATCTCAGAGCTACCAACCTTACTTACTCCGACTCTTACACTAGCGAAATGCTTCAGTGCACGACCACCAGGTGTTGTTTCTGGGTTGCCATACATTACACCAATCTTGTCACGTAATTGATTAATAAATAAACCCGTTACCCCATTCTTGTGAAAAATAGGCGTCATTTGACGTAAGGCATTAGTAAGGACCTTAGCGTGAACACCCACTGATGCCTCACCAATATCCTTACCTGACTCACTCTTTGTGGGGGAAGCAGCAACACTGTCCCAGACAATCAGCCCCACCTCACCTGTTTTAGCTAAGATAAGGATTTGATTTAGAGCATCTTCAAAAAACTCTGGCTTTGTAATAATAAGCGACTCATCAACCTTAATTCCAAGGCGACCTGCCCAATTGGGATCGAAAGTGTGCTCTGAGTCTACATAAGCACAAGTTATACCCTTCTCTTGAGCCTTCTTGATAGCTATGAGGCACAAGAAGGATTTTCCACCTGACTCAGGCCCTGAAACCTCAACTATGCGTCCCTTAGGATAACCACCAACTAAAAGAGCTGCATCTAAAGCTAGACTACCTGAGGATATAACCTCTACATTAGCTATGATCTTTTCATCTGCTTTAAATACGGTTGTCTCACCGTATTTTTCTTTCATCTTCCTTAACGCTGATTCAAGTTCTTTACCCATCTTATTACTCCTCTATTATATTGTTTGTAAATTTCACTTAAGCATTTTCCCCTTAAGAGTATAGATACTTTTTTATCCCATTTTGTCACTATTTTTCTTTTAATCTTCTACAATTAGTCGATTTGCGTTAGACAATACAACACGTAAAGGACCATACTCCCAAAAAGTGCCAAAGCTAAAAATCCTAGACATCCAATTGTTTTCATTGTTTTTCCTCTTTAATAACTCTTTTTTCCTGTAACTGCTTGTAAGTAACTAATTTGTCACAATGAGGGCACTTCATTATGACATCTTCAGAAGTGTCTCGCCACCATTGAACTGAAGCTTTAAATTCAGGAGATACTTCGTCAGAAATTCCGTGTTCCAACCTATGCATCTTACCATAAAAATGACAACATTCAAGGTTGGTTAACCTAAACTTATTCTCTTTGTACCACACTGTCAATGAGGTAATGTCAATTGCTGAGTTGATAAAATCCATAGGCTTAATGGCCTTGAGGGGACCTCTCTTTAAAATCAAATCAATAAGGCGAGCGAATGAGGTAGCCACAAACATTTCATTATAATCTTTCCACAAAAAAGTAAGTGGATCCTCTTCTTCTATCCAAGAGCGATGAAATGTAAATCGTGTAGCACCTACAGCTTCGTATCTAGGTATGTCAATCTTGTAATCAGAATTTAACACTTGATATACAGAACTTGTCACTAAGGCATAGTGGTCACTTCTGCCAAATGCAAAGACTATAAATTCATCATTAGTAAAGTCAACTTTTTCAATCCA
>Ga0315284_10002558_pt1 | contig 26015 bp, 20 predicted proteins | sample YL17G09_16_MG_FD_203696 | JGI IMG/M metagenome (GOLD analysis project Ga0315284, IMG submission 203696) | Sediment microbial communities from Yellowstone Lake, YNP, Wyoming, USA - YL17G09_16 | ecosystem: Environmental > Aquatic > Freshwater > Lake > Sediment | place: USA: Wyoming | collected...
CCGGTACTCTTGCGAATATAGCCACACTGAATACCGCTTCACTCAATGTTTTCAGTGAAAACGTGCTTTCTTTGAACGTTTACACAGGTGCTAACATATCAACCCTGACCGTCTCAACCTTTGCAAATCTATTGAGTGCAAATATCGTTACAATAAATTCAGCAAGTGGAAACATCACAAGTGGAAACGTGTCGTTTTTGAACGTAACATCGACTCTCGTCGTTTCAGGTCTTTCTAACCTCCAGACACTCAATGCAACGTCGGTCACCATGCTTCAAGCAAATGTCTACGGAGGTCTCGGTGCTAATGTAGCTCAGTTTAATATTGTTAGAGCAGGAACATCAAATGCGTCAAATAGTTACATACAAACTTTGTATGCATCAAATATTTATTCAAATAACGTTGCTGCAGTAGCTACAAATGTTCAGTACCTCACAGTCACTTCGAACATCCTTCCAGGAGTTGCAACCGGAAACACCTACCTCACAGGCAACATCATCGTTTCCGGCAACGTCTACACAAGTATAGGCGCGCCTCTCGGTGCAGGTGGCGGCTACTATTTCAGTTTACCCGGTGACATTGCAACCCAGATCCCTTATACGGGCGCAGTCTATGGCACAACCTACCCCTTGAGTGTCGGACTCAGCAACGGCTTCACGATCAACGGCACAAGCACGCTCATCAGAGTCTCCACAAACGGTAACTTTGTTTTCAACACCCCAGGAGCTTATAAAATTTCAGCCGTCTTCCTCGGTTCAGACAATATCACGGGTCTTGCACTCGGCTCGAACGTAGCGGACATTCACGGAACGGACCAGGGGTACCTGTACCGCTACACCACCCAGATTACCCAGAACCCCACAGAACTCATAGAAATTCCTTTCAATGTCACAGATGTGACGCAATATTATTACCTCGACCTATTTGCGACGGCAAGCGGGACCCTCAAAGCCACCACAAGTTCAAGCGGCGGCACCTATGTGACAATCACACCTCTCCAGGGTGGGGGTCTTGCAACCGGCGGACCCGGAGGAACCCCTGGAACTCAGTGGATTTCTTCAGGTTCGAACATTTACTTCCCGAACTCGATCGGTATAGGTGCTGTGAACCCTCAGTACGAGTTAACGGTCTATGGTCGGGGTTACTTTTCGAACAACGTGTCGTACCAGAACTTTGCGGGTTACAGGAACCGGCTGGTCAACGGCACGTTCCGTGTGGCGGCTCGAGCCAACTCAATTACAGTCTCAAACACTTCATCCTTCAATTCAAATACATGGGTCGTGGATCGGTGGCGTGTGGATGTCGGGGGTCTTGCCACCTCGAACGTTTCATTTAGCGTGAAACAGGATGTCCCTCTCGGAACAACCAACGGTTTCACGCAGTGTGCGAACGTCTACGTCACTCGGGCTTTGTCCGGAACGACTGGGAACACGTGGGTCTGCCCATTGAGTCAAACGATCGAAACCTCATTCATATTTGATTTAGTATGGGGAAAATCATCAGCAAAAGCAGCCGTCTTTTCTTTCTCGGCGAACACTTCCGTCGCCGGTGACTATTCGGTCGTCTTCAGATCTCGGACCGATAACACGTACTTTGCAAACCTCGTGAGTATCGCATCAGGGTCGTGGCAGATGTATACCGTTTACTTACCACCGTGCCTCATAGGCACTTGGGCATCCAACTCGTCGGACGGGTACTTGGACGTGCTTATAGGAGGTGTATCGTACGGCACGAATAGCAGCAACAATAGGGCGGTCTCGGTGACTTCGGGATGGACGGCAAATCCAGGGTTTGCGCCAGTCTCGTGTATCGGGGCGACAAAGTGGCCTGCGGCGGCAGGTACACGTCTGCAAATCACTGGACCTCAGTTGGAGGAGGGGACGATCCCAACACCTTATGAGGTTCGCCCTCTCACACAAACATACATCTATTGTCAGAGATTCTACGAGACAAATCCTGACACGCAGTATTCACCCGCACTCCTCTCTGGACGCGTAGCCTCGGTGCCATTCATCACGACGAAGCGTAACCATCCAAATGTAACAGTCTATACGACACTTTCAAATTTGCAGGCAAATACGAATGTCAGTATATTCACATCAATCACAACGGGGGGAACCTACGCAAATACAGCAATCACAAGCTACACAACCTCCGAGTACGGATACACATTCAATTTCACACAGGGTGGTGGCTCTAATAAAATTGATGAGGCTCAGTTTGTGTGGCAAGCGGACGGGGAGATATACTGAGACCGCGCCCTTCTACTATTTTTTAATTTTAAACTAAAATTAGTATGAACTACCTTGAGACTATTGAAAATGAGTTGCACATTATATGCGACGGGGAAATCATACATGTTTTTGAACGAGGTAACCTTTCGAGAGCCGCCTACAAACACATGTGTGCCTGGGTCCAGACTAATTTTGCCCCAAAATTGAGTGCCGATGATCTATGGGTACAAGCTGAAAAGTCATGGGACTCCCTGGCTCCAGAACACCAGATGACCATATGGGCTATGACTGTCCAGGAAGAGCAAAATGCCAAGGATATTTCCCATGGACTCCTCGCGACCCTGAATGGGTACCAATGTTTATCAACTGTAAAAAACGCATTCAGTGATGCAATTAAACGCATACGCGACCAGTTTATTTCTCAGTAATTAGCAGATGGGATACAGCAACGTCACTGCTGATCTCAATGTATATGGGACGACGTCCCTGAGTGATCTAAATGTCCGGGGAAGTTCTATTCATTATGGAACCCTTATAAATTACGGAAACACGTCCCTTGCAAATCTGACCACGACAAATTTGACAGTCACGGGAAATTTCACAATCACAGCAACTAATACCCAAGTGACTAACTCTCTTTCAATAGTGAATCAGGGAACGACAACCGCACTTTACGTGAACCAGAATGAGTTCCCAAATATGGTTCATAATGTAGCCGAGTTTTGGGATCATACCCAACTTGCTATGGTTATAGACGGGTACGGGAATGTCGCTATTCACACAACGAGCAGTCCGGGGTACGCACTGACGGTTCAGGATGGTGCTTTGTTCGATTCGGTCGTTGCTACATCTTTGTCAGGAACTTCAATCACATCACCTTCAATTAGTGGAACAACATTTACTGGGAGTGTTTTTTACGGAGCTACGTCAATCGCTTCACCTTCATTCACGGGGACAGCGTTCACGGGTTCGACCGTTTATGGCGCGACCGTAGCTTCTCCTTCATTCACAGGCGGCACCTTCCAGGGTTCTACAATTACCGCCTCAACTGGATTCACTGGCGCTGCCTTCTCAGGTGGGACCTTCCAGGGTTCCACACTAAGTGGAACCACAATTACAGCCTCTACGGGATTCACTGGAGCTGCCTTTAGTGGTGGGACTTTTCAGGGTGATTCTATAGCGTCACCGGCATTCACAGGAACAGCTTTCACGGGTGCAAGTGTTTATGGCGACTCTGTATTATCACCCGCCTTCACAGGAACAGCGTTCACAGGTGCGACTCTGTATGGAGGGTCTATCGCATCCCCATCCTTCACAGGAACGACATATAGCGGAGCAACTTTTCAGGGTACATCCTTCGTGGGGTCTTCTGGATTCACTGGAGCAGCCTTCTCGGGTGGGACCTTCCAGGGGTCGACCGTGACTGCCGGGTCTGTCATTGCAACTACAGGGTTTACTGGATATGCTTATACGGGCGGCTCTTTTGTCGGTACAACGATGTCCGCGAGTACGGGATTCACGGGAGCTGCCTACTCGGGAGGGACTTTCCAGGGAACGACCGTGAGTGGTACGACGATCACAGCTTCTACGGGATTCACGGGAGCTGCCTTCACGGGAGGAACCTTCCAGGGGTCTACTGTGAGTGGAACCACAATCACAGCTTCCACGGGATTTTCAACCGCGGCAGGGTGGGTGAATGCTGCAAACTTTACGGGCGGCGCCTTTTCGGGAAGTACCGTAAACACTACGGGTGCTATAGTCGCGGGAACTACCGTGAGCGGTACGACAATCACAGCCTCTACGGGATTTACGGGAGCTGCCTTTAGTGGAGGGACTTTCCAGGGGTCGACCATCACAGCCTCGACAGGGTTTACGGGAGCCGCCTTTAGCGGAGGGACTTTCCAGGGGTCGACCATGAGTGGTACGACAATCACAGCCTCTACGGGATTTACGGGAGCAGCCTTCACGGGAGGGACTTTCCAGGGATTGACCGTGAGTGGTACGACGATCACAGCATCTACGGGATTCACGGGAGCCGCCTTTAGCGGAGGAACCTTTTATGGAGGCGCTCACAGTGGAACAACAATCACAGCCTCTACGGGATTTACGGGAGCTGCCTTCACGGGAGGGACTTTTCAAGGGTCGACCATGAGTGGAACCACAATCACAGCCTCAACAGGGTTCACGGGAGCCGCCTTTACGGGAGGGACATTTTATGGAACAACGTCTAATGCAACTGTTACATCGAATATCGCAACTGCAAATATAACTTATGCCAACGTTTCTTCAGGTATTTATTCAGCAGCCTTCACTGGAGGGACTTTCCAGGGGTCGACCATGAGTGGTACGACAATCACAGCCTCTACGGGGTTCACGGGAGCAGCCTTTACAGGGGGGACTTTCCAAGGGTCGACCATGAGCGGTACCACAATCACAGCCGGTACGGGATTTTCAACCGCGGCAGGGTGGATGAATGCAGCAAACTTTACGGGCGGTGCCTTTTCGGGAAGTACCGTAAACACTACAGGTGCTATAGTCGCTGGAACTACCGTGAGTGGAACGACAATCACAGCATCAACGGGATTTACGGGAGCTGCCTTCACGGGAGGGACTTTCCAAGGGTCAACCGTGAGTGGTACGACCATCACAGCCTCCACGGGGTTTACGGGAGCTGCCTTTAGTGGAGGAACCTTTTATGGAGGCGCTCACAGTGGAACAACAATCACAGCCTCTACGGGATTTACGGGAGCCGCCTTTAGCGGAGGGACTTTCCAGGGGTCGACTGTGAGTGGAACCACTATCACAGCCTCCACGGGGTTTACGGGAGCTGCCTATACGGGAGGAACCTTTTATGGAGGTGTTCACTCGGGAACTACCATCACAGCCTCCACGGGGTTTACGGGAGCTGCCTTCACGGGAGGAACCTTCCAGGGTTCCACCATGAGTGGGACAACCATCACAGCCTCCACGGGGTTTACGGGAGCTGCCTATACGGGAGGAACCTTTCAGGGTTCCACCATGAGTGGGACCACAATCACAGCCTCTACGGGGTTCACGGGAGCTGCCTTCACGGGTGGAACCTTTTATGGAGGTGTTCACTCGGGAACTACCATCACAGCCTCTACGGGATTCACGGGAGCTGCCTTCACGGGAGGAAGTTTGGCAGGTACTGTATTTTATGCAACTGGGAATGCGTATTTTTCGAATGCCCTTGTAACTACAAATGTTATAGTGACGGGAAATGTGTCTGGTCTTCACTTGGGAACTTTCTCAGGATCATCCTTCACAGGAGGAACCTTCCAGGGATCAACCATGAGCGGGACAACTATCACAGCCTCCACGGGGTTTACGGGAGCTGCCTATACAGGAGGAACCTTTTATGGAGGCGTTCACTCGGGAACTACCATCACAGCCTCTACGGGGTTCACGGGAGCTGCCTACACGGGAGGAACCTTTCAGGGGACGACCATCACAGGTACGACAGTGGCAGCCTCCACGGGATTTACGGGAGCTGCCTACACGGGAGGAACCTTTCAGGGGACAACCATAACAGCCTCCACGGGATTCACGGGAGCTGCCTATTCGGGAGGGACCTTCCAGGGGTCGACCGTAAGTGGAACCACCATAACAGCCTCCACAGGGTTCACGGGAGCTGCCTATTCGGGAGGGACCTTTTATGGAGGCGTTCACTCGGGAACTACCATCACAGCCTCCACGGGGTTTACGGGAGCTGCCTTCACGGGCACATCTTATAATTTGGGAACGGGTGGAAACATTACTATCGCAGGATCTACAGCAACTACCGGGTACTTTCTTCAAACTACGGGAACATCAGTACAATGGGCAGCAGCTGCTTCTACAGCTTTTACGGGATCTACCGTATTTGCAACTGGAACTGTTAGTATAGGATCGTCGTATTCTTCATCATATCCCCTGAACGTAAATGGAACTGCCGGTACTACTGCTTCATCTGCATATGCAAATTTAGCTTACAACGCAACGACAGCAGGATGGCTTCAGGCATATAATGCGGGAGGCACAAGAACTCTACAGATTTACACACCTGGAAACATTGGATGCGCCGAACTCGACCTCTTTTCCGACAGACGCATTAAAACTGATATCAAAGATTCAGATCCCAAAAAAGATCTTGAACTCGTGATGGCTCTTCAGCCTAGAACATTTAAATACAAAGACCCGATACAATATGACGAAAGAGTCTATAATGGATTTATAGCACAGGAAGTTCGGGAGATTGTCCCAAGTGCTATAAATACACACGAAGGGTGTCTACCTGATATTTTTCAGGTTCCCGATAAAGTCATGGAAAACTCTTGTCAATTTAAAAACAAAATTGAAGGAATAAATGTAGGGGACAATGTCCGGGTGTTCGACGGACCAAGTGAAAGATTTTTGACAGTTACCCAGGTTTCAGATTTCGAACTTATTTTTGATTCAAAATTAAAAACTTCTTCAGTCTTTGTTTACGGACGCAAAGTCAAGGATTTCTGTACTATTTCGTATGAAAGAATTATTCCATTACTCGTAAGTTCAATCAAGGAACAAGCGAAACAAATAGAAGAACTTCGGGCACTTATTCAACATTCCACATAAACATTCACAAGTTCTATGGCGTGACCCTCTCCAGCAGCTTGAAATGAACCAGCTGGAGTACATGTTTGTCCACCTGACCATCCTTGATAAGAACCGTGACCAGACCACCACCATGTAAAACTTCTAGTGCAGTCATTTGCAGCCCCGAAATCAGTCCATACCGTTGAGGGACCACTTTTTATAGCTCCACCGAGCCATTGATTAGTATAAACTGTACCTGTAGCTGTAGCACCAGGACTATTTGTATCTATAGCTGCCGCAAAATATCCGTACCATTGAAATGCTACACCACCCTGAGTTCCTTGTATATATACTGAATCACTTGCGTTCAGTCTATTTACACGCATCCTGAGAGCCGACCAAGCTCCTCCTATGAGACTATTTACAAATGTACTTGGTAAAACTGCAATTGGAGTATTTACTGAAAGATCAGTGGATGTAAGACCACCTGTATTTTGTCCGTTATTGTCCCACCAATTTGTTGATTCTCTTCCACGAGCTACGAGGACAAGCCCTTTACCAGATGGAGCATTTGTGAAATTTGTATAAAGTTGAACAGCTGCTCCAGAATATCCTGCAGGTTTATACCAATAATTACCGTCAGTTACACTTGGATAAAGTGCTTTTAATTGTGTTGCACTTTGAGCTGGTGTGCTCGAGCTAAGACCGTCACTTCTTTTAAATGTACTAGACCCTCTTGATGCAGCATTTGTGAATGTCGATGATCCTCTTGATGCAGCGTTTGTAAACGTGGCAGACATCTATGGTAGACTTTGAAAAAATACTAAGGAACTGCATGCCATTGAGCAATTGTACCAATAGTTTGTCCAGCTGCAAACTCGGCAAGCACTGAGGTTCCATCCTTCTTGTGGTGGCTCCTGCCGTTGAAGTGGACAAACCATGCCTGACACGTGTCAAGAACAGACCACCTGATACCCGTCCCAGTCTGGAATAAGATCTGACCATTATCGAGCCCAATTTTCAAATCTTTGCACCGAAGGAAAAAGTCATGAACGTACCCCTGATCATCGTGATTCAAACGGTACTGGTCCCACTCGAGCATCCGCTTGATGGCGCCAGCGTACCCTGCAAATGTACCTGAATTTGGGAACCGATACGGACACCCAGGGGGTGCGGGAGGAAACTGGTAGGCGATCCATGGGTTCGGCCAACAGTACACCTCAGCACTAAAAATTAGGTCTACCCCCATTTCAATGAATTTTGTTTCAAAATTAATAAGATCTGTTCGCTTCTGGATAACATCGTACCCATCCACAAATATCACAATTTCCTGGGGGTCGACCGTCTCCACATATTCTTTTAAAGCTTCAAACTTTGAAAAAAGATCCACGTATTTTTTTCCAAGTCCGATGTTGATGTACTCGCTTTTTAAACCAATAATTTTAGTTGGATCGTCCCCAAATGTAATCAACTTCATTACTTTTGAAAACGTCCATTGTCTTCAAGCCATTTTATAAAGTGTCCGACAAAGGGTTTGGGACCCGTGTGAATGCAGCACATTCTGGGGTCGATCCACAAATCAAAACCTAAATTAGAAAGTTTCTTGGACATGACGTAATCTTCCGAGAATAAAATTCCATTATCTATTTGAAGATCAAATACCATACGCTCGTTAGGAACCATACCGTTTGTGTAAGGTTCTGAAGATGCCCAGAGTGACACAAATGCTTTACGTGACAGGCGCAGAAACCCTGTAGCAAGTCCCTCGACTTTCATAAGCCCCGTACGCGAATCACCCTGAATAGGTTCCATGAGTCTCACGGCGTAAATTTCAGCGTCATCAATTTTCTTACGATATACACCACCCACGACATCAATGGGATAATCAAGTAACTTGAATATCCAATCTGGATCCCACTCGATATCATCATCTATGAATATCAAGTCATCACAGTTATAATTGATTGCACACGTCAGAAGATAATTTCTACTTTTTTGGACAAGTGCATCTCCCGCAGTGTAACACACCTGAAGATCTATTCCCCGAAATATCGCCTGGCGCATGGTGTTTAAAAGTGCGACCGTGTATTTCATTGTGACATCTCCAGTATAGGTTGGAGTGGCAATGAGTACCTTTCTCATTAAATAATAATGTCCGTATTCTTTTAAGATGCCAACAGTCACCAATTTTGGTGATTTAGTTGTCACGGGAAATTTTTTTGTTTCTGGAACTGGCATGAGTACTTTTGTAAGTGGACTCACACTAAGCGGTACAGTCATCGCTCAAGGTTTTTCAACGACGGGGGCAGTCACAGGGGGTGCTTTTGTAGCAACCACGGGGTTTTCTGGAGGCGCTCACTCGGGAACGACCATCACCGCAGGCACTGGATTTTCAACTGCAACTGGATGGGTTAATGCAGCGAACTTTACTGGAGGGGCTTTCTCTGGTAGTACTGTTTATACGACGGGTGTGATTGTTGCAGGGGCAACAGTCTCAGCAACTACAGGGTTCACGGGAGCCGCCTTCACGGGTGGGACTTTCCAGGGATCAATCATCACAGCCTCCACAGGGTTTACGGGAGCTGCCTTCACGGGAGGAACCTTTTATGGAGGTGCTCACTCGGGAACTACCATCACAGCCTCCACGGGGTTTACGGGAGCCGCCTTCACGGGTGGAACCTTCCAGGGATCGACCGTGAGTGGAACCACCATCACAGCCTCCACGGGATTTGTAGGAGGAACCTTCCAGGGGACAACTATCACCGGTACGACAGTTGCAGCCAGTACGGGGTTTACAGGAGCTGCCTTCACGGGTGGGACCTTCCAGGGATCGACCGTGAGTGGAACCACCATCACAGCCTCCACGGGGTTTACGGGAGCTGCCTATACGGGCACATCTTATAATTTGGGAACGGGTGGAAACATTACTATCGCAGGATCTACAGCAACTAGCGGATACTATCTTCAAACTACGGGAACGGCAGTACAGTGGGCGCCAGCTATTTCAACTTTCACAGGAACTGCCTTCATTGGCGGAACTTTCCAGGGAACAACTTTTAGTGGAACCACCATCACAGCCTCCACGGGGTTTACGGGAGCTGCCTTTACAGGTGGGACTTTCCAGGGATCGACTGTGAGTGGGACAACCATAACAGCTTCTACTGGATTCGTAGGAGGAACTTTTCAGGGATCGACCGTGAGCGGAACCACAATCACAGCGGGTACGGGATTCACAACTGCAGGAACAGTAACTGGCGGAACAATCGTAGGAACGAGTATAGGTATAGGTACGACCCCATCATATCCCCTTCACGTAAACGGAACTGCCGCATCTCTTGCGGCACCATATGCAAATTTAGCTTACAACGCAACGACAGCAGGATGGTATCAAGCATATGAGCCTTCAGCTGCTAAAAGTCTTCAAATTTACACCCCTGGAAATATAGGATGTGCTGAAGTTGATGTGTTTTCTGATAGACGTATAAAATCCAATATAAAGGACACAGACCCAGAAGACTGTATAAATATTATTCGCAATCTGAAAGTCAGGGATTTTCGGTACATTGATCCAATTGAGCACGGAACTGATACATACCAGGGACTTATAGCTCAGGAGGTGCGTGAAGTGGTCCCTACTGCAGTTGCTCTACATGAGGGGGTTGTTCCCGATATTTTTCAGGTGGCTTCTGATATTCAGGGTTCATCCTGTCTCATCAACCCTGGTGAATTTATAATTAAAATTGGAGACGTCATCAAGGTGATCGATGGAGACGTCTCCAAAAATCTCACAGTTCTTGGAATATTTGAGAACCGAGTGAATTTTGATTCAAAATTAGTTGGTCCAAAAGTTTTTGTGTATGGACATGTGGTTCAGGACTTGCACACGGTATCATATGATCGTCTCGTACCTATACTCATTCGCTCAGTTCAGCAATTAATCGAGAAGCAATATTGTCCCACGACCCCCACTTCTCCTGCCGAACATACTTCATAGTCGGGTACCATTGGTATTCGTACACCTTTGAACCCCAACGAAACTCGCACATAGTCGAAAGAATCAGAAGTGTTGGTCGTTTCATAAGTCCAGCCAAGTGCGCAAGGGCTGTACAACACGTCACAACTACATCCACTTCGGCGAGAATTTTCATGGTATCTATGAAGCCATCAGGTCCCTTGTCGAGATTGGCACTTAAATCAGTGAGATTTGGGTGCTCACATTCCTGTTTCTCGACCGAGACCCACTTCAGAGGACTGCTGTCCAGGAGTGGTTTGATTGCACTGAATGGCGTGTTTCTGCGATAAGTCAAGAGCGGGTTTCCAGAACGCGTCAAATGAATCAACCCCTTTCCAGATTTTTTACATGATTCCGGTGCCGGTAAAAAGTCCCACAAAGGTTTGGGACCGAAATACACGAGCAAGTATGAAGCCTCGACCCAACACGTCGCCTCCTTTGGAATCTCAGTCGTCACTTCATACTCTACGTTAGAAAACATGTGCTTGAGGCGAGGCGCTACGACGATAGTCACACGTTTCGCCTTGGCAGCCGCGAGTGGGATATATCGCGAGTAAAACATCTGATCACCGTTTCCTAGTTTGTAATTTAGGATGACGAGGTGGTCCGTCTCTTCCCCTTCCCACATAGGGTACCCGTGGTCGTGTTTAGTGATTATATATTCTTTCATCATCTGTGTACCCTCGTCCCAATTTCCTATTTTCATCAAGAATTGACCAACACCGAGTGCTATATCCTTGGACATGAAAGTGTCCTTCTCAAAGTATTTTTCGCGATTATTGTAAATATATCTGTACGCCTTCTCAGCCATGTCATAGTTCTCAATCGCCTCATAGTATCCCGTCTGATTCTTGAGAATTGACCCGAGAACAGTTGGAGTTTCACTCGCGCGTGAAATAAGCTCATCATAGTCGACATTGATCGTATCACCTGAACGCCAACGCGCCTCGACTTGGAGGGCATCGATGACGAGGTTTCCATTCGATTCGATCGCAAGCGCCTCCTTGAACTTTGAGTGGCGCGAATATGCACCGACGAGTGCCTGCTTTGCGTCTTCCCACCCTGGTTTATAGCAAAGAGCCATCTGGAAATGCCAAACAGACTTGTCATCCTCATCTTCCAGATACATATCTTCATGTGCGTATGTGAGTCCGCAGTTAAAATGGTGCTCTGCACTGGTTGGATTCAGACCAAGACATTTTTGGAAATATGTTCTAGCTTTTTTAGGGTTGTTTGAAAGTTCATGCGCACCCGCGATATTCAAGAAAATCTCGTCGTCCGGGAAGGCGATGAGCGCGCGCTCGACCCACTCCCGAAACTCGGGTAATTTGTTCTGGAACGTAAGAGGAACTATAAACTCGTATGGTTCGCGCCGAGTCGGGTCGCACAGAAACGCCTTTTCAACATCCTTCATCACCACCGAAATGTGAGGCGAGTTCCTTTGGCTCAGGCGGCACTTCATAACACTTATAGCATACTCGTAATTTGTGGGATCCTCTGCAAGCGCTTTTTCGACAAATCCCATGGCAAGTTCAAAATCTTTTTCACTCAGGGCATGAGTGTGTAACTTGAAGAAAATCTCGGCGCGCGTCACCATTATTCGATATAAGACTTGATTTCCTTAACTTGTTCGCCAAGTATATTTGATATTTGATTTTTCACTTTACACCTCATATCGTTTGTGAAATAGACTGACCGCGCCAAAAGAATAAATTCTTCATCAAACTTTCCTTCGGATTCACATACTCGGAGACGATCCTCGACGTCCCAGAGGACCGAATTGATTTTGTATAAAAGATCGCGAAAAGGACCGACGTCTGGGCAGGGTCCGAGTGCCTCCTTCTCATTCTGGATATGGTCTAGTTTAACAGGATCAGTAATTCTTTCGGACTTGAGGTCCAAGATGGTTAATCGATCAACGAGTTCGCCCATTCACCTAAAAAACTCTCTCCCCTTAAAGTAGGAGATGTCTGCAAATTTAGTTGCAGATGTCACAGTCAGCGGAAGTGTGACAGTTCAAGGTCTGTCTGCGAACGTTCAATATATGAATGCAACGTCGTCGAGTTTTTATACTGCGTTTTCAAATTTGGGAATACGCACCGTCGCGTGTGGCTCTTTTTTCACAGCCGTGGTCCTTGCGAATGGGACGGTTAGAACTTTCGGGTGGAATTCTGATGGTCAGCTCGGAGTTAACGATACGACGCAAAGAAACACGCCAGTCCAGGTATTGAATATATTAACTGCAGTTTCCGTATCAGGTGGACGATATCACACAGCCGTCCTTCTCGCGGACGGAACTGTTAGAACTTTCGGAAACAATTCGGTTGGTCAGCTCGGAGTTAACGATACGACGACTAGATCCACCCCGGTACAGGTTTGGGCGATTTCGTCATCTGCAACTGCCGTTGCGTGTGGTACAAATCACACAGCCGTCCTTCTCTCAGATGGGACTGTCCGCGCTTTCGGACATAATAATTTTGGTGAACTCGGGACTAACGATTATACATTTTATTATACACCAGTACCTGTTTTGAATATATCAACAGCAATTTCCGTCGCGTGTGGGCAATATTTCACAGCCGTCCTTCTCGCGGACGGAACTGTTAGAACTTTCGGAATCAATTCGGTTGGTCAGCTCGGAGTTAATGATACAACACGAAGACTCACCCCAGTACCTGTTTGGGGAATTTCGTCGCTGGCAGCTGCCGTTGCATGTGGTTTTTATCACACAATCATCATTCTCTCAGATGGAACTGTCCGCGCTGTCGGATATAATGGCAACGGACAGCTCGGGGTCAACGATTTAACACAAAGAAATACGCCAGTCCAGGTATTGAATATATCAACTGCAGTTTCCGTATCAGGTGGACGATATCACACTGCTGTCGTTCTCAGAGATGGGACGGTTCGCACTTTCGGGTCTAATGCTCAAGGACAGCTCGGGGTTAACGATACGACACAAAGAAACACGCCAGTCCAGGTATTGAATATATCAACGGCAACTGCAGTTGCGTGTGGTGCAAATTACACAGCCGTCCTTCTCTCAAATGGGGCTGTTCGCACTTTCGGTGAAAATGGTAACGGACAGCTCGGGGTGAATGATACGACGCAAAGAAACACGCCAGTACCTGTCGTGAATATATCAACGGCATCTGTAATTGCCTATTCATTCAATGGTCCTATATTCAATGGTGCATTAGGTATTGGTCTCGCACCGACAACCTACCAGCTCGACATGAGTACAGACGGTGCACGCAAATTGTCAACAAGCACATGGTTTACAGGCTCTGATGAACGTATAAAAAACAATATCGAAACGGCGAATCTCGTGCGATGTGCCGAGATTGTTGATTCGCTTGATCTCAAATATTTCGAGTGGGCATCAAACGTAGAAAGTAGAGATCAGCACTCACTCGGGTGGATCGCTCAGGATGTTCAAAAGTTCTTTCCAAACTCTGTGAGTGTCGGTCCTGGTTACGGGCTCGACGATTTTCACACTCTCAATTCCGACCAATTGATAAAGGTTTTATACGGAGCAATCAAGCAAACTCTTATCGAATATTTTCCGAACCAAGAGTAGATGGCGACGCTCGCAGCGAATGTTACAATATCTGGTAACTTGCTCTGTCTTGGCGCGACGACTTTGAGTGCCACAACAACAAATGTTCAGATTGGTTTTTCAATCGGACCTATCTTAGGGACTGTGGGTGGTTTTCCAAACAACATCTCAAATGGTGCGCGTAGCACAGCCGTAGTCCTCAAGAACAATACGATATGGACTTGGGGAGGCAATCCTTATGGTAATCTTGGGGTCAACGACACTACAGGTAGAAGTACACCAGTACAGGTATTAAATATATCAACAGCAACTGCAGTCTCATGTGGATATTATCATACAGCCGCCCTTCTCACAAACGGGACAGTCCGGATTTTCGGTAATAATGGTAACGGTCAGCTCGGGGTTGGTGATACGACGCAAAGAAACACTCCAGTACCTGTCCTAAATATAACATCGGCAATTTCCGTTGCGTGTGGTGCAACTCACACAGCCGTCCTTCTCGCGGATGGGACAGTTAGGACTTTCGGATACAATACTAACGGTCAACTCGGAGTTAATGATACGACGCAAAGAAACACTCCAGTACCTGTCCTAAATATATCAACAGCAACTGCAGTCTCATGTGGTGCAAGTCACACAGCCGTCCTTCTCGCGAACGGGACAGTTAGGACTTTTGGGTACAATCTTATAGGTCAGCTAGGAGTTAACGATACGACACAAAGAAACACCCCAGTCCAAGTTTGGAATATTTCATCATCAGCAATTGCCGTAGCATGTGGAGCTTATTATACGGTCGTCCTCCTCTCGAACGGAACGGTCCAGGCTGTTGGTAACGGTGGCAACGGTCAGTTAGGAAATGGTGTTCCTGGAAATATATCAACACCAGTACCGGTTGTAAATATATCAACGGCAGTTGCCATAGCGCCTTACTTTAATTTCACAACCGTTCTCCTCGCCAACAAGACAGTTCAAGCTTTTGGGTACAATGGTTATGGACAGCTCGGAATTAATGACACATCAGATAGATATACTCCAGTCCAGGTCTTAAATATATCAACAGCAACTGGCATCGCGTGTTCAAAAAGTCATACAGCCGTGATTCTCGCGAATGGTACAGTTAGGACTTTCGGATACAATTTTTATGGACAGCTCGGAATTAACAACACAACAGATAGTTTAACACCGGTACCCGTCCTAAATATATCATCAGCGGCTTCATTGGGGATTTTGCAACTAGGCGGTCTATCTCTCGGTGTCGCGACGCCATCGTATCAACTTGACATGAGTGCAGACACTGCACGTAAGTTAACCACAACAACATGGTCAACCGGTTCGGATGAAAGAATCAAGAGTAATATTCAGACGGCAAACCTCGCGCGGTGCGTCGAGATTGTTAATTCACTCGATCTCAAATACTTTGAGTGGGCGCCAGAAGTTCAATCGTCCGACGCACATTCACTCGGGTGGATCGCTCAGGATGTTCAAAAGTTCTTTCCAAACTCCGTGAGTGTCGGTCCTGGTTATGGACTAACTGACTTTCACACTCTCAACTCTGACCAAATTATCAAGGTTATGTATGGTGCGTTGAAAAAGATGATTCAGGACACATCAAGTTCTTTGCCGTGACCCGTCCATGCCTCATCAAAGAGTCGGAGACCGGTTGGACCTATACCTAGACGAATCAAGGGTGTCACGTTGATTATTCCATCCACGACGGCTCTTTTAATCTCCTTGAGTTTCCCACGTTTCGGACCTTCAATCACCTCATATGAATCAACCGCATCCGGGAAGTATGTATCGACGTCGTGAAATCCAAATGACCCACCTATATCCTTGGTCTCTGTCGAAAAGAGTTCACACTCCCATGGAAGAGGCATACGAGCCTTTGGGAATTCCTTGTGTATAATTTCAGCAACCCAGACATCGTCCGGGTAATTATCTTTTGGCGGTGGGAAACGACGCAAGAGTTCCTCCATAAGTCTTGGGTTTCTCAGAGAAAACCCCCCATTACCCTGATAAATTTTCGCATTTTTCAGTGGATCGTGGTACCAACGCGCCCCAATATAATCAAAATGCATAAACCTCAAAATAGTGTTTTGTTTGATTCCCGTGTCTGTTCCAAACATCAAAACCTTGTGAAAGTTTCGAAATTGTCCCCAAAATTCAGGTGTTTGAATCATTGCGTTATTTTCCCAACGACCGAACGGTTTGTCTGGAAGCTCGATGAGACGCACATTCGTTCCTGAACCTATGATACTCTTGACGCGTTCTTTGTTTTCCTTTGAATGAATAACACATAGCGATGCGTATGGAAGCATACATGAAAAGTTACGCAGGACTGCCTCCAGGTTCAGGTGATCTCTCGATTCCGTCAAAAGACCTAACAAAGGACTCGAAACAGGGTGCGTCTTGAAATCACACTCCCATTCCTGTGAATAAAATGCCTGCGCGGGTGTGTGTGCGGGATGAACAAATTCATCCTGGTTTCCACGAATCTCGGTAATTTGTTTTTTAATTTCATCAAAGAGATTCCAGGCGAGCGGCAGAAATGTCACGGGACCTTCGATGGTCTTCAGATACTCCTTGGAGACAATAGGCGATCTCTGCCCAGGGCTAAACTTTCCTTGTTTGAGTGGGTTATCGTCAATAATAGCCTCGGGTCGCATTCCTACAAAGTTGAGAAAGGTGTTGCCTTTCGCCGCTGCACCATATGCAATGACACGCTTATCTTTTGTAGCCCGACGGACCCTCTCAACCAACGCTCTACACTTGCGCTCCCATAGAATGTAGACGGATTTGTCCTCCTTGACCACCTTTGCAGGTGTTCCCTCGAATCCTAGAACAAACATGAAGCTCGTGCCGTGAATGGGAGTTTTCTTAACATCCAGAAGAACGAGACCGGAGCGTTCAACGAGTTTTTTCATCGACCATGGATTGAAAAAGTTGATGTGCTCGTGATAAATAGTGTCAAACTCTCCATTTCGAACCATATCAGCCTGACTCGTCTGTATGTAAACTCTCCCACCCGGTTTCAGGAGTCGTTTCACATTCAGTAAAAAGTCCAGTGGATTTCTATTGTGCGCAAAAACGTTTTGGGCATTTATGATATCGAATAAGACTCCAGGCTCGTACGAATCATCAAAGTATCCGAGATGGACCGTGTGTCCCTTGGATGAACTCGTGGCAAAGAGGTTTTCAGCCGGATCGACACCCCACGTCTCAGCTCCGAGCGCTTTGAAAGCGTCAAGCTGCGTACCGTCATTCGAACCGATATCGAGGACACAACCACCCGTGTACACGTCACGGGCAAAATCGGCGAGGTACCGGCGATACGTTTCACTCGTCCCGCTCACATACAAATAATTTTTGAACATTTTGTCGGGATCAATGAAATATGTGAGTTGAAGATGTAAACAATCTTGACACAGATTGACGGCAAGAGGGAAGGAGTCTTGGGGTGCATCGGGCGCGTCCAGAAACTCATTTGCTAAAGGCTGGTTTCCGAGATTGAGAGATGGTTCGAGATTCTCAGAGTCGCATGCTAGACACTTCATAGTTAAAAAAGAATAGAGTTTTTTAACTATATGAAGAGGGTGCTCGTCACTGGTTCTGCTGGATTCGTAGGACATTTTATCGTCAAAAAGTTTTTGGATGAGGGTGCAGAGGTGGTTGGTCTAGACCGTTTGAGTTATTCCGGAAACCTCAATCGAATCAAGGAAATTCTACTTGATATTCCTGACCCTTGGTATACAGTCCATCACCATGATTTGCGTTCGGCGATTAATGAAAGTTTGGAAAAACAGCTGGGACAATTTGATTTCATAATTCATGTTGCCGCGAGCAGTCATGTCGATCGGAGTATCGATCAGCCTATGAATTTCGTGCTTGACAATGTGGTCGGGACCTGTAACATCTTGGACTTTGCGCGACGCCAAAAAAAATTGGAACGTTTCATATATTTTTCAACTGATGAGATTTTCGGTCCGGCTCCACCAGGTGTTGCCTATGACGAATATGATCGGTACAATTCGACAAATCCGTACTCGGCGAGTAAGGCGGGGGGTGAAGAGCTCTGCGTCGCCTTTCGAAATACGTACAAGGTTCCAGTTATCGTTACACATACTATGAATATTTTCGGACCTCGTCAACATCCCGAAAAGTTTATACCTATGTGCATTTCCAAGGTTCGAAGTGGCGAAAAGGTTTTCATTCACTCGGATGCGACCCGAACCATTCCGGGAAGCCGCCATTATATCCATGTCGAAGATGTTGCCGATGCCATATGGTTTATAACTTGTCTGGAAATTCCAGAAAGTGAAATGTGTCCTAAATTCAATGTCGTCGGAAAAGAGGAGCTCGATAATTTGACGCTCGCTCAGTACATAGCCGAGGGTGTGGATAAACCCCTGAGGTATGAACTGGTTGATTTCCATTCGTCGAGACCGGGACACGATCTTCGATACGCTCTGTCCGGGGCGCGCCTGGCTGAACTCGGGTGGACGCCCAAAACAAGTATTCGGGAGCGAATCAAAGAGGTTGTTCAGTGGACACTCGCACACGACCAGTGGATTTTTTCCTAGTCCAAAGTAGATGAGTGCGAACTTAGTATCTAGCACTACAATCACAGGAAATCTTCTCGTCCAGGGACAGTTTACGAATGTAAGTACCCTGACAACCACTTATTTAAATGGTCCTATTCTCGATATGAAAAACAAAGCTGTCATCACGGTCGCGAGTGGTCAGGCATTCGCATTAGTGGTTCTTAACGACGGAACTGTTAGGTCTTTCGGAGTTAATGCCTATGGTCAGCTCGGCGTTAACGATTTGACGCAAAGAAACACCCCAGTTCAGGTTTGGGCGATTTCGTCATCTGCAATTGCTGTTGCGGGTGGATTGCGTTACACTGCCGTCCTTCTCACAAATGGTACAGTTAAGACTTTCGGTCTAAATAATTGGGGTCAGCTCGGGGTAGGTGATAACTCAAATAGATCCACCCCAGTACAGGTATTGAACATATCAACAGCATTAACAATTGCATGTGGAGCTTATCACACAGCCGTTGTCCTCACGAACGGTACAGTTCAGACTTTCGGTCGAAATTTTGAAGGAGCGCTCGGGCTTAACGATACGCAGTACAGATACACCCCAGTTCAGGTTTGGGCGATTTCGTCATCTGCAATAGCCATCGCGTGTGGACAATATCACACAGCCGTTCTCCTCGCGAACGGTACAGTTCAGACTTTCGGTAAAAATAATTATGGACAGCTCGGAGTTAATGATACGGCATCTAGACTTACACCAGTTCAGGTCTTGAACATAACATCTGCAATAGCCATCGCGTGTGGACAATATCACACAGCCGTGGTCCTCATGGACGGTACGGTCAGGACTTTCGGGCAAAATACGGATTGTCAGCTCGGACTTAATGATACGGCATCTAGACTTACACCAGTTCAGGTTTGGGCTATTTCGTCGTCGGCAATTGCCGTTGCATGTGGACGTTCACATACAGCCGTTCTCCTCGCGAACGGTACGGTCAGGACTTTCGGGCAAAATCTTTATGGTCAGCTCGGAGTGAATGATACGACTAATAGATCCACCCCAGTTCAGGTCTTGAACATATCAACTGCAATTTCCATTGCATGTCCATCTACATATATAAACACATACGCAATCCTCGCGAACGGCACAGTGCAGTCTTTCGGATACAATGGTAGCGGTCAGCTCGGAGTTAACGATACGACTCAAAGAAACACCCCAGTACCTGTCTTAAATATATCAACCGCTGCTAATGGTGGTATTAATTATCAAGCCTCAGCAATTTTACTTGGTCTTTCAAATTATACAAGTCCTTATAATCTGGATATCAGTACCGATTATGCTCGCAAATCAACAACGACAACATGGACAACCGGTTCAGACGAGAGAATAAAGAATGGTATAGAAACGGCAAACGTCGAACGGTGTGTCGAAATTGTTCAGGGGCTAGATCTCAAATATTTTCAGTGGAATTTCCCAGAAGGAACGACATCTCCTGACACACACTCACTCGGATGGATTGCCCAGGAGTTTGAACAGTTTTTCCCAAATTCGGTCGAGACGGCACCAGCACACGGTATTTCCGATTTCAAAAACCTCAATACTGACCAGATTATCAAGGTTATGTGGGGAGCTCTTCGTAAGCTTCGAGCGCAACTCAAGTCAAACTCAACAAATCAGATCTAAGCAAGGAGTTCTGGTCCATCTTTAAAAGTTTGAAAATTTCAGGATTGCGTGTGATCCAGGGCATGTGACAATGAGTCGAGTAACCGGGCAAACTGACGATGAGATTCTTTTTTTTCTTAATTTTCAATTCAATAAACATTTCGAAATCTTCTGAAAAGATTCCGCGCTTGACTAACAGATCATAATCTTCTTGTATATGTTTAGCCTTGGTTGCAAAAGTAAGGGTAGTACTGCCGGTTTCTTTCCAGTGCGTCCAGCTTGGTTCGCTCAGGAAAACTCGTGAAACTTCACCACCATCCTCTATTGTCCGGAATATTCCATTCCTTCCAACAGTTCTATTCGTGTACATGTCCGGGGTATCATACAAGGTTGCATAGTCGGCAATGTCTACCCCCTCCATGAGAATTGCCTCGGACCCGGGCAAGTGCATATAGTCATCCTCAACCAAGTATACACGCGTCTCCGGGTCTAGTTTTTGAATTTGTCTGAGAGCATGTAAAAAAGTCATGCCTCCACTTTTCAGGCACGTCCGTTCGATGCTCTGGACTTTGGTCGTGAGCCACGCATACGTCTCTTCTGTGACGTTGTCAGCGATGACATGGATCTTACTCGTAGGAAAACACTCTATAAAATTCTCTAGACATTTTCGTTTCGAAAACCCATCTGGTCGAAACTTTGGCGTCTCTTCCGAAAACCTATAAAAGACAGCTAAGGTCATTACTTTAAAGATAACTCCATTCTTTAAAGTAATGCTCGTTAATCATACTAAAAAGTACATATTTATTCATGTACCAAAGTGTGGGGGAACGACGGTTCAGGAGACACTTTTGAAACACTCGATATTTGCAGGAGAAGATTTTACAATGTACGAATTTCACACGACGCTCCTTTCACCAGATGCCCAGATGTACCTTGACCGAGGATACAAGGCTTTTGCATTCGTGCGCGATCCATACACGCGTTTCGCCTCGGCGTGGCACCAAGTCCAGTTCATGACTGATGTCTACAAGGGACCAGATGATATACTCAATGAACTGAAACGACGCAATTATCTTTTACTTTTGGCTCCTTCATTCTTCTTCACGGGATCGGCAAAGGTGTACAAGCTTGAGCAATTTCGATCTGGAATTATAGAAATTCTGGACACGTTTGGGTATCCTAGGGTCTGGTGGAACCGAAACGAGCGTCACGTCATGGAGAACAAAAAAGTGGATGTCAAGGCGTTTTATGCTGATCGCCCAGACATACTCAAGTTTGTGACTGAATTCTATTATAAGGATTTCTTGGAACTCAAGTATCCCATGAAGCTCGCAGTAACCCCGTTTTCTCATGTCATGCCTAATTTTGAATCAAAATTAAAATATGACTCTGACCATGTCCGGAACAATCCTAATGATATTTACTATTGGGCTATGAAGTCAGTATATGATCAAGAGCAAGAGCCTAAGGATTCAGAGATGGTTATATTCGAGGGAGCATCTGGACCGGAACCTCCAGAACAAATTTAGAAACCAATAGTAGATGGAATCGACTCGCCTGATTTTTGCAGATTCTAGAAGCAGAGACGTCAAGTTGTATCCTTCTGGGAATTCTTATACTTTGCACCTGACCACCCCGATCAAGAATGTTACGCGAGTCGACTTGGTCAGTGCACGCGTCCCAAATACTATGTATAATCTTACCGAAGGTTCAAATGTACTTACAGTGAATTCATCAAACATCTCGATAAACCAGGGTTTTTACTCAGCTGGTGGTCTCTCGAGTGCTATAACGGCTGCTGTGAATAATGCATTTTCAATGAATTATCTTTCGAACGAAGGTCATTTCGTGCTTTCAAATGCTACGAGTTTTCAGTTTCGTATCAACTCGTCTGAACTCTCAAACCTCATGGGAATTCCTCAGAGTACAAATTTTAGTTCAAAAATTGCAACGACGCTTGACCCGTGTTACTCAAACACTTATATTTTCAAGTCAAATACTCTGATTCATATGAATGCAAATGAGTACATATTTCTCGATGTAGATGAACTCAAGACACCGAGTCACATTGATGCAAAAGCTTTAATGGGTGCTACAGGAACGGTGAGTGGTTCAAATATTAACAGAGCTTTTGCGCCTATAATGATGGATACTCCGTCTGGGGGTATGAAAATTTATCACGAAAATGCAGATTACACAGTTTCAGTCAATTATCCCGAACCCATAAATAGTCTCCAGCGTTTGACTGTCAACTGGTACGACACGAATGGTAAACTTTTAAACTTTAGGGGGTCGGATTACCACGCCTTTATACTGAGAGCACACGTCCTGGAGGAGGACGTAAGACGTATACCACCCCCACCGCCCCTTCAGGATGTAGAAATTAAGAGAATCGTGGAGGCAATGACAATGGTGCCTCCACCACCCCCAGAGAAGAAGAATAAGATTCCCTGGTTTATTATAGTTTTAGTTTTAATTGCGGTATTCGCAGCCTGGAAAACGTTTAGCGGGTCACTGCGTACACAGGCTGGGCTGGCTCCTGGATCTTCACGTTGAAAGCCAGGGTCTTGATTGCCATGTACACGACGATGGCGAGCAGGGTGGTGAACAGCGCGCTGAGGACATAGTACTGACCGCCGTTCTTGCTGACCTGGACCACCTGAGAGATGACGAAGCGCACAACGTCCATCCATGCGATGGCGCTGGCGAACGAGAAACCGGCGACGATGGAGTTCAGGGACTGAGACTCCAGCTGAAGAGCGACGCTTGACAGCAGAGCAGACATTTACTATCTGATACGAAAAAAAATATCGGAAGGGTCCCAAGGAACGACGTCGGCTGACTTCGGCGATCCCTCCACCTCCTCATCCGAATCACTGGATGATTCCCCTGGGTCCTCCTCTTCATAGTCTTCCTCATAGACTATGAAGGAGTATTTCACCTTTGGCTCGAGCTCTTCTTCCTCCGAGTCCATCTAATTTTCTCTCTGTTTGTCTACAGCGGATTTCAACGCACGTTCTGCTGGAGACTCAGGCTCCCAAGCATCCCATGTGTCCGCACATTCGTTCATCTTATTTGCCATATCGTCTGACCCTTCGTACCTGACCCACGCTGGGTCTTCGTCCTCGTCTTCCTCTTCCTCCTCGTCTTCCTCATCAGACTCGTCCCAAACTTCGGGATAAATGGGACCAATCTGTTTGCCTGTAACATTGCGGGCTGCATACATGAGTCCCATCCGCATATCCTCTGCAAGAATTATATCCCGTCCACATGACCGGGCATAGTGGGCTGCAAGGATGGTCGTTGACTCGAGTACAGGAATCATAATGTCTATGGCTGCCTCCTCCATTTTTTAATTTTAAACCAAAATTAGTTTTAACTGGGGACTCTTGAATTTTTTTAATTTTAAACCAAAATTAGTGGAAGTTTGAGAATACCACATGGGCTGAAGAATCTTTCACCTCGAGAAAATTGTAATTTATTCCATAAATCCGTATATACCTGTTAGCTGTACTGGGGTTCAGGGTGAACTGGAAAATTTGATTCTTAATCTGGGACATGTTCACGGCTCCGGTGGGTTCATCATAGAGTTCGGGATCGAGACTAAACGAGTACATATAAAAAATTCTACTTGGAACACGGGTGTTGTACTCGAGCGGCTGAATCACACGAAGAAAGACGGGCAGACCCACATCCTTGGATATACGTTCAGTCGTGTTAAAATTAAGCACAAGCTGACTGAGCTGTTCGAACGTCGCCCCGTTTGACATGTATGTGCCGTTGGTTGTATAATCGTATCCCAGAGCTGAATCGTTCTGAAAAACGAAATAAAATTGTTTTATTGGGTTTAAAAACTCTCCCAAACACTGGATCTGGTTGACGCCCTGGGGTGCAAAAAATTCTTGACGCTGGACCTGCTCTATGGGATAAATCTGAGGTTTTGAATTGATGTGCGCGATTTCCTGGTCAGATATGTAGGTATATTCCGTGTCCAGATAAGCGTAAAATGGAGCTACTACATTCACTGGAGGATAAGTAAAAACTGTCGAAGGGTTCCATACAATTTTAAACGTTACATCCTCCTTGAATGCACACAGTGGAAGACCACGTCTGAATACATAAAATGGGAGGGGAATTGTATAATTTGAATTAACTGGAACTGGTTGAATGAGATATTTTCCAATGAGATTTTTGAGTGCTTCTTGTTTTCCTGTTGAAATTGATAAATCAAACCTGAGTTCAAGATATTCTCCGTAAATTCGTTCGATAAGTTCAGACCCTATATACAACTCCACGTACTGAATCATAAGGGTCCCGACCGAGTCGATAACCTGTACTCCGGCACCCAGAGCAGGTGGAAAAACTTTGAGATACATGTTGGTGAGAAGATCACCGGCTCTGGGAAGCACAAGTGTCTTCTCAGCTCCGAAAATGACCGTATTATCAGCTGGAAATTGAACCCTGATGACTCTTGAAGAAAAAAGAGTCTGACCCACATATTTTTCAACAAAATACGTCACTTCTGGGTCTGAACTCAAATAAATATCCTCTTGCCCTAGGTATGACAAACTGGCTCTTCCTGCCATCTCTAGTACATTCTGGGATTAAAAAACCAGTCGCGTAGCGAAACTGACTAGAAATCGTTCGAGTTGAACATGAGTCCGGCAATACCGTTCTTTATACTTAAAATATTGTAATTTATTCCGATGACTCGTAATTGTTTTGGACTCGAATAAGCATTGGTATTGAGTTGAAGAAAAATGTCGCGAATACGACTGAAATTCACCTGCCCATAAGGTCGAGCTGTATTTGCCTGATTTGTAAAGGAGTACATGTAGAAATTCCTGGTTGGGTAATTTGTGTAATGTTCGAATGGTTCTATTGAGTTGAGATAGAGTGCATCCGTCACGTCAGCAGTGAATGCCTCTGATGCATTAAAATTCATAGCCAGACTGTTTAGGTCAGAATACTCATAAGGGGTTGTTCCATTCAGTTGCAGAATAAAAAAGAGTTCACGAATTGGGTTGATAAATTCCAGGTTAAAAATTGCCGATTTAAATTGAGACGCTAAATCAAACTCTTGGTATTGACACTGCTGAATTAAATAATCAATTTGAGATTTTTTGAACCAATTAATCTCAGGTTCTGCCAAGTAGACGTATTCGGTAATGATTGTTGCAGTGAGTGGTGCAGTTATACTTGACGTGCTAACAGACGTCAATTCTTGAAGATTTCTGAATGTGATGTGAACCTCGACATCCTGGCGACCTAGAGCCACAAGTGGTAAGTATAGTCCGGGATTTTGAAAAAAATAAAACGGAAGATTTACGAAATAGGTTCTACCAGGTGGATAAATTTGCGATCCTGTATCGTATTTTCCAGTAAGTAATTTGAGTCCTGGTTGGTTTTCGTAGGGGACATACAAATCATT
>Ga0315284_10002560_pt1 | contig 25999 bp, 24 predicted proteins | sample YL17G09_16_MG_FD_203696 | JGI IMG/M metagenome (GOLD analysis project Ga0315284, IMG submission 203696) | Sediment microbial communities from Yellowstone Lake, YNP, Wyoming, USA - YL17G09_16 | ecosystem: Environmental > Aquatic > Freshwater > Lake > Sediment | place: USA: Wyoming | collected...
TCTGCCATGATATTTCCTCCCATCCCTAGCAACCCATCCCTCTCATCAGGAGATAAGGGTTATTTCTACCACCCTCCCCCCTATGAATATGGATGCCCCCTTCTTAATGGGAGCATTAAAAGCATGATTTTAAGGCTATTATTTCATTTTGAAATCCTTATCATTTATTTCCAACATTCGATCAGAAATTCGTAGGAGCAGGTCATTAGTGGGTTCATATTGCTTACACAAATCGAGATATTTCATTTCAACATTAAACAGATCTAACCTTCTCGCACTTACTGATAAATTCCAAAAAATATTCTGACATATGATTTGGTCGCCCAGGGCAACTGCCCTCTCCTCAATTTTCTTAAAGAGATCCATCCCTTTCCTTTTTTTCCCAAGTCTGAGTTCCATCTCACCGAGGTTTTTGAATCCAATCATTTCTCGATATTCATTGCCTGATTGATGGTATAATTTAATGGCATCCTCAATATATTGTCTAGCCATTTCTGGTTGATTGTTCTCTCTATATATGATCCCAATATTCTCAGTTATGACACCAAGAGTTTCAACATCTGGATTAGAATTTTCGATTAATGATTCCCATACAATCATGGAATCTTGAAAAACCCCATAAGAAAATAAAGTTTCGGCACAATAACTCAATAGGGATCTTGTTGATTCCTTATTACTCCAAATCTCAGACGCAATCTGGTAAGTTCTCGCAACATCCTTCTTTACAATTCTCCTTGAAAATTCTCTTGTCAACAATTCCTTGCCTTCTTGATTTGAAAGCGATTTAAACCACTCATCTGCAAGAATTGACATGAAATGATTGTGAAATAAATCGAGAACGTTGATTCTAAAGCGTAGTTCTTTTCTAAAATATTCTATAACCTCATTTGATAGAGATTCGGATAACTTAATTTTGGCAATTGCATCGTTGAATTCCGATAAGAACAACTTAAAATCAATCCATTTCTCTGGCAACAGAAGAATTTCACACGCATGCAAACGGGATTTATCCATGATATTCTTATTTGTAAAGAGTCTAATTGAATCCCAATTAAGATAGTCAACAGCATCGAGGATGTAAGGTTTATCGGAATGAAACCCTGGTGAATATACAGTTGAAAATCTGCTTTCGCGATCATCTTTGTGCTTATGCCCCATCGTGTTACCGACGTCAGTAAAGAATGAAGGATATTGCTCATGTCTCAACCTTTGGATTTGTCTCCTATCAATGGTATCTGAAATTTCATTGGTTGAGATACCTTCTTTTGCCGCTATTGAAATAAGCGATAATTCAATCAATTTCGATCTATGCCTCATCAATATTTTATTGCCCTGCACGCACCTCAGAACATATTTAAAAAAACCCGGATTCTCGACGCGCTTTACGAGTAAAGAGTTCCTAATCACGCTCTTTAGATAGATTTCCTTTCTATTTCCATTAGGGGCGTTATGCATATCTCTGAAGAAATCCGCCATATCCTGAGCTGCCTTTCTATTGAAGCTCTCGGCGATTCCCCTCTCGATTTCTCTCTTGCGAGATTCTTCGAGCATAAGAAAAAGATGGTGGGGAGGAGTAATTAACCCTCTCCCCACTTAAGGGGTTTACTTACTCTCCTGAGACGATTTGTTGGCAGAGTCCTTCGGACTCATTTGCACGCTCTTGTTGTCCATTGCAGCTTTATACGCAGGACTATTCGGATTCAACTGTTCAGCGTGGTTCTTCTCCGCGGCCGCATGTGCCGGGTTGTTCGAATTCATTGCCATCGATCTCATATCGTTCGGTGTATAGTGTTTTGACATTTTGTCACACCAATGTGATGTAGGCGCTGATGGGAGAAAAGAGGAAATCGGACAGAATCAGGGAAGAGCCTATTCGAAAATCGTAAATTAAGGCATCCTTGTGAGGTAAGGAAATAATGGACCGTAGTGCCATACTGTATGCAGTGCCCAAATGTAGTGGCTAACTCATATCATGAAGCCGGAAAGCCAAATCTAATAATCCGGGAATCTTGAAATCATCAAATCGCCATCTATGATCATGTACTTCACCAGTCTCCTTTGGATCTCAACACTGTCCCCTGCATGCCTCTCGATATGGTCTCGGTACCGATCATTGCTGAGGATCAGGGAGTCGTGCTCTATCGCGTAGTCAATGATGAAAGAGTCGTCGTTTTCACCCGCTGGTGCTTGGTACAACACCTTTTCCTCCCTCCTCGCCCTCCCATCCTCAAATTTCTTCAGTAGCTCCTTGAAGTCCCGCTCGTTCACCGAATGACGCAGGCCAGCCCCAATCAGGATCTTTATCTGCCTAAATCCGTAAATGGACAACAACTGGTCGTAAGCTGCCATGAGCTGGTAGACGTCCGCGGATCTGTTCGACATCTCATGATGTGCCACATTGGATCCGTCAATAATGATGCGTTCAATTGGCGGTCTGCCGATTCTGCTTTTCCTATTTGAAACGCTGGAAATCCTGACATCGGGTTCTGGATCAAAATGTGGTTTTGGCTGCTTCTTGACGATGGGGTCGAGAAGGGTTCCTTCGAACCGGTAGTCCGCCGAAGAGACGGTACTATCTCCTACGGTGTGCGTGCCCGCTCGTAGGCTTGCATCCCCCTTGTCCGGGCCCTTGATATTCGCGAAGGGCCACCTTCCATGGATTGCCTTGAACTCCTCCAGCAGCTCCCTCTCCATCCGGGTGGGGCATCTGCTCTTATCGGAGCAAGCATCTGAGCAAATAACAACAGAGCAGGTCTTCCAGCAGACAACGAGTTCCATGTAATTCTGAATCTGCCAGATGTACCGACCGCCCCAGTGCGCGACCGGTTTCCCATGACCGAAATCGAGGAGGGTCGAAACGCGCTCCCTTATGGACGAGTCGCTCCTACCGATGTAGACGACCGTTGCGCCATCGATCCACTTCTTCTCCAATACCGTGACGCTTTCATTGGGATCTTTGCCCTTGAAGAACCCGCCGACACCCTTGGACGCAAACTTCGGATGAGGTTGATTCCTGTTGAGATACAGGACTAGGTAAACGCCCCTCTCTTCAGGAATACCAGAACGGCTCGCGAAGAGATCCTTGATGTTCTTGAAGCCTACAAAACCCTCCGCCCTCAAGGATTGAATCGAATCGAATTTCATGCCACCCTCCTTCCCCCGAAATACTTGCCTCTGGAGATAATGCTTGTTCTAACTGCTCTTTTCCCGCGCTCTCAGTCGGTTCGATATTTTCCGAAATCTCTGCCATCTCCCCGCGATTATCCCGGTCTAATAAATCACGGGGGATCGCCCCACTCCTCGTATTTAGGTTTTTTGGACTCTAAAAAGAAAGCGCGTAAAACGAAAGCACACGCACGCGGACTAGTAGAGATAGTGATTGTGCAGAGGTGATGACATGAAGACCCAAAAGAAAATCGAGAATGAAGATAAATGCATACCATGTGAAGCAACGGAAGGAATGAGGCCAGAGGAACTCCTCAAATTGATAAGGGGATTGACCGAGGCTGTGAACAATACTGAGTCTAAGGACCCAGGCTATTACTTGCTCTCTTTTTTGTCGGTTCTGACACTTATCGGAGACTATGTCAGAGAACACAAGCTAGGGTACATGGAAGAGACATTTGTGAAAGTTCTTATGGCTTCTATAAGAGGAACCACGCTGGACAAGGTAATATTTCCCAAAGCCAAAGATACTAAGAATGAAAAACCGGACGTTATGTATGTTTGAGAGAAAATTTCGATCTGCCCCCCTCAAACCCTTTTCATGGCTTTTTGCATCCAAGGGGAAACTTCTAAAAGAAGAGAGAAGACTTAGGATGATAATGGGAGGTGGCCCTTGAACGAATTGAAACCTGGAGAATGTCTTGAGATTTCCATTAGAGGGCGACCTACATCATTCAAGAGCAATTCGACAGCAAGAAGAAAGAACGATCCATGGAAGAAAGATGTCATGGAACAAACAAAGGATTGCGTAAGAATAATCGGGTCTTGCAGATTAACCATTGAGTTTTATCTTACCTCAGACAGGTATGATAAAGACCACCTCTTTGGTCCTGATCTTGATAACCTTGCAAAATCGACTCTTGACGCCCTCTGCGAGACTATTTTTTGTGAGATTGACTCGAAGCAACAAAGAGATGCATGTATTCTGGACCTTCATTTATTAAAAGTTAAAGCTGAGTCTGAAGATCATGCTGGCGCGCTTCTCAGAATCGAGAGACTGCAAGATTAGCTCCATCATAAATTCGGTAAGTCGAATTTTAATACCATTCGAGATGGTCTTGATACCCTTTGGGAGCGTATTCTAGAGCCCTATAATGGAAGCAGAACGGTGATCTGGTAGATGAAAGGGAAGAGAGATTCTGAGAGGAGCGAGAAGGCGGGGTCGAACGGGCAGGATCGGAAGAGGATGGGTTTCCTCAGAGAGGTCTACATGGACCATAAGGACCTCATAGAGGCGAGATTCCTGGCTAGCATGGGGGGCGATAACATACCAATGAAGGAAAGACTCCTCATGATCAGGGCCTTCAGGGAGGGCGCCGTCGAGATCCTGGACGCGGTCGAGATGACCTTCGGGATCGGAGGAGTGCACGACGTCTCCAAACGCATCAAGACGCAGCGACAGGCTGCCCCCGATGCTGAGAGCTCAGACGAAGCCGATGACAAGGAGGAATGCGACGATGAGGGCGGGGACGGATACGAGCGGACCCCGGTCGACGACACTCCGAAGACATACGAGGAAGTCGACCCGAGGGGAGTCCAACCCTGGGAGCTCCTGAAGGACTCCAAATTCCCCTTCGAGCTGGTCGACAAGGAGGAACCGTCCGGACCAGTACCAGAGGATTGTGAAGAGGACGAGGATGAGGACGAGGAGGTCGAACTCGACATCATCGAGCGTGTGAAGTACTGGGACGAGGTCCGCGGGCTCTGGAAGGACTTCGACCCGGCGTACAGGTAGGCATACTGGATGAGATGGTATCCAACCCTCATCGAGTTTGGTAAGCCGGATTCTCATACCATCCGAGATGATTTGGATATCTTCCGAGAGCGTAATGTTACATCATAGGGCGGAAGCAGACTGATGAAGAGGAACATGAAGGAAGAACCAAAAGGTAAGGAAGCCCTTGAGAAGGGGCAGGCAGAGGAGAAGGCGAGGTCGGACGAGAGCCATAATGGACCCACTGTCTTCGATATCGCTCACATGGATCCAGTGAAGAGCATGGCGGTCAGGTTCGTGTCCGTGACGGACAAGATGCTCAATGGCGACAGGGAGAGGGCAATAGCCGCCTGGGCGTACGCCTGCGGCATGGCCAACACCGTCAAGAAGACGGAAAGGGCGCTGGGAACCCACGGGGCATCCGCGGTGTTCGGTTCGATCGCCGAAGCCGTCCCGGTCACGAAGTGCGAGGATGGCCATGAGGAGTGCGCGCTGTGCCATGAACCTTGGACGGCTGGCGAGGAGTTCGACAAGCTGGAGAAGCTGTTCATCCTCACCGGGGGCAACAGGGCGACGGGCAGGTTCGACCCGATGTTTTCGTAGGGGCGGGGTAGCCTCTGCGCGAAATAATGGAGGAAATGGTTTCATGAAAGAAGGAGACAGAGTGCGGCTGATCCACACGGACGACCCCTCGGGGCTACGCCCTGGATCGTACGGGAGGATCGTGCGGATAAGCGAGGTGAGCGCGGATGACATCGCGGGAGACCCGTCCCTCTCCTTCCTCCTCGGGAGGAAGAAGGTCTGGGTGGACTGGGACAATCACGGAGTCTTGGCGCTGATCGAAGGGCACGATAGCTTCAGGGTGATCCCTAGGGAGGAGAGGGGATGACGCACCTCTACTTCGCCTACGGGTCGAACCTAAGCACCGAGCAGATGAACTGGAGGTGCAAGTACAACGAGCTCATTGGTCCCGCGTACCTTGAGGGGTACAAGCTGGATTTTACCTTTAAATCCCCTGCGTGGGGAGGCGGTTGCGCCGATATCGTCCGGAAGGAGGGTGGGGTCGTCTGGGGGCTGCTCTACAGGATCACGGACGAAGGCCTGAAGGCCCTGGACCACTACGAAGGGCATCCGACAGCCTACAGGAGGCTCGAGACCAGCGTCAGGCTCAAGGATGGGACGGAGAAGCGTTCGGTCTGGACCTACGAAGTCGTTAAGAAGAAGGCTTGTCTCCCGACGAAGGAGTATCTAGGGATCATCCTGGATGCTGCCAACTGGCATGGTTTCCCTAAGGACTATCAGGACAAGCTCCGGGAAGTCTGGGACAAAATATCATCGAGGGTCTGAGCATGCCGACCGTATGGTTCGTCTGCATCGGGAACACATGCCGGAGCCCCATGGCAGCTGCGATTTTCAATCAGATCGCCCGCGAGAGGGGTATCGACGGGGTTAGGGCTGATTCGTTCGGCATAGTGCCTTTCTACGGCGATAGCGACGATGTAAGGCAGCTTAGGGAGTCCGCGGTGTGTAAGGTGATGGGGGGAGTCGACGGGCTTTCGGATCACAGGCCGAAGGGCATTGAGGGCATAGTCTTCAAAGAAGGGGATAAGATCGTCCTGCTCGACAGCGGGAGGTTCAACGAACTCGGCGCCGGGATTCTGAGGAACCCGTCGTTCCAAGGCAAGCGGTTCCCTTTGCTCGTGATTGAGACGGAGGACCCGTTCGGCGGGACGGTCGAGGATTACATCGACTGCTGCCTCTTCCTGAAGGAGGGGATTGAGGAGAACATCGAAGTTCTCTTGGAGATATCATGCTCGTAAGCTACTTTGGAAGGCATGTGATATGAGACACAACAAGCTGTTCATAATGGAGTGCGTACCGAAGATCGATGACTGCAGAGAGGGGCAGGTTTTGTTCGATTTTCTGAGCATGACCCTTGATGTGACGAGGCGAGGAGAAGTCCTCGAGAAAGATTTCTCCTCCAAGAATGAGTTCCTGAGCTACCTGCGGAGAAAGTCCAACCTCAAAGGATGCAATTTCATCCATCTATCAGGGCATGGAGACCCTGGTTCTAGATCTTTCCAGCTCCCTGCCGGCGATGTTCATCCCGAGGACTTACCGAAATCCTGTTTCAAAGGGAAAACAGTGACATTCTCAGCGTGTAGCCTCTCAAGGAACGATTTCATGAACGATTTTCTGGAACGGACTGGAGCGAAAGCAGTCGTTGTACCTATGAACGATGTCGATTTCGATGACGCGGCGATCTGGTACGCGTATTTCTACTACCTCGTGCTGCACCATGGATTCACAGCGGAAGGAGCCTGGAATCGTTCACGTCGACTTCTGTGCGAAGCTCCGGGGAAGGGGCAAGTAAAGGGCGGGTTCCAGTACTGGACATGATTGCATTCATTCTTGGAGGTCATAACACGACTGACGCAGGGGAAAATATCCGATGACTCAGGCGAAGAGGGCTGGGAGGTTCCGAAGGTGTTCTCACTTGAGATCGAGGATGTGGGCCGAGAATCAAGGGTTATTAAGTACAGCAGAGTCGATTAGCCATCTTGTTGGAGGAATAAAAGATGGATGAAATCACATTTGTAATGCTGTTGATAATACTCCTGGTACTGGGGGTCCTTTCCTGGCTTCTTTGGACGAGCAGAGGTCAGAATCAAAAAGCCTCAGTTGATCCGGTAATTGTTCAGCAAGCTGTGCAACAAGCTATGATCTCGAGCACACCGATTCTGAAAGACGCGGTGACTTCTTCAATCGCCCAGGGAACCCCCCTGTTCAAGGGGGCGTTTACCGCCTCGTTGCAGGACTTGCGCTTCCAGGAGGAGATGGGTATAATAAAGTCGGCTGCGGCTGAGATCCAATCGACCTCCGCAAGTGTGAAAGCCATTTTCGAGAATAAAGGCGCCCGCGCCTCATTTGCAGAGTATCAATTGGATGGATTGCTTCGGGACGCTTTTCCGGCGAACAAGTTCGGTATTCGGGAGAATCTGGGAGACTTAGGAACACCGGACGCCCATATCAAGACCTCCGAGGGCATAGTCTGCATAGATGCGAAGTTCCCCCTTGAGAACTACAGACGGATATTCGAAGCGCTAACGGACGTAGACAGGAAGCGAATCGCGGCTGACTTCAGGAGAGATGTTGATAAGCACATCGAGAAGGTCTCCCTTTACGTGAGACCGGATCGGAACACCGCACCGGTAGCCTACATATTCATCCCATCCGAAGCCGTTTTCCATTATATTGCGGATAATGAACCGGGATTACTGCAGGAAGCTGTGAGACGTAACGTAATCGTGACCTCCCCCTCTACTCTCCTAGCATGTCTGAGTCTTATTAGAATCGCGATACGCGCCCAGGAAATAACGAATCTCTCCAGCAGAATCGAATCGGATTTAAGAGGATTGGATCAGAATTTCACATCTTTCCAAGAATTGTGGAATCTTGTTAAGAAACACATACATAACGCAGATGTCAAATCTGACGAGGCGGATAGGAGTTTCACTCGACTCAAAGACAGGTTCGAAGGGATTGCGAAAATGAAATTGACTGCCCCGGACGATGGGGAGGACAAATCGTCCCAGAAATAAGGGATATGGATTTTCAAGGAATCTCCGCATAGGGATATGGAGGATTGGAATTTGAATCCATTCTGGCGAAAGGAGAAGCCTTCGGAAGCGGAGAAGAAGGTGAAAGAGCTGTACGACGGCGCTAAGATGCCTGATATCGATAGGTCCTACCTCCATGAACCCACCTCAAAATCCCCCAATGGCAGATTTGTCCTTGAATGGTTTGACGGTTACCAATTGAGATACGGATCCAGGGAATCCGGTGATGGCCAGTACAGTCTCATGGAAGACGGGAAAAGGATCCTTAAGGGGACGATGCAACGGCCGAATGACGGACATGTGGCGAACGATGGGTCTTTCGTTCTTTGCGATTGGATGTTTGGAGAGGGGCTGAAGGGGACGCTCTATGCGATTGACAAGGCGGGGACTATCTTGCTCAAGAAGAGTTTCGATGCGAATCTGTTGAACTGCGCGATTTCGACCGATGGCAGATATGTGGTATGTCAGACCGCTTATAGCAAGAGTGAGGATAATCACAAGTTATCGCTTTTCGATCTTACAGACGGAGCGAGACTGTTCTGTGTCGAACCACCTGAGGAGCGATGGGCGGAAGGATACGAAATCGCTCCCTCGGAGAACAAGGTTTACCTAATCTACAAGGATTTCGGGAGATACGCCTACTCGTTCTCAGGCGAGTTCCTTGACAAGGGGGAGTGGCTAGAGGAGAACATCAAGATAGCAGACGGTATCCAGCTCGCCCAGATAGCAAGACGCCTCTGGGCCGAATGCAAGGGGGAGATGCCTTCTGAAAAAACCCAAAGAGCCATTGCATTGATGGAAGAGGCTCTGAGGCGGGGGATGCTCAAGAAACCGGTTGAGATGGCCAAGATCTACAGGGACATCGGAGAAGCCTATGAGTCTCTTAATCAGTCGGAAAAAGCCCTTGATAACTACAAGAAATCGCTTTCAATCGACCCAAAGGCAGGGGTAAGGAGGAAAATCGAAAAACTCACCAAGGACATTTGACCCGTTGTTTCCCTCAAGTGTCCCTACTCTAGCGAAACCCTATCGTATCTTCCGAAGAGGAAGTTGAGGTGTCCGAAGCATTTCAATCATTTCGTTGTCTTAAGCTCAAATGCTGCTTTTTGCCAAATTGCGCGCTCAGTCTCACTTGTGACTGGTAGATTCTTTTCGGAGAGAAACACCGCGACATCCGCTTTTTGGATTCTGCTGAGGCCTTTTCGGCATGCCCATTCTAAGCACTCCGGTATCAACTCATCAGCTTGCTTTTTCTCAACGAGCCTCAATATTCCATGAATGAAATCATCTACCTTTTCCATGTCTTCTTGGTCAACTTCAATCAGTCCATAGGGAACATTCTTTATTATCTCATCGAATCCATAACCACTGCAGAGGAATTCCCTTAACAGTCTATCCATATCGATTCTCCCTCTTCGAGGATCGTAGGACACAGTCTTCCCTGCATCCGCTTTAATTCTTTCAATGAATGTTTCTGCAATAGCGTCTTTCTTATCGGCAAGATTTTCGACGAGAGGCGCGAGTTTGGTATCAGAACCTTCTGACTCATTTTCTTCTTTCAACCAATCTGCGAACTTCCTGAACATATGGAAGAATCCATCTTTCAGATAGGCGACATCCAGCTCCGCAATCTCCCCTTTGTGATTACCATACCTTTCGTCTTCATCATCTATCCTTGCTTCCCTATAGTAGAGGCAGTCGTTCCCCGTCTTCTTGAAAAATCCTATGAAGTCCTCGATATCGTTGCCCTTCCAGAATATTGCTTCATCAAAGGCACGATCTGGGAAAAATAGGACTCGGTACATTGTTTTATCAGCACTTATCTGCTTTTTTACGACTTCAGCCAATTCATCAAGGCTTCTGTTTCTCTCTGAGAACATGCAATTGACACCTTTATGCGGGAATAAGTCTTTTTCCCCGTCCCCCCTCTGACTCGAGAGCGAAGGAAGATCTCTACGATTTGATCGGAGATAATCATCGATATTTCTTCAATTTTGTATAAATGTTCCTGAAGCATTTTGAGTCTGAAGGATTACTTTATCGTTTACGATAAACTCGTCGATAGATTAATTTTACATCGTTGCGGTCAGAAGTCACGTCTACTTCAAAAACATCCCCTTGCTGAATATCTTGATTCTTACAGATCTTGGATGGGATTGTAAGATCAAGGGAATTAGATCCTTGATGCTTTCTTGCCCGAACAATTTGATTACTGGCCACAACGATCCATATTAATTATGTACATAAGATCATTTGTGTACATAATGTACACAAAATGATAGATCTATCCCCAACGGTCCGCATGTAGGTGGAGATGGAGGATGAGAAATCGATTTCTCGGCCCTCCGGAACAATCGGAGGAAATGAATGACTCGACTTGATCTTCTTCTCAAGGTCTCCGAAAGCATAGGGATGGACAATACGGAAATTGAGCATCTTGTTGAAAGAATGGTAGAATTCTTGATACTTGATTTTGCCATTCATAATGTCCGAGCAGAGAATTCCTTGTCATTTTCATCCAGTCCTCCTTCAGTAGATCAAATGATAAAATGGTTTGCTGATAAATCTGTTAGAAAGGATCGAATTCCTCCAACATCTGGGGTTGCTGGGTTTCTCTCAAAATACAATTTCATTGCCTTTTCCAATAGAAAAAGGACTAGTGCAGTATCCAATTCATTAGGTTGTTCCTTTCTGACAGGATGTCCCTATTCGGATCGGCAGATTGCAGATAAAATGGGGGTCTCAATTCAGCAAGATCACATTATTCCGATTTCTAAGGGTGGAGACAATCATATTTGGGACTTTCAGCCGTTATGCCAATTTCACAATCAATTAAAGAGCAATGCTCTTTTTTGGTCTCCTTCCGAAATAATGCCAATTGGAGGTTGGTGCAATGGCGATTGAACCGTTCATTTGTGATCATTGTAAGAAAGTGTTTTACTTTAGCTCGACTCCGCCGCCCCAGTATATCGTTACCATTGAAGCCATCAGATGTCGACAGAAGGGAAAATTCTATCTTCTTACGGATTTGCCCTCTCATGAATTGAATTCAATGACTGACGTTCCATGTTTCAATTGGGAACTATCCTATCAGGAAATGGCGGAGAAAATCCTCAACTATGGTCTTGGACTCACCCCTGTGGAAGCTTGGCAGAGAGATATCATACTTAATAAATTGCAGGACATAGCAAAATGGTGGGAAGATGCGAATACTAATTTAATCAATAGTACAGTAATCAGTTTCAAAGAGAACGCTCAAAGACCCGTCCTAACACATAACCAATTGACCTTGGAGGATATAGAGATCCGGGAAAGGAATATATCCAGATATGGATCTAAAGAGATGGTTACGATAGATGTGGGGAATTGGCTTTCTTCAGTATGTCCCGCAGGTCACCCTCAGACTAATGAGAATGGAGCAACGATCTACACGGATTCCTGTCGGATTGTAGATTGTGAATATCACGAAAAAACTTGGAGACCTGCGCATATAATTGATGGGCAACACAGAATACGGGGAACTCAACTCCCTCCCAGTCTATTTTCCACAATAAATCTTGATGTACATAAGCAGCCGATTCCTGTAGCAATATTGGGTCTGTCTGAAACAGAGGATGGCTCCTCTCCGATTCTTTCAAGTGACCAAGCAAAAATATTCACTGAGATATCTGGGAAAGCGACCGAGCTTGATTCTAAACATAGACTTTTCCTTTTTTATGTCTTCCGAACAGGAATACCAGGGGCGGATATGTCCTTCCCCTCACCTCCAGCAACTAACCCGTTAAGAAAAGCATACGAGGTCATTCTTAGATTGGATGCGGGGACAATTCCAGACAATCCACTCAAAGATCGGATAAAAGTACTGAATCCGAGAGGGGGAGGTACTGGCAGGACTAGTGCACTCAGTTTTGATCGAGCTCTTGAAGAATGGTTTGAGCAATGGTTTAAAACCGGGGGGATATGGGAAAATATTGATCCCGACCCAGCTGCAAAAGAAATAGTTGGGTTTGTCAACGCAATTAAGAACGTTTGGTCGGGCAATAGTACCGTATCCGGCACTCCTTATTGGCAACCTCTAGGCCCGCCGGCTCCAACCGGCATCTTTTCTCATTCCGGAGGGATATCGGGTGCAGGAGGAGATATGAGCGCTTTCCTAAGAGTCTTTTTTGATCTCTATCCACAAATTCGAGGTTCAGTAACACTTCCGAACAAGAATAATTTTAAGACTTTCTTAAAGAACAAACTGAAGTCTCCTACCTCTCGGGTTGGTCAATTATCCTGGGATGGAAGCGGATGGGATCAAATCAGATCGCCAGATAGGAATTACAATCTATTGAGAGAGGTAGTCAAAGATATCCTCACAAGCGGTGGTAAGGTGCTTTACGATCTTGACCATCATCCGGGAACTCCACCTGATCTGAATGCATATCTAGACTTTGAACCAACGATCTATGAGGTCAGTACATCGCTAGGTACTGTCGGATCTTCAGGGATCACTCAAAACATTCCCCAACCCTCTCCAGATGACATTGAAATCTCATGGCGAACACCTATTCTTTCCAGATCCGAAATCATCCTTGAAATACGAGAACTAAATGGAATATTGAGAAAGGGACCAAAAACGATTGATGTCACACCGGGGGAATGCCAGAGTCATATCATATCCAAATCCAATGGAGACTATGATGGATTGCCAGGCTCCGGTATTGTGATTGAATTACGAGCAGCGAACCATAAGGGAACTCAAGCTGAACCTTTCAAGATAGGATTTACTTTTGATCATTAATACGCAAGGTCCGATTCATTCCATCCTGGATTTGAAATATTTCTCAGTGTCCTTGTCAACAAAATGGACATAGCATCCCTTCATCCCACGAGTCAATAGCACCCTATAGGTGTTCTTCACCAAATCCACGAATCTTTGGCCGGATCTCTTCACAATCGAATCATAGGATTTCTCAAGATGACCAATCCATTCATTGGCATGAAAATCATATATGAGGTCATCGCCGAATATCACACCGACATAGTCGAACTCGAAACCCTGTGCGGTGTATACGCAACCGATCTGCCCCAGACCAGTGGGATCGTACGCCCAGGTGACCGCTTTTGGTATCCCATTTGCAAGCTTTCGAGCCTCTGGTCTGGCATTCCAAGGCCTCTTGAATCCTCCAATGACGACATCGTTTGCCAGAGTCCCGTCATTTTGCGTATCCGACCAAGGCCAGCAGAAACCAGCTGTCATGCGTGCCGTGAACCCATTTTTGCTTCTATCGAGGATTGCGTCCTCGAGCTCTTCCGGGGTTTCGAATATTCTGAAATCAAATTCCTCCTTTGTTCCCCAAAGGGCGTTTGCGGTCCTCTTGATTCCGAGCGTATTGTTGATCCAATTGACGAATGCGTCAGACCCAGCGCACCTGAACTGCGTCTCCAATTCGTACTCAAGGATCCTGCAACTGAGTTTTGATGCCTCTTCTCGGATATATTGCGCAGAACCTATCTCATCCGGTCTTACGATCTGATGATCGTCGATAAAGAAGACGGCGACCTTCGATGCCCTCAGAAGCTCATCGATTTGGGAAGTCCCCGTTCTCTTCTTCGTTGCGGTGAACCTGTTGTTGCTCGTCCGCCTTATCCTGTGTGATTCATCGGCAATTAGGACATCGACGGCGTTCGGTTCAGCATCGGTGTAGCTATTGAAATACCTAAATTGAGCGCTTCCTCGCTGCCCAATAGCCTTCCTCAGAGTCTCCGTGAATGCACGAGATCCTGTTGCATATTGTGCATTGTATCCCTTTAGCAATAGATCTGCCATCAGATTGATGGCAATGACGGATTTCCCAGTTCCAGGTCCTCCTTTGACAATAAGCACAACTTTCTGTTTATCATGAAATCCTTGCTTTGTACATGCGAACACCGTGTCATAGACCACCAATTGATCATCTATCAGAATATACTCGGACTTCCCCCGTATGACGTTCCCGACATGATCCATTAGCTTCTTACTAGGCCGATATTTCCCCTCCTCAATCCTCCTGAGAACTTCAATTCCCTCGCCGTTTTTCATTCTGCCTATAAGATACTCTTTCAGCTTGTCTACATCATCGGCTGTGAACGCCGGACATGTTTGGATTATCTTATTGAATTTCTCCGAAAACAGAACGTCTTCATTAATCCAGTTGTAATTGTGAAGATACGTGCATGCGCTGAGCTTGATTGGATCCATTCCATCGTAGAAGGCGGTGTGTCCTTCGAGGAGGTACATCCGGTATCTATCAACTTGGACAGATGGGTGAAGCACCTCCCTCTCTGCGCCGCCGGTCCATGCAAGGACCTCGTTGTCTCCCTCCGTTGCCCTGCATTTATCCCATTGCTTGAGTTCTATGATCACAGCATTATCCTTTTTATCGCCATCCTTACCGCAGATCAGGCAATCAAGTCTTTTTGATGTCAGAGGGAGCTGATACTCCAGAATAATGCCGTGGTCAAGAAGATCCGCAGATTGGAATACCAAAGTCGTTGCTCTTAGGGAATTCCTCCACGAGTTCATTTCGGCCGGAGAAGGATTCCATCCATAATTCTCAAAGAAGGCATTCTTCAATTTCTCTGCAATCTGATTCTGAACCGTATCTTCAATGAATTGCCTAGATGTGCCGGAATACAACCTCATCGGTCATTTCCTCCAACATACCTTGATGCACCAGTCGGTACTTCACTTTTCCGAATTCTTGAGATTGGCGACTTCATCCCAGCTGACGGCTTTCAACACCTTTTCAGCCGGATATTTCTTCCTGTTCTTCTCTAGCTTGTCCTTTAAGGCGAATGAAAGGTTTATGTCGGTGCTGTTTGCAAGACAGGCGCAGTATATGACCACGTCTGCGAGTTCCTCGCCGATCCTCTTTCTGAGGTCATTGTCAATATTCTCACCGTGCTTGGGGGATCTCTTCCATTGAAATACCTCGAGCAGCTCCGCTGATTCAATCGCAATCGAAATCGCGATGTCTTTTGCATTGTGGTATTTCTCCCAGTCGCGTTCTCTGACATATTCGGCCACAGCGGTCTGCAGATCAGCGAAGCAGAATGATTCCTCTTTCATAGTCTCCTACCAAAATTGTCTTCAATCATTTCTATGTTCCTCAGGATACAAAGTGCTCCCATCGGGATATTGACTCAAGAATGAATATGTAGGCCTCCCCTTGGAATTATTACCAACTCTATTATAGTCGAATTATCGATTCTCTCCTGGTGACAATGTGACAGTTGGACGAGATCTTCATGCATATTCGATGGAAGAAACCAAGAAGTGGGCAAAGAAAAAGAACCTGAGTCCTGGAAAGGTAAGGGGAACGAAAGATGGGATTCAGTTCGTTGAAAAGGGTGGCAACGAGAAAATCGAAGAGGCGGATTGGGACTTTTTCGAATCCGTACTGAAGCGAAAGAAACTCGCCGTCTACGGTACAAATGAAGGGTGGATGCGCATAATGCGCAAGTGAAGCCGATTCATTCCAGTACGTATCGGAATGCGCTCTATGCATCGGATGAATTAGAGGAACTAATGCAAGAATCCTGTTCGGAGGCAGCTCCAAAGGAGAGAGTCGAATTGCTTACGGGTAGAGCTCATGACGCTCCCGTTGAACGGAAGATTTCTCGCATCAAATCATATGTTCCTTGGAGCAAATGGCCCTCCGTCGAAAAAGCGGAAATACCGGTACTGACAGAACACCCCTGCTACGATTGTACCTACGGTTTGGAGAGGGAGGATAATATCTGGAAGATGTCGCTTGCGCTCTCAGTAGAACGGGGACGAAAGGTACTCCCATCTAATCTCAAGAATCGAAAAGAAATTCTGAAAGCTATCGACAGTGTGATCCTCCGAAGCTATCACGTCGCTAGGATGTTGCAGACATACTTCGAAAACCCAGTACACGATAATTTTAAGGATCCTTTCCTTGAGACGATATACATTATGCTTTCCTGGAGAACAAGAATTCCGGATGCCAGGGCAATGCTCATAAAGATAATGACGACTTTCAAGGATCCCCGTAATCTCACAAGGGACAACGCCCTTCCCCGTCTCAGGAAAATTCTAGGTAGCTCAGGATTCACAGAAAAGAGACCGATGATGGTGATCGAGCTAGTAAAGAAATTCATCGAACGCTTTCCAGACGGTGATACCACGGTCATGACATCTTGGAAAGACGATGAGATCATTGAATTTCTCACGGGAATACCCGGAATTGGCAGGAAGTCAGCTATCTGCGTCATGATGTACTCTCTTGGGAGGCTTAGATTTCCGATTGACACCCATGCGAGTCGCGTTCTTAAAAGAACTGAGATCCTTCGTGAGCTGATTGCTATTGATGAGAATGCCAATCAAAAAACGATACAAGTGTCTGCAGAATTTGCGGTTCCCCCCAGCGTAAGAGGAGCTCTTCACACCGGGTTTATCTCCATAGGTAAGGAATTTTGTCGATCGGGAAAGCCCTCATGTGGAAAATGTCCTATCTCATCGGAATGTCAATACAACACGGCCATTCTGGTGAAAAAAACCGAAGGATCTCCCTACACTCATGTCGACCTCTTCTGTGGAGCAGGTGGATTCGCAGAAGGTTTTAGAAGAGAGGGGTTCAGGACCATTTTGGCCGTTGATAATGAGAGGGCGGCTTGTGATACTTTTCGATTGAATCATCCTGAGGTACCTAGAGGCAATATTCTCTGCGAAGACCTAGCTAGCAGGCAAGTAAAGACCATAATTAGGAATTGCAGTAGTTGGAACAATTATCTGAAACCGGGAAAAGTCGATGTATTATCGGCCGGCATCCCTTGTCAGGGATTCAGTAAGGCAGGATATCGATCCCGACCAAGAATAAAATACGATCCGTTAGAAGACCCGAGAAATCTACTCTATAAACGCGTTATTCTATGGGTTCGCGATCTTAGGCCCCGATATGTGGTTCTTGAGAATGTTCCCGAAATCAGATCCGCCGGCGCTAAGGACGCCAAGATATTAAATTCGATATGCAGATCATTAAAAAGGATGGGATACCGCGTTGACCATGGCATTATAAATGCGTTCAACCACGGCACTCCCCAGATAAGACTCCGCATGATCATCCTTGCATCGCATCGCTCTGTACCAGAAATCAAAGTTGAGGAAGTTGAGAGGTACTCAAAGAAAGGCACTAACGTTCGTAAAGCCATTAGCCAACTCCCACAATTGGAGAGCGATGATGGCTCGTGGTACCTCAGAACAGAAGATGGAATCCTAACAAGCCACGTATCCAGATTCAACAACGAGGAAGATCTCAGGATATTCGATGCGATTCTTCCTGGCGAACATTATGATCGATTTATCGTGAGACGAAAAGATATAATGGATGAAAGACGGAAGAACAAGAAACATGCCGTCTATCGAATTGGAAGTTTCTCGGATAAATATCATCGGCTTAATCCCGATAATCCGTCCCGGACCATCGTCGCTCATTTAAAAAGGGATGGGAACGGATATATCCATCCTTGCCAGATCCGTTCTATTTCAATTCGCGAAGCTTTAAGACTCCAAGGATTTCGTGACGATTTCATACTATGTGGAAGTGGATCAAAGCAATATATTCAAGTTGGAAACGCGGTTCCACCTCCTCTTGCCAGAGATATTGCACGTGCAATTGCACATAACCTGAAAGAAGGAAGAAGGAGAGCATATAATCGATAATCTCTCATTATGGCAAGGAAGTCTCACACGGATCGCCGTTTGGTGAGATTCTTATTGAAATACTAAATATCCGAATGCAAATGCCGAGAGGCAGAAGCTCATTCATTATTATGAACCGATCATTGCCTATATTCGATAGGCATGTACAGAGGGGAAAATGGCAGAGTATGAAGAAGTGCCTCCAAAAGCGGATGCAATGGTAGCATCCATGCGGGCAATCGGATATGACTTACCCATGGCCATAGCCGACGTGATCGATAACAGCATCTACGCCAAGGCAAGAAACATTCAAATCGACTACGAATGGGGCGATGAAGACCCCTGGATAAGGATCATCGATGATGGCCGAGGTATGACAAACGATGAGTTGCGTGAGGCAATGCGACTCGGAAGTAAGGGACCAAATGAAATTAGGGATCCAGAAGACCTAGGGAGATTCGGTTTAGGTCTTAAAACTGCGTCATTCTCTCAATGCAGGGTTCTGACTGTGAAAACCAAGATAAACGACGGAACATTCTCAACGAGATGTTGGGATCTCGATATTATCGAAAAGACGAAGAAATGGCAGCTTAGGCTTATGCCCCCTGACAATGCAGAGTCGCTGTTAGAAAATCTCGATTCAATGAAAAGTGGAACAGTCGTGCTTTGGCAGAACCTCGATAGAGTTATTGACAGCATCGATGATCTTGAAGCTGCTGAGAGGATTTTTTACAATAAATTCATTGATGTAAGAAAATATCTTGAGATGGTATTTCACAGATATCTTGGCGGACCTACCAGAATTAATATATCCATCGGGAGAACACCCCTCAAACCGTGGGATCCGTATCTGATGTCAAATCCGTTCACACAAGAACTTTCTACAGAGAAATATGAAGATGGAACTATCAGGATCATCCCCTATGTTTTACCGCATGTCTCAAAAAGAACTGCAGTTGAAAATGAAAAAGGGGCAGGCATAAAAGGTTGGAACGCGCAGCAGGGGTTCTACATCTACAGGAATCACAGAATGATTGTCTCAGGTGGCTACTTGGATTTCGGACTTAAACCCGAAGAACATTACAAACTTGCCAGAATAATGGTTGACATAAAAAATGATATGGACAGCGATTGGCGGATCGATGTCCGCAAAGCCGTAGCTATACCTCCGGATAGATTAAGAGCGCAATTGGAGAAAGTTGCCAGAGCGGCTAGGGAGGAAGCAATAAAGGTCTATCGAGCTAGAGTACGTAAAGGAAGACGGCAGGGACATAAAAATGCTCAGGAAGTATGGATAAAGCAACGAAAGGGCGACAAGATTGTCTACGAGATCAATAGAGAAAATGAAGTAATAAAACGGATTCTTGCAGAGATTTCCCCTCCCGAGCGATGGACGACAAAACTGTTTTCCTCAATCGAACGCACTCTACCTCACAGGGAAATCGTGATCGACTCCTGCGAAACAGAGGATTGTCATGTCGATTTGCCTCCGGATATTTCTCCTCCAGTTAAGGCGCTAGTTGAGCTTTGTTTGGAGATATATGCTGAAAATCGGGCGGCAGGTAGAACCCATGATGAGGCAGCTGGGTTAGTTCTATCAATAGAACCGTTCAACACTCATCCCCTATTCCAGGCAACTATTGATAAAATCGCAGAGGAGGAAATGTCACGAACGAAACCCACGAAAAGATAATCGGAATGTCTCATGCATATTTCAGGAATAAGAATGTTGACCAGCAGGAAATCCGAGATTTTATTGGGAGGATGAAAGTGGTATTTCCTGGAGAGAACCTGGATGAAGCTCTGCTTTTTAGGAAATTGGAATCGATACATTCAATTAGGATCGGACTCGCCGATACGCTCGATGATGCTACCGATCACGTTGAGTGGTTTAACCCCTCTACCGGAGAGGGATACGATCGTAAAATAAGCTGGCATTTCTGGACGCATTATATGGAATATGTCACTTTAATAAAAGGGTGGCCCAAGATCATTGTCAATAGTATGGACAGTCTATCCAGCCAAATATTCTCAAGACTCGAAGATCCTGAAAGGCCTGGTCCGTGGGATCGACGGGGTATGGTGATGGGCAGCGTGCAATCGGGAAAGACGGCCAACTATACCGCAGTAATTACAAAAGCGGCAGATGCCGGCTATAAACTGATTGTTGTTCTTGCCGGTATACACGATAGCTTGAGGAGTCAGACTCAAACTCGATTGAACGAAGAATTCCTCGGTTACGATATCGACAGAGTACAGAAACTCACCGGCGGCGAGAAAAAGATAGGCGTAAGGGCACTATTCCCAGAACATAACACGGTATATACACTCACGAGCAGTAGCCAGAAGGGCGATTTTAGTAAATTAATAGCTTCGCAGAGCGGTATCTTTCCAAGTAAAGATGGTCCGCCAATTATTCTTGTCATCAAGAAGAATGTCAGCATTCTGGGCAATCTCATTGCATGGATCCCCTCTGTAATCGGTCAGATAGATGCAGATGGAAACAGGGTGATCAAGGACATACCGCTGCTATTAATCGATGACGAATGCGATTTTGCGTCAATCAATACGAAGGAACCGGAAAGGGATAATGAAGGTAAAATAGTCGAAGAATGGGATCCGACAAAGACAAACAGATTAATTCGCCAGTTATTGAAATTATTCGAAAAATCTGCTTACATTGGATACACGGCAACTCCTTATGCAAATGTATTCATAGATATGGAGGACACCCATCCCACTTACGGTGAGGATCTCTTCCCTAGAAGTTTTATTATAAGTCTTCCGCAGCCAAGTAACTACTTGGGCCCGGAAAGAATTTTTGGCCTAGATGAGGACCCGAATAGGGATATCGAAGCTGTTGAACCACTGCCCCTAGTTAGGCTAGTTGAAGATCATTCTGAGAATATCCCAGATGCTCACCCCCCAACATTAATTGTCAATGAATTGCCAGACAGTCTTAAGCGTGCAATAAAATGCTTCTTGCTTACCTGTGCAGCGAGAAAATTACGATTCGAAGGTATACCTCATAACTCTATGATTGTTCACGTCACTAGATACACCGCAGTCCAGCAACAGATAAAGATGCTGATTGATAAGGAACTCATCGCCCTCGTTTCAAGAATCATGAGTATGGACGAACTTGCAGATTTTCGTGAAATCTGGGAATCAGACTTCCTCCCTACCTCCGAATGGATGTCGGAATTAGGATTCAAAGATGCGATGACGCACGACTGGATCGAAATTGTCAGGAGTCTCGGCGAGGTAGCGCGAATGGTAACCGTCAAAATGATAAACAATACGGTTCGGGATGTATTGGATTACAAAGATATTGAGATTGAAGCGAATAATAGAAGAATAAGCGGCGAGGAAGTGCCTTGGGAAGAGAGGGGGTTAAATGTAATAGCCATCGGCGGCGATAAATTCTCCCGGGGGCTCACTCTCGAGGGGCTCTCAATTAGTTACTATCTTCGAGCAGCTGGCTATTATGATACACTAATGCAAATGGGGAGGTGGTTTGGATTTAGGGATGGATATTCCGATCTCTGTAGAATTTTTACAACGGATTTAATCATGTCTTGGTACAGATATATTGCAGTGGCCACTCAAGAGCTGAGGGAGGAAATTGAATACATGTCGGCCTTGAAATTAACACCCAGCAAATTCGGGATGAAGATTCGTAGTCATCCCGGTCGTCTTGCCGTTACATCATTATCAAAATCCAGAAATAAACAGAAAGTACCTCTATCGTATGCCGGAGAGATTGAGGAGACGGTAGTTTTTGATCCCCGGCATTCAAGTAATAATTTGAAAGCTCTCGAAAAGCTTATCACGGATATAGGAAAGAGACCGGATAAGCATTATGAGGGAACCGGTAGACTTCACTGGACAGAGGTCCCCTCCGAAAAGGTAATTGCCTTTCTCGGTAAATATAGGACGCAGGACCTCGCAAAAAAAGTCGTAGATCCGGAAGGAATTGCTAGATATATAGAAAAACAGAATGTTCGTGAGGAGCTAATACGCTGGGATGTCGTCATCCTTTCAAAAGATAGTAAATCCTCCGATGGGAACAACGGGAATCGTACCGTTACTATCGCGGGTTACGAACTAAGATGCAATACGAGGAAAGCGAATTCAATATCAAATGAGAAGATATCCATCCAAAGACTCGTAAGCCCCGCCGACGAGGTTCTCGATCTTTCCGAGGATGAACTTGTCAGAGCGAGACAGTTCGACAGAGCAAGAGGCAAGGACATCTCCGACAATGAGAATCCTTGGGGGATAGCGATACGACACGTAAGGCCCAAAGATAGAGGGCTGCTATTGATCTATTTCCTTAGCGGACATGATGATGCTGGAAATGAATACGGCGTCGCTGGTCAAGAGACCATAGGATTCGCAATCAGCTTCCCGCACAGCACTACAGCCGAGCCTATCGAATACTGGGTCAATCCGATCTATCAGGATGAAGAGGCGCACTACATCTAAGGGGAGAGGATACTCTGATACTTGATCTTGAAACTTACTGGAAAGACTTAGAGAGTCGCTATACCGGGGAGGAAGGAGTCTATCGAAGACTCGACCTCGAACATGAAATGGGTATCAGAATTGCAGTGATGAGCCCCGGTAGAACATGGGCTATCCTAATAGAGACTCGGCCAGAAGACGCTAGCGAGCTAATACCGCCAAGCTGGCGAGGAATGGGATTCAAAGTGATTCCTCTTGCGGGTCCAGAGCCAACCATGAAACATATATGTCTCTATGTCGAAAGCCAGGAACATCGATCAGTCTTCTCTGCGTTATGTTCTGACATCATAAGGACTCTTGAATCTTCTGACCCGGCTTCAAGAGTGAAGAATCTTCAGAATTGTTTCCATCGCTGGTCAAAATTTTTCGATAGATGGGGTCAAGAAGGGCTGACTCCGGAAACACAGCGTGGCCTATTCGGTGAGCTCACCCTCCTCGAAATATTGCTGAATTTTGGAATCTCACCGATGGAAGTCCTATCTTCCTGGAAGGGTTGTTGCGGGGGAATTCATGACTTTGTCAACAAAGGAAGGGCCATCGAAGTGAAGACAACAATGTCCAAAGAACCGAGGAAAATAGTAATCAATAGTGAAAGACAGTTGGACGATGCTGGGTTGACTTCCCTTTCTCTTTTCGTTCTCACCCTGCAGGAGATGGATTCTGGAGCAAAATCACTTCCGGGCATGGTTTCTGAGATCAGACAGAAACTTGAAAAGGATTACAATGCACTGAATATCTTCGAATCGGATCTCATCGCTGCCGGATATGTTGATGCTGATGGGAACAAGTATCAAAAAAGATACATGATCAGAAAAGAGGAGGGATTCGTCATTCGAAACGGATTTCCCCGTATAATAACGATATCCCCTGGCATTGGTGATCTTCAATATTCAGTGACGATCTCAGCATGCAGATCATTCGAAGCGGTTATAGAAATAATTCTAGTAGATTTCAGAGAGGGAGAATGAGATGGGCAGCATCGAAGAGACATCGAAGCGTTTCCATTCGGACCTAAGTTCGCGTTCCATAGGATCTGGTTTGCTGAAAGAACATCAGTTCGTGGAAGATATCGGAGAGATTCTCGTCGATGCTGGGGAAATAGAGGATTGTACAAGGTGCTCATACCAGGCAAGAGGTTTGAAGGTCGATGGATATTGCTATGATACCGAGTTTGGCAGATTGACCCTCATCGTAGCACTCTGGAAAGATGAAACCGAAGAAGCAAAAGCAAGAGTGACGAAAACTGAGATTGGAGACACATTCCATCGATGTTTGAATTTCTTTAATAAGAGCCGAGCGAACCTTTTCGAAAAAATCGAGATCGCCAACGAGGCGCATGATTTATCGCGACTAATAAACGAGTGTCGTGACGAAATTGTCGATGTAACCATGATAATGATCACTGACGGATTCATCGGAAGAAGGCCCGCAGAAAACGAGATAATCGAAGGAATCGACGTAAAGAAAGTTGTCTGGGATATGGAGAGGATACTCGACTTCGTCGAAACCGGCGAGATAGAACCGATAGACGTCGATTTCGGTGAAAAGGGAAAGATTCCCTGTCTTTATGAGGTAAATGAATATGGGGCATATACCTCATATCTTGCTTTCATTCCAGGAGGACGTTTAGCGGACCTCTACAAGCAATGGGGGACCAGATTGCTTGAGATGAACGTGCGCGTCTTCCTTTCAAGTCGAGGGAAGGTGAACAAGGGGATCCGAGATACGATACTCAATGATCCAAAGATGTTTTGCGCATATAACAATGGAATTACTGTATTTGCCCGAAATATAAATTTCGAAAAGGGCAACGGGCATTCAGGATATCTCATCAAAGCGAGCGATTTCCAAATAATTAACGGTGGCCAGACAGTTGCATCACTTTACCATGCCAAGAAAAAACAGAAAGCAGATCTATCCGACATCTTAGTTCCGATGAAGTTGATTAGCATCAACAATGAAGAACACATCAGCACCCTTGTCCCAAAAATAAGTGAATATTCGAATACCCAAAACAAAGTTTCCCTTTCCGATCTAGCAGCTAATGAAGCACCCCATCCAGAGATACGTGAAATCTCGATGAGAATGCAGGCTCCAGATCCAACCGGTGGTTCTAGTATCACATATTGGTTCTATGAGAAGGCCCGGGGGAGCTATGAGGAGAAGAGGCGACTAGATGCTCAGACAGCAGCCCAAGAGAGGGCGTTCGATGTACTTTATCCGAAGAACCAGAGATTCGACAAGGGGCTCTTCGGTAAGGTCTGGAACACTTATCTCCGAAGACCATACACCGTATCTCTCGGGGCACAGAAGAATTTTGCAGAATTTAATTCATGGCTGAAAGAGCAGGAACACGAACTTGAACCATTTTTCAAACAGACGGTCTCTCTCCTAATCCTTTGGCGCGATGTCGAGAAGATTGTAAGGAAGCAAGGGTTTGAAGGTTACAGACACAGCATTGTAACGTATACGCTTGCATGGTTATTCGAGATCACAGGTTCCAGGATTGATTTGGAAAAGATATGGCGAGAACAGAAATCTGGGGATGAAATCCTATCAGCAGCGGAAAGTATGTGCCAGATTGTGAATCAACATATTCGAAATACCACTCAGAATGTAACCGAATGGTGCAAGAAGGAAGAGTGCTGGAAATCGCTACTCATGACAGAATATCATTTACCCAAAGAAGTTGAAGCCTGTTTCATAGAAGAAGGAAATACAGGACCTAAATATGACCCAAGAACTAAGGATGAACGAGAGGCGATTGCGTTCTGCAAGGAAAAGGGTTCCGAGGCATGGTTCGGTCTTTCATCTTGGTTAAAACAACATGATTTCTTGACCCCTAAATCTCGAAGTCAGTGTTTCAATATGGGCAGATGTCTCGGTAAACAGAATGAACCTTCGTTGCCCCTCTCGTATGCTTGTAGCAAGATTTGGGAAAATGCAATTCTTAGAGGATGGGATCCGGATAAGGATTCGAAGCAGACCAAAACGTAGCCAAGTCTGTGTGCACATGCTGAAATCGGCGACCGGTTTGGTCTACCCCTCATTCTCTCAAAAGGATTTATGGGTTAGAACCAAACTAAAATCCCGATTTGGATTCTGAAATGATTCATTATTGAATCGTGCTCCCATGAAGGCAGAACTGTCTCATCGCTAGTAGCTGGCTTTTCACTGCAAGTACGAGAAATCTATTAATTCTGGACGCAAGTTTATTATTGA
>Ga0315284_10002561_pt1 | contig 25990 bp, 20 predicted proteins | sample YL17G09_16_MG_FD_203696 | JGI IMG/M metagenome (GOLD analysis project Ga0315284, IMG submission 203696) | Sediment microbial communities from Yellowstone Lake, YNP, Wyoming, USA - YL17G09_16 | ecosystem: Environmental > Aquatic > Freshwater > Lake > Sediment | place: USA: Wyoming | collected...
CAAGAGTTTGTCAGTTTGCCCGTCGAGTCACATCACAGCTGACGCTCTTTGACTCTCGGTCTCATCATCCAACCACAAACAGAGCGAGGACAAAACTTAAGCCTTTTGCAGTCTGAACAATTGCTGGCTTGGCAGGAGATTCCGTTATTATGAATGTGTTTGAAGCCATCAAAGAACGAAGAAGCATCCGATCCTTCAAAGAGGAAGACGTCAAGGAGGAAGACATTGAGATGCTTATCGAAGCTGCAAGGTGGGCACCGTCTGCTGGGAACATCCAGCCCTGGGAGTTCATAATTGTGCGAAGGCATGATCTCAAGAAAGAGCTTGCTGAAGCCGCATTTGGTCAAGCGTTTGTGGAGGAGGCTCCAATTGTCATCGTCGTTTGTGCAGATGAGAATCGCTCTTTCCAAGGATATAGTGTTAGGGGAAAAACGCTGTATTGCATACAGGATACTGCAGCTGCTATTCAAAACATTCACTTGACTGCGCATTCTCTTGGCTTGGGAACATGCTGGATTGGAGCGTTCAGCGAAGGAGAAACAGCAAGAATCCTGAAAGTGCCGAATGGTGTAAGACCCGTTGCCATTGTTCCAATTGGATATCCTGCAGAATCACCAGCACCGCGGAATAGGCGGCCAATTAATCAAATAATTCATTATGAAGCCTTCTAACAACTGAAAGCGCAGCGTAGAGAAACGGTTATTGTGCTTTGTTATAAGAGTCTTTATTACTAACTCGAGATGCTCACTTCGAAATGTGGTGAATGAAGTTCTTCTAAGGCGTTTTCAAGGAATATTAGCCTTGCAAATGTGATAAGTGGATTCAGCGTGAAATCTTAATATCTTTACTAGTGCATTTTGTGCATGGGGCTTGCTTATTGAAGTACGCTGTGATTGCTGATTCATATGCGAAGATTGAAGCCACGACGAAAAGATTGGAAATGACTGACCTTCTAGTTGATCTCCTCAAAAAAACACCCAAGCAAGTCATAGACAAAGTTGCCTATCTGACTCAAGGACGAATATACCCTGATTTCGTTGGCGTCGAAATTGGCGTGGCAGAAAAACTGGCGATCAAAGCGCTTGTACGGGCATCTGGGGCTAGGGAAAGCGAGATAGAGGAAGACATCAAAAGCACGGGGGACATTGGTGAGACAGCGCAGAGGTTTATTGCTAAGAAGAAACAGGTGTCCTTCTTTCAAGAGCCTCTGACGGTGGAGAGGGTTTACGAGGTTTTCGAAAAAATGGCAAATGCATCAGGCTCAGGCGCTGTTGATTTGAAACTTTCTTTGCTGGCCGGACTCTTAGCCGGTGCAGGGCCAAACGAAGCAAAATATGTGATGCGAACTGTAACCGGAAACTTGCGTTTAGGCATAGCAGACATGACCGTGCTGGATGCTTTAGCTATAGCTTATGGGGGCGGCAAAGAAGCCCGAGAATACGTTGAACGAGCATACAATATTTGCTCAGATCTTGGACGAGTCGCAAAAACTGTTGTTGAATTAGGGCTCGAAGGTGTCAAGAATTTCCAAGTTTCAATAAACCAGCCTATACGACCCATGCTGGCAGAACGACTTTCTTCGCCAGAAGAAATACTGGACAAGCTCGGCGGAAAATGTGCTGCCGAGTACAAGTATGATGGCGAACGTCTTCAGGCCCACAAGCAAGACGACGAGGTTAGATTGTACTCCCGACGATTGGAGAATATTTCTGGTCAATATCCAGATGCGATTGAACTGTTCAAGACTAATATTAAGGCGAAAGAAGCCATACTGGAATGCGAATGCGTTGCCGTTGACACTGATACTGGCGAACTGCGACCATTTCAGGAGCTTATGCATAGAAGACGAAAGTATGAGGTTAGTAGAGCGGTTGAGGATTATCCTGTTTCGCTGTTTATGTTTGAGATACTTTATGCTGATGGAAAAGATTTGACTCTAGAACCTTATCCTGAAAGAAGGAGAATGCTTGAAAAATTAGTCAAAGAGAGCGACCGTGTGAGAATAGCTAAGCAAACCAAGACTAGTAGTGCTTCTGAACTTGAGGCTTTTTTTCTGGAAGCTATCGCAAACGGTTGCGAAGGATTGGTCTGCAAGTCAGTTGCTGCTAGCTCCGTCTATCAGGCTGGCGCGCGTGGCTGGCTGTGGGTAAAATACAAGCGGGACTACAAAAGCGAAATGACTGATACTGTTGACTTGGTTATTGTAGGAGCTTTTCATGGGCGAGGAAAAAGAGCAGGAGTATATGGCGCACTGTTGCTCGCAGCTTACAACCGGGACGCTGATGCCTTTGAAACTGTGACAAAATGTGGGACAGGCTTTACAGATGAAGATTTGGCTAAACTTCCAAAAATGCTGCAGAAGCATGTTGCCACACGTAAACATTCGAGAGTGAGTTCACTTCTTGAAGCAGACGTATGGTTTGAGCCTGTCATAACTCTTGAAGTCTTGGGCGCAGAAGTGACTCTCAGTCCTATCCACACATGTGCAATGAACGTTATTCGCAAGGGCGGCGGACTAGCTATTCGTTTCCCACGCTTCACGGGACGCTACAGACTTGACAAAGCGGCCGAAGATGCAACTACAACTGGTGAGATCTTGGAAATGTATAAAAGGCAACTGAAGAAAATCGCTGAAAGCTAGAAAGAAAGAGAGTCAAGAATCGTTTCATAGCGTGTGCTGTTTCAGAGAGACTAAGAAGAAGGCTGTCAGTAATGCTAGTGACAGTAAGGCTTCATTTTCTTGTGGACCTAGGATGCAGTTGGGCATCGGTGCATTTTAGGAGAAGTGACTACATGAGCACAACTGCACGGGTCAATTGAGTTTGGCAGATTCTGCAGGGCCAGTCTTTCTCATCGGTGCTTCGTTTTTTCACCAAGACTTGGTTTGGTCTTCTTCCTTAAACTGAACACTGTGATGGTAGCGCCAACACCGGTCACTACGATTCCTGAAGGCAGCAAGTACGTGATTGGGTGTTCTGTTGTAAATGTGACCTTGCGAATATCGAGGCTGGATGGAGGATCTTTTCGATCGGGAAAAACATTACCTATCACAAATTTATAGGTACCGTTGAATTGTACTGTTCCTCCTACCTCATAGTACGACTTTGTGTTATTTTTGAAATACCATGATGGGTCAATTCCTCCTTCGTCATGCGTGATATTCTTGTCAAGAAAATTCAGTATTGTCTCCTCCCCCTGTGTCTGGGGTTTTCCTAGTTTGCAGAGATACATCGTCGTGTTGCCGCGCGAATCAGTTATGTTAACTCCAACATAAAGAACGGCAAAACCTGAAAATTCCTCATCAATTTCGAATAAGCCTTGTCGCCATTCGGCGCCTTGAGTGAAATAGACATAAAGAAAGTCGCCTTTGACAAGATTCGCGCTAACGTTCCACGAGTTCTTGACATAAGCAACCCTCACTCCTGGAAAGTCAGATGACGGTTTTACGAGGCCGCTTGAGCCTATCATGACTATTCCAGCAAGGATAGTGACTAGGCCTATAGCAAGGAACCATTTTCTCATAGGTTTTCCTCTTGTTTAACAAATGCATCATAATATTTAACCTTTTGACTGAGTATGTTGTGTTGAATAGTGCCTGCTTGGAGACCAATGTTGAGTAAAAGCTAATATATTCTGCTCTGTACTTTTGTTTCTTGAAGTGTGTGCGTGCATGAGCTGGATACTTTCTGAGAAGTGGCTTTGGATAATAGTTCTTGGTCTAACAGCTGTCTTGGTAGGGCCTCTTTTGATTATCTGGTTCATTCTCTACTTGCCGGGTGAATTGAAGGTTGTTGCCACAATCCTTATTATTATCGGCTGGGGTGTTGCAGCTGGATATAAGGATTGGCTGCAGAACAAGCGTCGTGAAGAAGAGAGTCGCCGTAGAGAAGTGTCGTCCTCCACTTGAAACCTAATTCCAATACTCTGTCTGCTATGCTGTTTTTCGTCTTGTAAATGTTCCCATTAGTGCTGCAAGAATCGTGCCAATGGAGAACAGTAGTAGGACGAAGGTTGCGGGTTTCAAAATGAACCATACTCCTGGAATCTCCAGATACGGCACTATCCACAAATAGTCTATGATCCAATAGATTCCTCCGCAGAACAGAACTGAACCAATGGCTTTTCCTACGGAGATTTCTAAAGATTGCCTGACTCCAATTACAAGCGCGAGTATCATCCACACATTCGTTACAATAAACATGGCCATTCCCCATTGTACAGACTGATTACTGAATATCAGCGGTAAGAAGACCTGCAACGCCACGGGTACGTAAGCGAATGCCACAACCGGAGCCACTTCATTAAACTGTCTCTTGCTACCCAGAAGCTTGGCTCCTACGACATAAATCAAAGTGCTAAGAATGAGCCACTTCATAATAGCGATACCTACATAAATCAGTGGGTAGGTGAAAATGGATATGTCAAATGTTACTTGGCCAAGGAGAAGAACTTTGAATACAGCGTCAAAAGAATTGTTTGTTTTTGTCAAAGTGAGATTATATATGCCAAAACCTAGTCCACTGAGAATGTTGACTGCTATTAGAAGCCATACTCCCTGCGACAGCGATTTCGGTTCAATGCTGACAGCTTTAAACAACGAAGAGTCTAGTTTAAGAGCTCTCAGACACTTGCCCGCAAATGTCTCTTTCAATGGTCTAGGCCATTCTACCCCCACAAGGCCACCTATGATTCCCAATACGAATCCAATAATGAATCCTCCTCCGATAGGCATGCTTAGCATTGAGCAGAGAATAACCAAATAGCTCAAGCTCACCTGTTTCTTGGGCTGTACAAATAACAATATGCCACATAGCAAGTTAATGGCAGCGATAATGAGCCAAAGAGCCAGCCATAAATTTTCTGCGTAGCCAGGGATGCCGAGGCTGATACGTGCCCAGAAGGATGTGGCTCTTAAGGAAGTCGTGTTGAAAGAAGTGGCGTTTATGCTAGTCGTGTTGAATAGTTGGGTGACTGAGGACACAGGATACGAACTTAACACGATAGGTGAACCGGTGTAGGCGATCCATAGGCCATTTAGAATAATCAAGATAGCTCCAACTATTGATAATATGAAAACAATCGATTGTCCCTTTGCAGACAAGCTTATTCCCCACCTTATACCTGTAGGTTTAGGGAGTTATTTGGTCTGAAATATTTAAGGCTTTGTAGAATGTATTTTTCGCTCTGTAATGATCAGAAAAGTAAAGTCTACCCTTGTAGTTTGTTAGTCTGTTTCTTTAGAAGAGTTTGAGTCAAAACTGCTGCAACTAAGCAGATCAGCGAAGCTGTGAGCAGTATAAACCAACCAAACCCAGCTCCCCAAGTCCAAGATTGGTTATTTCCCCAGAAACCAGCAATTGCACTTCCTGGAACAACAGAAATGTCTAACGGCATCACATTATTGAACTTGGTAAGTATAGGCTGGGCTTGTGTAGCTAAAGACAGAGGAGTGATGAGAAGCACGATCCCTCCTATCGTTGCAATGACCCATAAGTAGCTGAAAAAGGGCTTTCGGACAATCGAAAGTACGGTCAAAGCTAGCGCCAAGATTGTTAGGGCAATTCCTACGGTCGTTATAATCATAGCAGTATTGAAAAGGGAAGCTAGGCTGTCTATGTCTGTTTCATTGGCATCAAGCTCCTTAAAAGAAACCACTGTTGATATGTTCATTCCAGTATCAGCTGCCGTGACCGTTTGGAAAGGCATGTAGTCGGCGGTTTTTGTTGTGTTGCTCGTTATTTGCAGCGTCTTGGACGTTCTAATGCTCCACCAAGGCGTGATTAGTGCAATGGCAGAGAATACAAGGGAAACTATTAGGCAGATTACGGGAATCCAGTTCTTTGAAACATTCATTTTTTCCGCTTCCTCTTCGATCATTGTCAGATTTTTTTTATAAGTGTTTCGCTATGGTCTTGATGGTCAAGATGATGACATCCAAAGAAGAGTTATCCATGATAAAGATGGCAGGCCACCATCTGCCCCTTGCCTAAATCGACAAGAGCTGGCTCTTTCGTTCGGCAGATGTCTCCGATATACTTGGGGCAGCGAGTGTGGAATCTGCAGCCTGATGGTGGGTTTATCGGGCTTGGTATTTCTCCCTTTATTACAACTTCAATGCGTCTTGAGGTTGGATCTGGCAATGGGACTGCCGCTATTAGAGCTTGAGTATATGGATGCAAAGGTTCCAGGATTACGTTGTCCACGTCTCCCATTTCCATTATCTTTCCAAGATACATAACAGCCACTCTGTCACAGATGTGCCTTGCAAGTGCTAGGTCGTGCGTGATGTAGAGAAACGCCACTTGGTACTTGTTCATTAGGTCAACCATGAGGTTCAGAACTTCAGCTCTGATCGACACGTCAAGCATTGAGACTGGCTCATCGGCAACTATGAACTCAGGACTAAGGACCAATGCTCTTGCCGTGGCAACTCTTTGTCTTTGCCCACCGCTCAACTCATGGGGAAATCTATCCGTGTATTCCTCAGGAGGAACCAATTGAACATCTTCAAGAGCTTTCCTTACTCTAGTTTTGAGTTCTTTTTCATTGCTTATTCCTTGTATCTGCAGAGGTTCTGCTAGAATGTTAAAGACGGTCATTCTTGGGTTGAGTGACTCGTATGGATCTTGAAACACGATTTGCATCCGTTTTCGGATAGGTTTCATTTTGCCTTCTGAAATTCTTGTTATGTCCTCTTTGCCCAGGAGTATCTTGCCACTTGTTGGTTCTATCAGCCGTAGCAACATTCGCCCTGTAGTCGTCTTCCCACTGCCACTTTCTCCTGCCAGTCCAAAAATCTCGCCTTTCTTGATTTCAAAACTTACTCCATCAACGGCGCGTACGTAGATTTGTTTTCGAGAGACGAGAGAGCTGAGGAAGCCCCCGCTAACGGGAAACCACTTCTTGAGATTTTCAGCTTTCACCAAAGTTTCCTTCAACACATTTTCCTCCTATTTCTTCGTCACCAAATGACATGAAACAGAATGCAGTTTTCCGACGGATACCAGCTCGGGGTCTTCTTTCTTGCAGATGTCCATGGCAAACTGGCATCGTGGATGGAATCGGCATCCTGTCGGTGGATGCAGCAAATCTGGTGGTGTACCTGGAATAGACTTCATCTTGATTCTTTGTTTTTCATTTATGTTGGGGAACGCCCCAATCAACCCCCGCGTGTACGGATGCAATGGCTGTTTGAATATGGAAATTACATCACCATACTCCACGACCTTTCCAGCATACATAATTGCCGCTTTTTCGCATACTTCAGCGATGATTGATAAATCGTGAGTGATTAGAATCATGGCGAGGTTCAGTTTTTCTTTCAACTCCTTAAGCAGCTTCAAAACCTGAGCTGCCACGATCACATCTAACGCGGTTCCTGGCTCGTCTGCGATTACCATTTCAGGGTTGCAGGCCAACGCCATTGCTATCATGGCACGCTGTCTCATACCTCCGCTGAACTCGTGTGGGTAGTTTTCGACTCGTGTAGGATTGATTCCCACTAGCCCAAACAGTCGTCTGGCTCTCTCCATTGCTTCTCTCTTTTCTACATCCGGTTCGTGTAGCATTACTGCTTCCACAATCTGATCGCCAACTTTTTGGACAGGGTTCAGGGCATTCATGGCTCCTTGAAATACCAATGAAATCCCTTTCCATCTTATCTGGTCACGCATTTCGTCTTCCGTATATTTGGCAAGGTCAATTTTGTTGAACAGGATTCTGCCTTCGATGATTCTTCCGTTGGAAGGCAATATTTTCAGCACAGACAGTGCTGTCGTGGTTTTTCCGCATCCAGATTCACCTGCAAGGCCCATTGCTTCTCCTTTCGCGACCTGAAAGCTAACGCCGTCAACTGCTTTGACGTATCCTCTCATTGTTTGAAAGTAGGTTCTGAGACCCTGAACTTCGAGTACTGCCATATCACATCAGCCTGTTCTTTTGGTTTTTTATAACCAATTTGGCTTGACATTAAGACAGATGATAAATTTAACCTTTTGGATGGATGTTGGCACTGCTTCTATCATAACATTTTTAGCGCGCGCTAATATGTTCATAGTCTTCGGGGTTTGCTATGCGTTGGCGATCGATAGGAAAGAATGTTGGATCAGAAACTTTGGTTTCGATTGTGACGGATTTTTTTTCTGAGAGGGGTTTCGTTGAAAGAAAAGCGTTGAGTGGCAACAAGAAAAAACAGATGGAATTTGAGGCGCATCGAGATGGCCGACTTAGAAGCGTTAAGGTGACAGTCTTCTATTTTCAAGATGGTTTTGAGATCGAGTTTGCGTCTGGCGAGAGTTTAGTGGCTCTCGCGAGGTTAAGTGCTCTTACGGCTCCATTTGCTGGGGGGTTTTTCTTGAGGGACAAATTGAAACATGCAAACCCGAGTTTCTTCGAAAGGTTGGAAGCCGACTTCTGGGATTTTGTCGATATGAGAATCCGCCTAGAACAAAGAGACACAAAAGCTTAAATCCAATACATTTCTCCCATTAAAACAGGGTGATGCAATTTGGGCCTCAGAAAGTATATTGCAAAGAGGATTGGGTACTCGCTTGTATTGCTGGTTCTGGTGATGACTCTTAACTATATTATTTTCATGATTATGCCTGGGGATCCGACGACCATGTTCATTAACCCTGTCAAGAAAGGCAACGCAAGCGACGTTGAGGACCAGGTGCGTAGACTTAGAGAAATGTGGGGTATCAACGACCCGCCGATGATGAGGTATCTCAAATATATTAGGAACATGCTCACTTGGAATTTTGGAATCACTTTTTCAGAGAGATCTCCTGTGGCTAATGAAATGGCCTGGCGTTTGCCTTATACGTTGATACTTATGGGAGGTTCGACGGTTTTTGCAATCCTACTTGGAGTGTCATTGGGGGCGCTTGCGGCTCATAGGAGAGGTGGTAGGTTTGACGCTGTGGCAGTCTTGAGTTCGCTTGTGTTATACTCTTTGCCAACCTTCTGGATGGGGATGTTGTTCATCTTAATATTCTACGTTAACCTGGGATGGTTCCCACATGCATTTGCATATCCTTCAGAATGGGCGCTACATTGGCCAATCCCATTTACTATGTCATCGTCTTCCACTGGACTGATGGGAGTAGTTATGACAGTGAATCCCAGCGGTCTATGGGAATATTTGATGGGGTATTTGCGACATGCTTTTCTGCCTACGTTTACACTGACGCTGTTTCAGTATGGAGGCTTTCTTCTTCTGACGCGCGCTACGATGGTTGAGGCACTTACGGAAGACTATATTGTAACGGCGAGAGCCAAAGGGGTGTCAGAAACCAGCGTGGTTTTTAGACATGCATTGAAGAACGCTTCGCTGCCTCTAATAACGAGTGTCGCATTATCCTTTGGATTTCTGCTTTCAGGTGCGATAATAACTGAGGGAGTATACTCGTGGCCAGGACTTGGAAGGTGGATTTTTGACGCTATAGGAAGGAAAGACTACAACATTCTTCAGGCCTTCTTCTATATAATAGCTCTTTGCGTTATTCTTGCAAACTTCATTGCAGACTTGCTGTATGGGATTATTGATCCTAGGATTAAGTATTGAGATGTTGAGGAATACAAATGCCAGGAATTAAAGAAAGCGTTGTAATGCCCTTAGTGAGCCTTAAGCGATTTCTGATGATCTTTGCGCGCAACGGGAGAGGAATGGTAGGCTTGATTATCATCGCACTATTTGCCATTATGGCTTTGGGTGCACCATTGCTGACCCCGTATGATCCGGTTGGAGACAAGTACATCACGGGGGCTTATTCTGCCCCAGGGTGGTTGACCTATATTCCTGCTGCTCTTGGCGGAATGCCAGGCGCTGCCTCGAACATGATGGCGGGTAATAACTCTCAATTTACGAATGGGCTTTCAGGATGGAACTACACTGAAACGCCTCATTCATCTGTTAGTTATTCGCCGAGTGTTGGAGATGCAGAAAATGGAAGCGCGAAAATCACCTTCAAAAGGAATGAGACAGGCGTGGCGTATGGAGCCGTGTCGGTTGAGTTATACCAAAGGTTTAACTTCCCATTTGCTGCCAGCCCGCGAAAATTCATTGGGAATATATCGGTGTTGACAGAAGGAACAAGTTTGCCTGGACTTTATATGTCTTGGGAATGGACCAATAAGTCGGCTGGAGAGGGACGCGAAATCAATGTCACCAAAAAAGTGCTGGACGTACCGGTTATCATCTACACATTCTTGCAAAGAGTCTCTGACGGGAAGAGGTACGCTATGTGGCCTTACCAGGGGCAAATAGCGGATGGAATGGAACTCATTGTCGAGCTAAGCAACACAGTGCCTAAGCCTGCGAAAATATTCGCCGTAACAGACAGGTGGATTACATCCAGTCAATGGGTTGCAGACTCTGACGTTATCAAGTATCCTAACGTGAGTGAGAATAGCCGAACGGTTTTTGATCCAAAACTAGTGCCTGGAGACTTTATCCTCGGGATCAACATGACTTTCAGAGATACCAATAGGACTAAACCTGTCGAAACTTCAATATACGTTGATGACTTTCGCGTTTTTCTGGCAGGAAGAATCTGGGGGATTTTGGGTTCAGATCACTATGGTTCCGACTTGTGGTCACAGCTCGTCTATGGGGCAAGAATATCCCTTTACGTCGGTTTGCTTGCCTCGATTCTCAGTGTGGCATTAGGCCTAATCGTAGGCTTGGCTGCGGGTTACCTAGGAAGATACACAGATGAATTGTTGATGAGGTTTTCCGACATGCTTCTGGTCATACCTACGTTGCCTCTCTTGATCGTCCTAATGGCAGTCTTGGGTTCGAAGCTAGAAAACCTAATCCTTCTCATAGGACTCTTGGGGTGGATGGGTTTTGCAAGAGTTGTCAGATCTCAAGTGCTTAGTCTCAAGGAGAGACCGTTCGTAGAGGCAGCCAAAGCTGTGGGAGCAGGAAAGATTCACATAATGACTAAGCACATATTGCCTAACGTTGTTTCCCTAGTCTATGTCACGCTTGCGACTTCGGTGCCTGGGGCTATTGTCTCGGAGGCTGCACTAAGTTTCTTGGGATTCTACGATCCTAACAAAATGTCTTGGGGCAGAATGCTGTATGAAGTTCAGGCAAACGGAGCAGCTCAATACTGGTGGTGGGTGGTTCCTCCAGGCCTATGCATAGCAATCTTGGCAGTTGCGTTCATACTGTTGGGGTTCGCCTTGGATGAAGTTTTTAACCCAAGGCTTAGAATGCGTCGCTAAACCCCCTTTTTCTTATGTAACTATTTTCCATAAAGCTTTTAAACATGCGTTTACCCTATTTCTAACGTATAAAATTAGGGAGAAAGGAAAAATGCAAGATAAAAAATTAGTTATGGTTTCGACAATTGTCGCGCTACTGATGGTTTCGATGGCTTTTACTCCTGCGATAGCTTTCATATACCCAAGCACTCCCCCAGGCGGAAAGGGAGATAACCTGTTTGAGCTTGATGGCCCGCGTATTGATCAGATCTTGATCAAGAAGTATGCGGAAACTGGTGCCGAATTTCAGGCTTTGCAGGCTGGCGAAATCGACATTACTGACTGGGGTCTAACAGCGACGTGGAAGGCTACTTTCGAGGCCGACCCAACCGTTCGCGTTGCGGATTACGGTGGCGAAGCTGGCTACTACACGGTCAACTTTAACCACAACGACAACCCATTCCTTGGAAATCCACAAAACCCGTTGTATGTGAACCCAAGAACTCCGAACCCCACTGCTGTCATTTCGCTGAGACAAGCCTTCAGTTACTTTATCGACCGTGTTGCTTTGTGCGCCGGTCCAGGTGAGGGCTTGTTCGCACCGATCTTCACGCCCATCCCAGCATATATGACCGACTGGATTCACCCAGAAATCAGATATGGTGGTGCACTCGATGCACTAACCTACAATCCAAGCACGGCGGATCCGGACCCTATTACGGTCGCAGCCGACTTGTTGACTGCTGACGGCTTCAAGATGGGAGGCCCAGACGGCAAGCGTTACTGGGATAGGAATGACAACGACGTCTACGATGCGGGTCTTAATGAAACCCTCAACATTGTCATCTACTCTAGGTTGGATAATTTGAGAAAGGGTGCGGCTGACCTGCTGTGCGCTGGTTTGGACAATGATGCAATTAAGGTTGCCTATACAAGGTCTCAGGTTACAGGTGGTGTCGCTTGGCAGAAGGTCATGGTAGAGAAAGACTACAACATATACACTTCAGGCTGGATCTTCATCGGTCCAGACCCAGACTACTTGTACGACCTGTACAACTGGGACAACTACTATCACCCAGAAGACCCACCGAACTTTGGCGCAATCGGAGTGAACGACCCGCTGCTTCAAACATACTCTTTGGGCATAAAGTTAGCCACGAGCCTTCCAATTGCTCTGAACAAAACTTTGTGGTTCCAAGTGCGGTTTGCTGCTACGGCGTGCGAGATTCCGTTGGGCTCAACTGCTTCACCTAAGGCTTACAAGAAGTTTTACACAGGTGGCAATAACGGTGTCCCAATCGGCGGCGATGCTGAAGACAAGTACCGAGGCAAGATGTGGACTCACTTTATCAACGAGAAAGGTATAGGTGAGAACAGCTGGTGGACAACGCTGAACGCATATCCAGCAAATACAGGTGAAGACGACGTTGGAATGTACTACGGTGACGGCGCCATGACCATGCGCTATGGCTGGAAAGATAACACGATGCCTGAGACTTTGAACCCAATGTACTCAAGCTGGTACTGGGAAAGCGAAATCTACGGCAGAGTGTACGACGGCCTAGGCGCCAGGGACCCAATGACCAAAGGCCCAGTTCAAGTGCCACAGTTGGCTCAAAACTGGACGGTTGGCATATGGAAGGACCCGGTCGACCAAATTAACAAAACGAAGATTCGGATGATCATACAACCTTGCGTACTCTGGAGTGACGGCGTTAAATTAACCGTTGAAGACGTCATCTACACGTTCATTGACATGCCCAAAGAACTACTCGCTAAAGGCTGCCCAGACGTTTGGTGGCAACCGACAGTCAACCAGATCGCTGGCTTCTATAGACTAGACTGGCAAACGGTCGAAATATTGATGAAGACCGCTGCAATCTGGTCCATGAACCAGGTGATCGGCAACATCATTGTCCCCAAGCACATATGGCAACCATACATTGCAACGCACACTGTCGCAGAGATTTCAGGAGACTTCGCTGACGAGCCAGCCGTGCTGGTAGGCACAGGCCCATTCCTGTACATTGAGAACACGCCAAGCACTGCACTAATGAGGAGAAACCCACTGTACATGCACACCATACAGAACGTTGGCAAGATATGGGTACACGAGTACGGCGATGTGTATGCATACACATACGCAAATGGAGTGACTACAACCGCTGTAGCACCCTCGACGGAAATATCGCCTGCCAAAGTCAAGGAAGTCGCCGGTGTTGGCACTGTAAACATAGTTGTTCCAGTGACGAACCTGAACCTGAAGTTCAACAATATCGAACACGTTGTCATCAAGCTATGTCACGAGGATGAATGCTTGCCTAATTGCACAGGCGAGACGTTGGCCGACGTGGTGGTTAACTTCGCTCCAGGTGAAACAAAACTTTGGACATTCAACAACAAGGTTCTTCCGAAAGGCTTCTACTATATCTGCATAAGCATTGAGATAGTCGGTGGACCAAAATATGTTTGGGTTCAAGCAGAGCTTGACCCGTCGCTGTGGGACATGATCCTAGGTCCAGCATGTTTCGGATGGAGATTCGCTATAACTGTTTCAGGTGACGTGAACGAAAACCGCGTAGTAAACATTGTGGACATCGTGATCGTTGGAATTTCCTTCGGATCACTGATCGGTGGCGCAGGATACACACCAGCGGCAGACGTGAACCGCGACGGAAAAGTCAACATAGTTGACATTGTCCTCGTGGCTCTCGACTTCGGTTGGACTTGCCCAATATAACAATCGCAAACCAGAAAACAAACCAATTTCCCCTTTTATTTTGTTTTATAAAAAACAGGATTGAATAAGGCGGAACCTTATTGCATCGCTACGACGATTCGCCTTCACAGAATCTTGCCTGCTTTTTGTTGTTAATTGAAAAGGAATGAATGTTCTTTATGCCTTGGTTGTTTTGTGTGGGCTCATCTTTTCGTCTTTGGAATATTGCGAAATCAAATAGAAGATAATTCCGCAACCCTTAAATGAGGACTTAGCGAACATTACTATTGCTGAAATAAAGAGAGAAAGGAGAAGGAAAGAAATGCTAAAGAGAATATCCTCTATAATGCTTGTTGCAATGCTTTTGATAGGAATGGCTGCAATATTCCAGCCCACAGTTAAAGCCGCTGGGCCAGAAATCTACATTGACCCAGCAGCTACAGTGATCGACACCGACTCTTATCATTTAGGCGACACATTTGACGTAAACGTGAGTGTCAAGGAAGTTACTTTGATGTTCGCTTTCGAGTTCAAAATAAGATTCAACAACGACACGTTACAACTCATGAACGCAACCCGCCCAGTAGGTCACTTCTTGGAACCCGTTAATCCAGCAAAAGAGATTGTGGCAATCTGGTTATTGAGCATGGAAGGCGGCACTGCACCAGTTCAAGATGGTTACTTTTCCGCTTCATTGCTAGCCCCTGAAGATGGAAGGAACGGTACCGGTGTACTGGTGACACTGACGTTCAAGATACTGGTTGAGCCTCCATGGATGGGTGAAATTCTGAACTCATTCGATCTGCGGGACACAATTCTGGTCAACACATCTGCAGGAGAAATCCCACATACTGCTACCGACGGAACCTACGAGTACAACTATTTGCCCCCAGCCTTCACTGAATACTTGTCTGTTAAGCCAACGACAACCGTGAAGGGTGCTGGTGCACCAATTGTTGGAACACCAAACGCATTCTTTGACGTATTCGTCGACGTGAACGCACTCAACTATAATCACTGGTGTGTTGGTATCGAGTTCAAACTGTCTTATAACTCCACACTGATAGACTATGTTGGCGTCGCTGTTGACCCATGGCTTGCTGCTTTCGGCACGATTTATCTGGTTCCTGTGTATGAAGGCCCCGGCTCCATATACACGGCAGTCGTGTTGCTGCCACACAGCTCACCACCGAGTGTTTGGAACAACCCGATTTCTGGCACTGGTCACTTAGTGAAGCTAACCTTCGAAGTGATCTACGAGAAAGCCTTCCCATGGCAAGACTCATGCGTGCTGGACGTCCATGACACCAAGTTCGTAGACAAACTAGCTAATGAAATAGACAATCCTGTATCTGACCAAGATGGTACGGTGATTGTCAGAGGCTTCATCATCGGCAGACAACTCGACATGTACACTCAGTATCCTGGTCCATACGGTGGACAGGGTCCAAACAATCCGAGTGACATGTTCTGGCCGCAGAAACAGGTAGAACTGTATGCCAACGTGACATACAACCTCTGGCCTGTTCAGAACAAGATCGTTGCCTTTGAAATCCACAACGCATATGGCGAAATCGTCACCATACTCACAGCAGTGTCTGATGAATTCGGTGTTGCCCACACAAGCTACCGCATACCCTGGCCATGCTTCGACACCGATTCCCTGTTCGGCATATGGAACGTAACAGCCACAGTGGACATCGCATGTGTCGTTGTCAACGACACGATGCAGTTCCACTTTGACTACCTGATCGACTGGGTGAAGGTGACAACCGACAAGACTTACTACGAACACGGCGAAATTATCCACGTAACAGTGGAGTACCAGACGTACGCAATCCAGAACTACGATGTTTTGTTCACGTGTGTTGTACACGATGAGCTGAACTACCCGATAGGCATGGAGTACAAGCTAGTTGTAGTCGGCGACCTTGACATGATACTGTGGTGCACGTACGCCAACGGGACAATCACGTTCGACATTCCGATACCTAAATATGCAGCCGCAGGCGAGGCAACCCTATACATCAACGCGTTGAGCGACTTCCCATGGTTCGGTGGAAGCGCATGGTGTGAAGAGTTAACCCCCCCACCAACAATTAACATACTAGCACTATAAGCATGCAGACAAGAAGGAAACTCAACTTTCCCTCATTTTTTTGTTCTCAACTAATCCAGATGAAATTCTGAAGAAAGTAATATTCCGGATCTTGATAGAATTATGTTCCACAAGAAATATAACGCCGATTAACCGACTACACTACGAGGGAGAAGCCCAAATGAAGGGAACATTTCTTCTTACTACCCTATTGATTTGTTTAGTTCTTGTAACGAGTTTTATGAAACTGTCGTACTCGATCGACCTCACTGTCACTGTCGAGACTGATAAGCTAATATACAATGTTGGAGAAACTGTAAACATCAGCGGAAACCTTACTTTCAATGAGACAGCAAGAACGAATGGACTAGTAGGCGTAGAAATAGACGACGCTGACAACGCCATCGTTTTTAGAACCCTCGACACAGGGACAACGCCCTCTGGACAGTTGACAGTAGTAGTAATAGACGCGTATATCGGTGATATATATCAAAACCCTGTAGCCGAAGTAAGAAGAGGCTCACAATGCTATATTTGGATCCATTACAACAATAGTGCTGGATCTCCGCTCTATGCTTTGATAACCCTCACAATACTTGACAGCAAAAAGACCTGTTTGTTCACTTCAGCTTCAATGGAATATATACAAGCCGGTGGTCCTTATTTTACAGCTAAGATGTGGATAGTTCCTGAGGACGCAGAGCTCGGAACGGCAAGCATATACGGAAATGCCTACGACAAATACCCAAGAGATCATGGAACCCCCTACTGTCCAGAACAATCAAGCACATTCAACATAGTCTCGATGGGCGGTCTAAGTCTCTCAGCAGAGAAAGACGTTGCTTCTATGCAAGTTCCAGGAAGCTTTGAATGTTCCATATACATCCCTAGATACGGAGCAAGACTAGGCAACTACACAGTATACGCAACTTCATTCATCTACGTATTTCCAATCTACTTGGCATTTGACTCGACGACCTTCCAAGTTGTGCTTGCAGGTGACCTCAACAATAGCGGCAAGGTGAATATCGTTGACATCGTCATAGTAGCCGTAGCATTCAGCTCATCCCCACCAAGCGATCCAAGAGCCGACGTAAATAAAGACGGCAAAGTAAACATCGTCGATTTGGCTATAGTGGCTATTCACTACGGTGAATGGGGCAGACTATAACCCACGCGCACTATTCTGTTCAGAGATGGGAACCTAGCAAGAGGGGACCAACTTTCGTGTATTTGCCACGCGGACACAGTGCTGGACATCATTTTGCTATTTGCTTAGACTCCTCCTTCAACTAGGTGCCCGTTTGTCTTAACACCAAGCATTCAACTGAAGATACCTATTTGAGCATCTACATGGCTAAAATATCGTTGCTATACTTGGAAAACGCATCACAAATAGCAATATTCATGATTACGGAATATTTGTTAAAGAACTCGTCGTTTAATCTATGTTTGATGACACCAAAGATTAGGCTGGAAATCCATGCACACTAAGATGAAAAGAGCCTCCGTAATACTTGCGTTATTGCTGATTCTTGCATTTTCCATAGATCCCAATGTGTTCAATGTTCTTGCAGCCTACAGCGGTGGAAAACTTGATTTATTCACACAAAAAGAACCACACAGCGGCAGGGGCCAAAATGCGGCAAGTGATGCCTTTGCACCCGGAACCACTGTTGAGCTTAATGCTTTGCTAACATATAACGGATTCCCGGTAAGCAAGTGGCTGGTTTCATTAGGTGTCGTAGGTCCACCAAACCCCGTTGAGAACATCACGTTGATGTACACGGCAGTGACGAATGAGAATGGTGTTGCGCACACAAGTTTCAGAATACCGTTATTGGGAGAAGAAACCTTTGGGCAATGGATTATTTACGGAAACTCGGAAATCACAACAGGCATCCCCGCCAGCGACGTGGTAATATTTAAAGTCGGCTGGATTGTGGACATAGTCTCGGTCAGGACCATGAACCGAAACCACGTTGTGTGGGAAGAGTTCACTAAAGGAGGGCCAGTGGAAGTAGAAATTGATCTCAGAAACATAGCAATGACGGATAAGAACGCCACTCTTACCCTAACAATTTTGGATTCTTTGGGGCTTTATGTTGGCTCAAAAGAACTTGACAGTATTGTTGTGCCCGCAAATGGAACGATAATCTCTGTCTCATTTACTCTCAACATCCAGAAGAATGCAACACTGGGCGTAGCCATAATATACTCAAACGTGTACATGGCTCCAATCATAATGGGAGGAGTCTCATACTGTCCACAAAGAACGGCAAGTTTCTCAATAGTCGAACACGACATTGCGATTTTGTCTGTTAAGCCACTCAAAGACGCAGCGTTCATAGGCGAGACAATTTACGTAGACGTGACCGTTGCAAACAATGGTCGTGAGCCAGAGTCATTCACAGTCAATGCGTATAGCAATGAGACTTTGCTCGGAGCTGCTGACATTAACAATTTGGAGCCCAGTTCGAATGTTACAGTTAGACTCAACTGGAACACAAACCCATTTCCAGAAGGCAGCTACGTGATCAGCGCTTTTGCAACACCAGTCTCAGGAGAAGTGGATCTTTCCGACAATCTTTTCATTAATGGCATCGTGAAGATCCGATCCCACTCCCACGACATCACTGTTTTAGATGTTGTTCCTTCTTCTTCCTTCGTTTACAAAGGAAGCGACCTAAGCATCAGCGTTCTAGTCAAAAACAGTGGAGATACACCCGAATCATTCAACCTCACAGTCTACTATGATAACGCCATTATTGATGTGATGTTTGTTGAGAATCTTGGCATTGGGACACAGAGGACGCTCGTTTTCAACTGGAACACAAACAAGGTTCCTGGAGGAAACTATACTATTAGCGCTCACGCCGAACCAGTCCTAGGCGAGACCAACAGTGAAGATAACACATATGTAGATGGTTACGTAACTGTGACTGCCCCACCTGCCCAATACATGTTTGACCAATACTGGTTCAACTGGTTTCTACTGCTATTCTTGCTGTTGTTGCTTGTCTTACTGCTTCTATGGCTCCTCGCCAAACGAAGAAAGAAGAAGAATGAAGAAACATTTTATTCAGGTTGGGTCGCATGGTACTATTGCTGCGATCCTGAACGTAGACTCTCCAATACTGATAGTCTGCGAAAAAACCTCAAAGAAATATGGTAGCGAAACGCAGCCAAAGGTTTCCAATACTTTTAAATCGTTAAGAACTAATCAAAATAGATTCCTGGAGAGGAGAACATCACAAAGGCGTCAATTCGAAAAATCGCGGTTTGTCTCATACTGGCATTGATGGGCCTCTCTTTTTTTCTTCCAGTCCGAAAGATCTCTGCTTCCGGAACAAAACTATTCTTAGACCCGCCGAGCGTAGTAGACGGCACTTATATTGCGGGAAACAACGTTACGGTGACTTTTGCAGTGACTGATGTAGCAGATCTTGTTGCATATGAGGTCAAGATCCACTACAACAATACTGTGCTGAACGTGATTAACGCAACTCGACCAATAGGCAGTATTTTGGAGCCACGAATAAGTCCAAACAACTGGTTTACTCCAAAGTGGGAGCTCAAGAATGACTTCAACGCCACGCACGGCAGAATATGGTTAAGCCTAACGTTGCTGTCGCCTGAAACAGCGAGAAGCGGAAGTGGACCCTTGGCGAGAATAACCTTCCAAGTCCTGAGCACAGGCGAAACAGCAATAACACTAGAAGAGACAAAACTGGTAGACAAATCAGCAAACGCCATTACGCATGAAATCCAAAACAGCTACTTCAACAACGACGCACCTCCCGCACCACCTCCACCAATTCACGACGTGGCAGTGCTGGATGTAATGCCCGCTTCCTCACAAACATACATAGGAGACATTCTAGAAGTCACGGTTGCCGTCTTGAACAAAGGAAACACAAGCGAGTCCCTCAGCATCATCCTATACTGCAACAACAATTTCGTAGCCATCGAGCAAACAAAAGACCTGAAAGCTGGTGCCGAATACGCGCTAATCTTTCACTGGAACACAAGCAATATCGCCGAAGGAAACTACACACTGAAAGCTCTAGCAGTACTCATCCCCTACGAAGCAAACACGGAAGACAACACCAACTCCAGCAACAGAATACAGATGGTACCCAAACCAGCGTCCGTCGACTTTTCAACAAACTGGCTCGACTGGCTCCTAGTCATACTCTTGGCACTGTCCATAGCTCTCCTAATCCTCTGGTTCCCATTTAAAAGAGACACGAAAAAACGCGGATCTAGCAACCCTGACTCAGCCGCCCAACCTAACAAGGATAGCCCAAATAGCTCCGCAGATCCCAGCAAAACATGCAAGCCCAAATTTTTCTTGTGTTTAAAGTGGCTGTGCAACTTTACTAAGAAAGTGCAACTGTGAGTGTCTTCCAATAGATTTAAATTGCCGAAACACAATAAAGAATAGCATTTGAGAAGGGAGAAAGATATGCATCGAAAATCTATAGCAGTTACTATATGCCTTGCCCTATTACTTGTAAGCATGATTCCCCTCGTAGCAAAAGTTTCTGCAGCCACAACGAAACTTTACATAAACCCCGACAGCATAGTCAACGAATCACTAACACCTGGCACAAGCTTCAACATAACCGTCAAAATAAGTGACGTAGCTGACATGTTCGCTTACGAATTCAAAATATACTATAACCGCACAATTCTGAACTGCACAAAAGCCATACGACCTGCCGGCCACTTTTTGGAGCCGCAGTTGGATCCTGGCAGCCAGTTCATACCCACATGGGAGCTTAAGGACAACTTCAACGCGACACATGGACGACTATGGTTGAGCTTCACCTTGATGGCTCCTGAGGCAGGAAGAAGCGGCAGCGGAACGTTGGTGCAGATAACCTTCAAAATTCTGGCTCTTGGAAACACGCCTATCACACTTGGCGAAACCCAGCTCGTTGACGGAGCAGCCCAGTTGATATCTCATCAAGCTGTGAGTAGCTATTTCAGTAACCTTCCGATTCCGCCGCCACCGCCACCTGCAAACGTGTACGTTGAGCCTCAAGAGATAGTTGATCCCGCATTGACCCCCAGCAACAACTTTACAGTCGACGTAAAAATACTCAACGCTACAAACGTCTACGCCTTCAGGTTCAAGCTGAGCTTTGACCCAACAATAATAGAAGGTGTGGTAATCACAGAAGGAACATTCCTAAGCAGTGCTGGACCAACAACGATTCTGCAGTCACAAATCGACAACACAGCAGGCTTTGTGCTCTTTGAGTTGACTCTCACTGGGTCAGCTGGAGCAAGTGGCGAAGGGATCCTCGCGACAATAGTCTTCCACGTAGTTGGCCTCGGCGCAACAGACCTGACCCTAAGTGAAACAAGCCTCGTTGACCCTGATACCAACCCACTATCGCACTCAACCGCAAACGGCTACTTCGCCAACGTCATATTCGCTAGACTGTTTGTGGATCCACCAGAAATCATCGACCCAACAATAGTTCCAGGCGATCTATTCTACCTAGACATAGACGTGGAAAACATCCAAAACCTCTTCGGCTACGAATTTCACCTAGGCTATAACACAGTTGTGCTGACATGCATCGGCGTAATCATACACACCGTGCAGAACGAGACAAAATTCATGACCAAATTCTCAGTGGACGACTGGATCGGCGACGTGTTCATAAACGTAACCTACCTTCCAGGAGCACACCCAATATCCACAAATGCACCAATAGCTCTTGTCACATTGCTGTTCAAAGTTGACGCAATGGGCATAAGCGAACTACCGCTACACGACACCAAACTTATCAATTCCTCAGGCGACCCAATACCGCATGAAACAGGCGACGGCTTCTTCCAATCCGTCACACGAGACGTTGCAGTACTCAGTATCACACCGTCAAAGACAACGATCTATGAAGGACGAACCATAAACATCAGTGTCGTCGTCGAAAACCAAGGCGATTATTTCAACGAAACGTTCAACGTAACACTCTACTACGAAAGCACACCGATAGACACCAAAACGGTTCACGACCTACCCAATGGACAAAACGCCACGCTGCTCTTCACTTGGAAGACAACAGGATTGCCTCCGTGCGGAAACTATACACTCAACGCAGAAGCAGAAACCGTACCATACGAGATGGATCTTGCAGACAACACCTACATTGACGGCAAGATCAAAATAAAATTGATGGGCGACGTTAACGGCGACTGTGTAGTAGACCTATTGGATCTAACTTCAGTTGCTTTGGCTTTCAGCTCATCCCCAGGAGACCCCAACTGGAATCCTGAAGCAGATCTATTGGAAGACGGGACAATAAACATTGTTGACTTAGTAACAGTTGTCGTAAACTACGGCAGAACCTGCTAACCCCCCAAATTTTTTCTTCTTTGCAGTTTTTGACTCAAATCCGCATGTCTTGTTTGAATCATCACAACTTTAATATATATCCACAAAACAGATATAGCGCTAAATTGGACGGTGAAAATTTGAAAAAACTCTCATTATCAACAATACTGATTGCTATGATACTACTAACCTTTGCAATGGCCTTCACCCCACAAGTCAAGGCGAACGGAACACCCGTTGTATCAGTAGAGCCCGCAACAGTGGACATCGCGGCCGTAGGCCAAACTCAAACCGTGGACATCAACGTTACTGGCGTTACAAACTTGTTTGCATATGAAATCAAAATATGGTACTTGAACTCTATAGTCAACACAACCGCAGGGAACGTCACAAGGCCTTCAGGTCACTTCTTGGAACCAATAATCGACCCAGGTAACCAGTTCTTACCAAAATGGATAGTGAACCAAACTCAAAACGCAACCTATGGAGTTGTCTATGTAAGCTTTACCTTGCTTAGTCCAGAAGTTGGTCGAAACGGCAGTGGCATTCTCCTAAGAATAAATTTCACAGGCGTGCAAGTTGGATTAACCCCAATAGTTCTCGCCAACTACCCTGGAGAAAAAGGACCCGTGATCTTGGTTGATACAGCTGCTGAGACAATGGTTCACACTGCAACCAATGGAGCAATTAATGTCGTCCCTGAAATCATGATGCTGTTGCCTATATTCGCGGTGACCTCACTCATTGCTGTCTCTCTCGCTAAGCTCAGAAAGAAAAAACAACTTCAATAGATCAAACGGATACACTGGTGCTGACCCTCCAACAGGGTTCACACATCCAACTTTTTCTTGTTTAGAATGTTTTCCAGCTATTCTTCCGTTAAAAAGCTTAGAATAGTGAATATTGACTGAAAATGGCGGACACACTGTAAACTTGCGACTAATCAAAACCTGGAAAGGTCCCGTCTTGTTACTTATAAGTGTTGGTTTCTTAGAAACTTGTGGCACAACCATGTCAAGAACATTGATATTTGCATGAGTATCTTTTACACCAATGTTTTTATAGACGGAAAGGTCGCTCTTATGTTTAGGGGGAACAAGGTATGCCTCAAATCAGATGTCCAAACTGCGGCCTGACCATAAGTATGAAGAATCGCAAAGAAATCGACCTAGAATTAATAACCCATGCAGTGCAATCTAGCCCGAAAACTTTCACCTACCTGTTGCATGCCACAAAACTTCCACGAAAAACCTTATGCCTGAGACTGAAAGAACTCTGCGAAGGAGGCATGATCCTCAAACGTGAGGGAGTCTATATGTTGAATGGAATGAAAATAACGGAAAATAGATCAACCGCATACTTCAAAAGATTCTCAGCAATGCCATATGACAAGAAGATAAGAGCCGGCATTCTCCTCGCCCTTCTAATCATAAGCACCCCAATCGCAGCCCAAGTCTTGGCTTCACTATTCAGAACCTCTCTTCCGCCAGTAGAACCAGAACCCGAACCCGTCGTCATAGGCAACTTCAAAATGACCCTTGAAATACACGACGTATCTAATCTGTACGCTTGGCAAGTATGCATAGCCTACGACAAAGTCCAAGTCAAAGTAACGGCAATCGACGCAGGAGACTTCCCAGATACAATCGTGCCTGGAGTCTATACAAACAACTACACTGACTTAGACTTCGTCTTAGTAGGCGACAGCTTAATGGGAAGCACGCCCGGCTGGAGCGGCAGTTGCAGACTAGCCACAATAACATTCGGGTACTATGTGGAAACCTATGCTATACCTGAAATAGTGTCTACGATACCAGGAGCAAGCACAATGCTGGTGGGTCCAGCACTGAACAGCATCCCAATAATGTGGGGAAGCACTCTTACACTCGCTGTCGAGAACCCATAACAACAAACCCTTCTCCTCTCCTTTTTTCTTTCCAAACGCTTTGCAACTTTGCACATATTCAACTCAAATGCCGATTCTTTATATCTAAAATACTGTTTTCTGATATTTATTTTCAAGCAAGAAATGTTAAATATGTTCTTTTAAGATAATGTCGCCAAGTGAACAATGTTGATAAACATTCAAAATAAGAGGAAAAACCTTGCGTTACTTCTAACGCTTTTCATGATAGCAGCCGCATACATCGGAATCCCCGTTGCTAAGGCACAAACCACACCAACACTCTTTATTGATCCACCAACATACACTGCAACTCGCAGAGGCGAAATCGTCAGCCTCGACGTTAACATACGAGATCTTGAAGAGAACCTCAGTGTCATAGCCGTCGAATTCAAACTGGGCTTCGATCCTAACATATTCGAATTTGTCAGCATCGTTGAAGGCCCATTCATGGCATCCTTCGCTGGTTCTCCTAACGGTGAAACCTACTTCATATACGTGCCAAAAACCCAATACATTCAGGCAGGAATAGTCGTTCTGCCCGATGAAAACGCCACTTGGCACGCTCCATTGCCAAACGGAGAAGGCACAATAGCAACGGTGTCATTCGAAGTAATTGGAGGCCCAGCTGTCACAGCGGACTTTACGCTTTACGACACAATAATGTGTGACACCACAGGAGCTACACCAGGAGTCGCCCACAACACCGAAGACGCCACATTCAGCTTCCCAGTTGAATACCTCACCCAACACGTCATATGGGACGGATTTGACTTCGTAGTGACAACTGAAAGCAACTCCACAATCTCAGACATAGACTTCACAATCGGCGACAGCATAGCCTTCAGCGTAACCGGCGAAACCGGATCCACCGGCTATACGTACATTGAAATGCCCAGAGAATTCATGGACGGAACCTTCTCAGTCCTAATCAACGGCAATCCAACAGTATTCGCCATAAGGCAAAACGCAACACACACAAGACTATACTTCGTGTACACACACAGCACAAAGTCAATCATGATCTTTGGCACACAAGTCGCCCCCGAATTCCACTCAATCGCACTCGCGCTCACGCCACTCATTGCAAGCCTCGCCATGGCCGTCATGAAGACCCGTGCTGGAAAGCACAGACGCAAACAATAAAACCACCCCACTCCTTTTTTCCTTTGATCTCTAAACACATATTTCTTAAACCAACGCCCTTTCAAGATGATAAACTCCGCTCTTTTAACATGGTGATTATCAGCAAAATAGTTGCAAATTATACATTTCATTCATTCCAACCCCACCTTCCATTTCATTCGCAACTTGTTGACTCAACACATAGAACTAAGTTCCAAAATGCTTAAAAACTCAGCCGGCTAAGACTAGTAATGCTGAGGGAGAAGGGCGACTATGAAGTTTCGAGTAGTCAGCATAATAGTAGTTACTTTACTGCTTATTCTACCTTTATTAACAATCTTCATCAGCAGTGGAAACTCACCTCCAGCCAATCAGCCACCCACGGCATACTTCACATATTCCCCACTTTACCCAATGCCAGACGAAGGCATACTATTTGATGCCTCTGGAAGTTTTGATTTTGATGGACAAATTGCACAGTACACTTGGAATTTTGGTGACGGAAGCACAATTTCCATGACTTCACCTACAATAACCCACGCATACCCCATAGATGGAAGCTACACTGTTGAGCTAACAGTA
>Ga0315284_10002565_pt1 | contig 25950 bp, 10 predicted proteins | sample YL17G09_16_MG_FD_203696 | JGI IMG/M metagenome (GOLD analysis project Ga0315284, IMG submission 203696) | Sediment microbial communities from Yellowstone Lake, YNP, Wyoming, USA - YL17G09_16 | ecosystem: Environmental > Aquatic > Freshwater > Lake > Sediment | place: USA: Wyoming | collected...
TTTGTAGTAGTATCTGATGGAATAGTAAGTCTATTGGAGTTAGAAGCTATGCCACCGTCATAATCTCCACCAGTGCTGATTCCACTTCTGTTTATGTTTCCTGAAATTGTTGGTGTATTATAATAATTTATATTACTATGTGTATTTACAGTACCATATGCATCTAGATTACTATGTACAATCACATTACCATACGCATCTACGGTACCATATGCATCTATCGTAAGATTTATATCATTTTGGAGACCATTACTTTGGTTGATGACAGTAAGTAGAGGATCAAAAGCATTGGAACCTGGAGGAGCTATAAGCGTGATATTATTAACGCCAATACCACCATTGGTTGTTATTTTACCATCAGTAAAGATATTACCGTAAGCATCTAGAGTAATGCCACCATGATTTTGTACTGAAGGGCTATATATATTATTTAAGAAGCCGCCGCCAATTCTTACACCAGCCTGTTCTGGTCCAGCAAACCCATAAGAGGAGCCGACGTCAAGGTTAATACTATAGCCTCTAATATATACATCGTTTAGGTGCGATGTTGGGCCACTTCCAGTTTTAATTGGACTACCAACATACAGATTATGGCGAATTGTTAGATCATTTCCTACAACGGTATTGCCAATATTATATCCGTCCTCACCTAGAGTAATATTATTAGCACGTACATTAAAAGTTGTTGCATTTGGAAAATTACCTCCAAAATTGAAAGCTGTTCCGCTGCCTGTTATATTTCCATCGACAACAAGAGCTCCACCTATCGTAGTGCTACCAGCAATATCTAGAGTTGCTGCACTAATGTTATCAACTGTTGATAAATCATACCCATCAACTGTAATGCCACTTAAGCTAATAATATTGGCATGTACACTCAATGATTGTAAAGGAGTGGACAATGTACCAAAGGTAGTTGCAGTAGCGCGTATGTTCGCTATATAGCCATCATTTAGAACCAAAGCTTGTTTAGCATTAATTGTACCAGCTGATGTTAAAGTAAACGTTGTTCCTGTACTAGTTTGAACTATTAGGGCTTCTAACGTGTCGCCGGCGGTGTCTTGGTTAGTCTGAATAGTAATTTGAGTTGGATCGAACGGTCCTCTTACGGTAAGAGCACCATCCATAGCTAAGTTACCATTCGCATCAATGGTAATACCACCATGATCAGTAGCAAAAGGATTATATAACGCTCCTACATATCCTCCGCCAATATTTAAGTTGCCTGAGCCAACTTGAACATTAAGGGTTAAGGCATTAATACTAAGAGTATCTACAGTTGAATCAGATCCAAGTATTGTATTTCCAGCTACTTGTAGATTGCCCTTGATGTTGACACTACCACTATTTCCAGTTGTGCCAAAATTAGTTGTACCAGCATAAACAGTTAGTAAGTTATTGTATACGTTGGATGTTATGTCAGATGAGCTACCTAGGGTGAGTACCCCACTGGAACTAGTAAAAGCTTGAGTGAGGCCGTTACCTAAGGTGAATACGCTTCCTAAGGCTATTATCCCGCCAGGAAGTGTTAGATCTCCACCTAAATCTAGGTTGCCTGAATATGTTGAGTTAGCTGAATAGACATTGAAATTAGTTAGTGGCAATAAGTTTGTACCAAAAGATGTAATCGTATCAGTAATACTTGCAATATCACCTTCTGCAATAGTTAAGTTACCAGAAACATCCAATAAAGGTGTTGTTAAGACAGATCCACCTGTTGCGGTAACATTGAAGTCATTTCCAACTACAGTAAAATTACCAGTACCCATATTAAAGCTAGATGGTCCATTTACATTCAATGCACCAGTAACTTGAAGAGCACCTACTAGGGATGTTTGGCCTGCATTAATGGTAACAGTGTCAGTGATTGAGTCACCAAGAGTTGTATTACCTTTGACAAACAAATCATTATTGAGAGTTACATAACCATCAAATTTACTACCACCACTTGACATATGAATATTTAAGGCATCGCCTAGGGCATTTGTACCAATTGTTGCTGCTCTGGCAACAGTTAGGGAGCCTCCTGCTGTGAGGTTATTTAGTGCAGCGAGGTTATTCCCAGCTTGAACTAATTGAGCGTTTAATGTGATTGTATTAGTAGCTGAGCTAGCACCCAGAATAACATTACCATAGGCCGCCAAAGTACCTTCAATGACTACATTGCCACCCTGAGGATTAACAGCTGCTTGATTGTTAAAAAACGTTGTAGTATGAGCTGCTACAGTTCCAATATGGTTACTAGCGTCATTGCCTAAAGAGAAGTCGCCGTTAATCGTGATAGGGCTATTAAAGATGGAGGATTTTGTATTTACTACTAGTGTATCATTGTTTGGATCTGTTCCTATTTCAACATTACCTTGAAATGTAACTTGTTGAGATTGAAATATTAGATTTTGCTGCTGCAGATTTAAGGCACCCGCAATGGTCAGGTCACCATCTACAGACAGGTTCCCATTTTGCATAGAAAACAAATCTAGTGATGTTGCTCTTACTGCTTGCTCTAACTGCGCACCAGCGAAAAAAGATGAGCCAATACCAGCAGGAATTGAGCCTTCACATACTAACCAGACTTCGGCTTGAACTATTGGTAGATTCGGTGTTGTAAAGTTTAATTCAGCTCTTTGAAAGCTGGAGGTTGAATTATCACTCGTTCTGTTAATTTGTGGTATAGTGAAGAAGCTATGAATGACAGAAAGACCACTCTTAAAGACGATACCGAGCTTCCAATCACAATTAATGCCCAGTGAAGGGTTTGGAATTTCTGACTTACCATAACAACTTAAAGTATACTCAGTTGCTGCAAGGAGTGTTACAGGCTGAAAAGAATACCCAAATCCATATGTGAGCTGTCTTGGATCAGTATTGGGTAAAGCACTCAAGTTATCAGGATCTAGGATATTTAAGCCTGGATAAGGCCTAGTTTGTGCTGAAGGAGAGGTATCCACATTAATAATTGAAATTCTTTGTGAGTAATCTCCCACGAGTTTTGTTTGATTTGTTCTGGTGGCGTTACCAACTGCTCCGTTGAGAAATTGAGTAGTCCAATTTAATGCAGGTTGATTGGGTTGAGTAATATCTCCTAATGCAAAGATATTATTTCTTATTAGATTATGTCCAATCTTTTCAACTATTGCAAGAGGCAGTACTGCATTAATAGACTCTAGAGCAGTAATTCTTGTTCTATCCGCAGAAAATGCAGAATCTACAAGTGAGAAGTTTTGATTTGTTATTGTGCCCCAGCCTGTCGTGCCGGAGCCTATTATGCTAACCCCAATTGTAGGAGTAGTACTTGTTATAGTCATTCTAATTCCTTAATATTCTGCATAGTTATTCGTTCCATCCCAAATCATTCCAGCCGCCTTCGCCATATCCTAACATAAATAACTGCGGGGGTACAGTGATATTTTGATTTAATCTTACTACGTTGCCGGTATCTAGGTATGAAACAGTAAAGGGGCCTTGGCTTGACGATAAGATAGTTAAAATATTTGTACTAGAATTGAAAGCGGCAGGGAAATTAAGTGGAGTTTGAGTAGGGTCTGCGACGTTATATATAGTAAAAACAATAGATTCTGGAATATAGTATAATTGTAGCTGGTTTAGCCCTACTTGCAGTACCACATTTTGTGTAACCTGAGAACCTGGAGAAGTTAGTCTTATTGCGTTGAGTTCAAAGGCATTTTCATTCTTAAGTCTATCTAGTCCGCTGGAGCCACGAATAATGAGCTCATCAGTTACTTCAACGGAGATGTAGTTATTATTGGCAACTGTTCCAAGCACAATATCTGCTCGAACAAGCTCTTGAGCTAATGCATTATATAGATTGTATAAAATAGTATCCGTACTTGTTCGATCATAAATTGGAGGCAAGGTTGCAAGTAATGCATTAGTATAGGTAGCGATATCTCTGCTACCTGCAACATTAGTAATTACACCTGGATTTGACATATTCTACCTCTTATTTACTTGTGCCATTTTGTGTAGTATTAATTCTTGGAGAGCTTTCCTCAAGAACTGGACTCTCTCTTCTTTCGAAAATAAGAGGTGACACAATTTCTCCACTAATTAGATTTCTTGATAGTGTTGTAACTGCTATCGATGCTATTCCTGATATTGTTCCGGTTGCTCTTACTAGCTCATCCGTTGTTAGCTGCCTTTCTGTTGTAATATCCACTAGTGTTGTAGTGAACAAGTTAGAAATTGCGGCGCTAACTTGAGCTTGAACAGACAGCGGGGAGGCTGTAGAGTCAACCACAAGTGCTAGAGCTATCCTTACTGGTACTTGCGTTACTTGCTTAACTAGAACGTTTGTGAATATACTCTTTTTAGTCTCAACTTGAGCACTAGAATCTACAATAGCTCTATTATAGACATATGAAATTGTCAGTGCTTCTCCATCTAGTGGAGCTTCAAAGGCATAGGAAGCATTGTAAGTATCACTAGAGGTTGGTTGTGTTAAGCTATGAATTTCTATTGTCTCTGTAGAAGGAAGTGTAGATACAGTATTTACAGTTATCGTTGATAGGATTGAAGAGACATCACTATACGCATGAGTAGTTATCTGTGCGCCATCCTGTGTAAAGTATAGGGTCTCTGTTCCAGCTTGATAAGATAGGTATGTTACCTTAATTATATCAGTAGATAGTGCATCGGGCTTAGCTGTAGTAAGATCTCCATAAGCTGTAACAAAAGTATTACCTGCGGATACTCCTTTTGCTAAGCATAATATATACTCAAGACTTGGATCATAGTTATCAGCCTTCCTACGAACGATTACCTCTACTACTGGGTTTGTGCCAACAACATTGAAGGTGTTAGTAGTGATGGGCATATTCAAAAGAATATTTGTATCATTCAGTACTTTATTTCTGAGTAGGGAGAGTACTACATATTGCTGAATATCTTGAGCAGGTGAATACGATAATGTAAAATCTAGTAGAATGGGGAATTGGAATACCAAACTAGGAGTAAATGAAGAATCATTACCCTTTAGAGTAATATTTATTTGAATTGCACGGCCTATCGCAGTAGTAGCTACTTGATCTATAAGTATTGGACTTGCAGAAGTAGTAGTACTAATGGCTGCAGCTTGTAAATTTGAAACCGAAGCTGCAACTTGGAATGTAAAATCTATTTCACCACCAAGGGCGTCTTTATTGAATACTAGATTTTCAAACGTTACCTCAGAGCCAGCGTCAACAACATAAGAAATGGTACTCTGAATGTAGTAGGGTGGCATATCTGTACCAAGATCAATTGGACGCTTATACTGTACTTGGTATTCGCCTGAAACCACTACACCAGTTGGGAAAGCTGCACTATCTAAAATAAATACACCCACTGCTCCTTGGTTAGCTTCAGCAGTTGTTATATTATAGCTGAATTGATTAGCTGTAAGAATGATTCCACTAGTCAGTGCATCAGTCCCAACAATACTTACTTCAGTAAATGACGAAACAATAAGTGGAGGATATGGAGCAGGAATTCTAGTAATACTTAGAGGTAGAGTTCTACTTAGAGAAACATTCAGATAACCAACAAATCTATGTAGAGGATTGGGAGCTGAAAGGCTTCCGTATATCGCTGCTTGACTAGAAGCTGGACTTGTGAGTGCTGGAAATGAATAATCAGCCGCTGGAACATTTGTATATAATGGATCAGTAGAGAAGTTTTCGTTATTTGGAGTAAAGAGAACAGAGTTTAATGGAATCTCATGAGGAACAGTAATAAGGTCATTCATACCTATACCTGGCTGAATGCGTGGAAATACTTTGAGCAATGTTGTATAGACTATAGTACTACTTCTATAACTGTACTGATACTTATAGTAAAAATCAGCTCTTCTGTTGATTGGAAGTGCTGTTTTAAATGTATTGGGAGAAACAAGTCTCATTTGAATAGGAATTGCATTGGTTTTAACAATGCCAAAGCTATCTGTTTCAAGTAGCTGACAATTATCGCCATTGATTCCTGAGACAATGAAGATTTGATTTAGTTGAAGTATTGTTACTCTTGCGCCCGCTTGATGTGCAGCAAAGGTGGTATTATTTTGTCCTCTAGCAACTACGACTGAGTCGTCTGTAACTCCTTGAACTAACATATCTTCACTATCAATTGTTATAATAGCACCGACAGTGAATTTAGCTGGAGTACGAACAAGTAGTGTAATTGTAAGTGCTGTAATGGATCTTAATAGAATATCTGTGTCCAAAATGCCAGTTTGATCTTGATTCACAAGAATCTGACTATACATGTTATTGCGTTGAGCGCGGATTAGAGATCTTGCGTCAGTAGAAATAGGTGCAACTGAAAATCCTGTAATCAGGTTGTTCATGATACTAACTATAGATTGAGAAGAAACAATTCCTAGCTTCACATTATCAATTGTATTTCTATTTATTGATGTTGTTGCAAGAGAATTAAGAACTATGCCAGCGTTTGCATTAATGATTAAGTTATCATAAACGATACCGTTAGCTATAGAGCTGAAGTAGTCAATAGTGATTGGACCAGTTCTTTGAGTTTGTTCTAGTTGATTAACAAGATTATAAACATTTCTAAGCTTTGTAGTATTCGCAGTATAGAGAAAGACTAGAGAGTAGCCATTATTGACGTCATATTCAATCATATAATCACTACCAGGTACTAGTGAATAATCTGTATAGCCGTCTGAAGGCAGAGTAGTATCAATTCCAATGGCACGCTGGCCTTGAATATAAACTATATAGTCTACTCCTTCAGTAAAATTAACGACATAGCTAGTTGGAGTCAGTTGTACACCAAGCACAGGTAAGACGTTTCCGCTAGCAACCATATTGTCTGGAATAAAATATCGAGCAATTTGGACTCCATCTGCCGACTTAAAGCCTAGTCTAGAAGTAGGAGTAAACTCTACAAGAGGATCTCCTAGCTGTGTTAGATTAAATCCATTTTGTGTATATTGAGAAACACTCTTGTTGGTAGAAGAAATATTAATACCTACAGCGAGACAATCTCTTATGACGCAGTTTTGAATATTCACATCAGAAGCAGCTGCGCTGATGCCAACATTAGCGTACATAATTCTTGCATATTGTAAGTTACTTTGAAAGACTGTTCTTGGATTGCTTGAATGACTTTTTGCTGTAAAGACAATACCTTCCCAATCTCCGGGGGCAGCAGGGTTTCCTTCGCTCGTAAAAAGAACACTAGTTTGAGGGGTTGCACCTAGAATTCTCAGTGTGCCATCTACCGTTATCGAAAGGCGGGTGTCGGTAGTTATGAAGTAAGTCAATATATAATCAGTTGCAGTAGTAGTATCTCCATATCCATCAATTACTAATATGTCTCCCTCAACAGCAAGGGCTTTCAATGTTGAATCGTAAGCAAATCTAGGAAACGTAATTGAAGTATCTGTCGTGACTGTTAGAGTAAAGTCTGTCTGCGGAGATGTTGTAGTTATAGGAGTTCTATTCAATAATATATAATACCGATTTAAAGTAGGAATTAAAGCGGCAGTATAGATAGGAAGACCATTTTGGCCATACGTGGCGCCAAGAAAGGTTGCCTTAATACTTGACGTAACATTTAGTAGATCAATAGTGGTTTCAATATCAAAGTTAAATGATGGATTTACTGCGCGGCCAGCAACTAGGAAGCTTATGGTAGAGCCATTGATAACTTTGGTTAAAATATCTTTTTCAAAAGTAATTGATAAAGTTTGGCCTAGATCATTTATAATAGTAAAATAACTACTACTATAGTTAGCAGGCTTAATGTAATAGTAGAAAAACTCACTATACTGAGTAAGAGGAGGAAGACTATAAGCTCCAGTATATCCATCTATAGTTCCTACTGTTTCTTGCTGCATAATATAACCATCAAAAATTATACTCTGTGCAAAAATACTCTGATTAGAAAGATTGCTTGAAGGAACCATTTTAATTAGAGTATTAGGCTCTATATCAACAACAACACCTTCATTGATTATAAGATCACCAATTATTTCTATAATACCTGATAGAGTTGTGTCTTGTGTGATTGCTCCGCTCAAAGAAACAACTGCTGTTGTTTTATCTAGAAGTGGAGTTGTTAAAACTACACCACCAGGTGTAAATTCAATTTGAGTTGGATCATATATAGGAGCTAGATTGCCTTCTATATTATTTTGGAAATCACTCTGAGAACTCCAAGATAAAAACTTAGAAGGTAGGCTAAGCGAAATATAATCTCCAGGACTAACTAAATTTAAATTTGCATTAGCACTTAAAGAGAATTGTTGCGTCAGTAGTGAAGTATCAACTACTGCGCGGGGATCTAGCTTATTATTAAAAAGACTGTAGCCTGTGAGATTGTAGCTGAAACCTTGGCTTGTATTCAGAACTTCAAAGATTCTGCCTATGCTGGCAAGACCTGTGGCTGCAAACGTATAAGGATTGCTACTTTTTAGGGCCAGTTGCTGAGAAACAAGTGCCGTTGTTGTTCCCGCAATGATAGTTGAGATAACTTCTCGGTCGGCAAGACTATCCATCTGTAATTGTAAGCGAGAAGGAATATCAGGTTGCAGCGCAAGGACTGTTTGAGCTTCTAAGCTGCTACTCGGAAGTAAGGTGGAATCAGTTCTAGTTTGTTGATCAGCAAATGCAACCCAACTTACTGAATCTCCTAAAAGTGTATAATTTAAATCTTCTTGATAGATATTTTGCCATACATAGGTGACAACAACTAAATCACCTGAGCGAGGTGGAAATCTTCCTGTTAATTGAAGTGATCCTGTAGCAGGATCAAGTAGTTGGAAGTTAAGATTGGTACCAAGACGAGTATCATAGACACTCGTTACACTGACTACTGGAGTATGTGGCAATGTTATTGATACACCACCTGGGACACTGGTAAAGTTCTGAATACGTATAGTATCAGTTATTGTTAGGTTTGAAGAAATCTGATTAATAGAAGCTACATTAGTATACTGTAGCTGGTCGGCACCGTTGTAGGTCCCTTTAGTAGCTATTTCATTTGAAATATCAACAGTATCTTTCAAAAAAAGTACTCTATCATGGCTGAATGGACTGTTGGCAAAATCGCTAGGAGCTAGTTTTTGCAACATAGTATACACTGTGCTACTTGGATTTACAAATGTGGCTAATTTTCTTTCTTTAGTAGTTAAGTTTTCTACAATAGAATAACTACCAGCATTAATGTCAGGAATTAAGGCAAAATTACCTTCTATTATTATATTGCCTTCTACATCAGCTACTGGAACACCTTGAGTAAATACTGCTCCAGATTCATTACCTTGCATAGTTGATATAGAAGCTATTGGAAGAGATCCAAATAAGTTTCCACTAGAAGGTTGTCCAACAAGTATACTATTATCTATGCTGAGAAAATTAGTTGTATCATTAAGAGTAAAAGTATTATTTTCTGTATTAGTACTTAAGTTAGTACCCTGAACATAAATATCAACATCTCTTCCTGTGCCTGCGGTAATTACGTTTCCATTAGCATCGTATACACTACCGTCTCTTGTCATTAATGGATCGCCGTAACCTACAAGAAATGCTCCTGTTATTGAGGTAGGAGTGGTTGCAGCAGCTGTAAGACTTGTTGCAGTACCAACACTATTGCCAGTAAATAAACCTATAATCCGGGAACGAAATAGGGTATCACTTTCAGCATCAGATCCACCTGACGTGGGAGAGGTATTAATAACAATGTTAATATTAGTTATGTTAGCACTAGTTAATGTAAAAGCTCCAACATTACCTTGAGCTCCGGTGGTGTTGGATTGGATTGGGACTGCGGTGGCAAGCGTTACACCTGTGAGCCCCACAGAGTCTAATTGTGCTCTAATGCCGGCGGCGGTTGCCTCATACGTTGCTCTATTAGTAGCTGAGAATGTAAAGTTTCCAACAATTGCAAATGTTGTGGATGTTAAAGTATTCCCACTGCGGCGCGCGAATACAACTGTACCGTTATTGACAGTGATTGTACTTACATTGCTGTTAAGTTGAGTAAGATCTAAGTATAAGATACCGTTTGCAACTGTACCTGCGCGACGAGTAAGACCAAAGGAGTTTCCTAAAGTGTCGAGATCAGTACCAGTAGCTTGAGATATATCTTGTATAGTTGATATAGTTTGGGCAAGATCAAAAAGGCTTGCAATCTGAGAGGATGCAGGGTTAATTAAAGCTTCTCTAGTGACGCTTATGGGTGTAGTACTAAGGTCAGGAATCGTTGCCTGAATATTAGCTAGGAAGCTATTTATGATATCTTGTAATTTAGGAGTTAAAATCATTTAAGGTGTCACCATTATAGTATATTAGTAGATAGTGTAAAGCTAGGTATTGTAACAGCAGATATTGCCTCTGTTTGAATTACAATAGAAATGTTAACTTGACGAGGATCTTGATCTAGCTGTACATCCAGTTGTAGAATATCGGTAATTATTTCTTCAGGAGTCAAGCTTTGTGTTAGAGCTTGATTTCTTTGAATAGTTTGAATAGTTTGAATTGATTGAGTTAAACTAGCAGCAGCTCTTGTTTCCATGAATTGCTGATTAGATATTTGACCAATATTGTCTGTAGTAATTGTGCTACCAAGACGTGGAAAGAAGGGATTACTACCAACGGGCATATGAATAACCTTAAGAACATCTTGAACTACTTTAGATGTATTGCGAATTTGAGATATTTCTCCATCTGAACCAACTTGGAGATCACCTTGATTTAGAGCTAAGTCAAAAGACATCATTTCCCCTTTAGTAACTTTGTCAGGGCTTGGGTTATAGAATCTGCCGGAGCATAATATTCATTACTATCGAGTCCCCAGACCTGTTTGCAAGAATTGTTTGGTTGAGTTAACCTGCCGACGACGGGATTGCCTGACTGATCAATGAGATTGACCAAAGATGTGGGGGAAGAGGAGCCACCAGCGCCAGCAAATATACAAACATTGGACTTACCTGGTCTAAAGAACTTACACTGTGAGCAATTATACAGCATTTGCTTTCTATCTGTTAAAAATATCAATAGATTTAAGATGTTTATAAGCGCAAGAGTCTGGTCTGGACCGCTGAATGTTGGCGACCCATCAAAGAGTAATTTTTGAGCATTTTCTAACTTATTAACTTCACTTTGAATTTCATTTTGAAATAAGGTTAGGTTATATATATTATCCTCAGCTTCAGTAGCAGTAGAGCGAAGAAAGTTAGTTAGTTGAGATGCAAAGTTGCCAATATTCTCAGGAATAGGAGTAGCATTATTAATACTAGCACCTAACGCAGTTTGTATAGCTATATCTTGAGCAATAATCCCTGTGATATCGCCTTCTTTCTGCAGCTTACTTTGAGCTGCAGTCAGGCCCTTCCGTGTCTGCTCAGGAGTACTTAGAACTAATTTACTAGCATCTAAAGGCTTTGCTGCCGGATCTATTAATCTTTTTGTTCTATTTAGCTTGATTGACTGACGAGCCTTGCTATATCTTGATAGTCTTTGCTTAAAAGTTTTTAGTAGAAGATTAATTTGAGCAAGCTGTAGTTCAGTACTTCTATCTTGTATTTTGAAGAAGTCGTCAACCAGATTGGGATCTTTGGTTGCCACGCCTGGTTGAGTCGTTGTATCAGTAGCTTTATTATTAATATTGAGAACAACGGAATTACTTACACCAACGAGGCGTAGAAGTACAGAATAGACGGATTCATTTCCTGTCGAGGAGTCACCGACCTGACTACTTTGTGCCTCTTGGTTAAGCATGTTTAGTATATCAGTCATAAGTTGTACAGCATCATCATGAAAATTAGACATAAAAACTCCTAAGAAATTGTTCCTGATCTTATACCTACGGTGGGTGATGTAGGTGTAGATACGATACCACCTATTATCGGGATTACTGGCATCGTTGCTAGTAACATCATTTGCTGCGTAGACCTACCTATAACACTTGCTATACTCTCTCTCATTGGTGTTATGTTAAGTCCTCTTTTTAAGGAGGCTAAAATAATAAAATTCGCTATAGCATCTGCATCAATCAAGAAGCCTCCGGGCGCAATAGTTCCAAGTCCTACAGCAACAGTATCCCCTGGCGGAGCATCTACAGTTAGTGAAGTAAGTACATAGGTTGCTATCTGACTTACTGCAAGATACCAAAGAGGTTGAAGTGGAGCAGGGGCTCCGCCGTTAGAGAGGGATGGGAGTACTCCAAATGAATTAACTGCCACTAATGGAAACATTAATAGTGGACCTCCTTGAATAGCTCCAGTAAATGTTCCTTTACCAGGAAAGCCAGCAGAGCCTGTAGTAGTAATGACGACTGTACCTAGCTTTAATCCCATCACGACACCTTCAGCATAAGAGTCAAATTCATTTTTCGACCCAACAGTGAAGATGCCGAAGGTTGCTTGCATAAGTTTAGATAGAGTGTTGGCATCAAGAGCCATTATTTAAATCCCGGAATAGTTATTTTTGTCTTAGCAGGCAGATCGACGACGCTGCTGTCCATAGATAGTAAATCAGCTAGAACTCGCAACTGCTCACCTAAATCTTGTCTATCCTTGCCAATTACAACTAGAACTAGCCCAAACCACAATGTTGTTGAAGTCGTAGGAGGAGCGACTCCTTGCAGAGCAGCTTTAAGTGTATTCTGATTCTCTAGAACACTTGTTGATGGAGCCGGGCCAAAGGTTGGTCTATTTGGATCAGTAAAATCATTTAAAGCCACTTGCACTGCATCTACATAGCTACTATTACTTTGAAGTGTAAGTTTTCCTCCAATTATATGGCCTTCAACACTAATTGGTCCAATACCTACTTGATTTTTAAGAAAATTTAAACCTGCAACCATTTTACTATTTTGATCGTTTATTACTTTAACTAAGGAATCAATGGCGTTGCCTTGAGCTGTTAGGTGGGCTAGCCCTGTCTCTAAGCCGTCTTTACCGTCTTGAATAAGGTCAGCAAGGGCGCCAGTAGCTCCAGCAATTGCTCCGCCAATGGCTGACTGTACAGGAGCTAGGGCTTTGTCAAACTCCTCTCCAATAAAGTCCGTAGGAAGACCCATCGCATCGAGTAGAGATGGTATTAACTGAACAGGCTTATAATGCCTCCAAGCTTGAAAATTTGTATCAGGAGGGTTGGCGGGATTCATTTTCAAAGTAGGTACTTGATAATCAGCAACACCCGAATCTTTGGCTTTTTTCTTAGCGCTTTCTATGTCTAGTTGTGCGACGTTCTTTTTAGTATTAAGTAGACTTAACTCAACATTCGTTGGATCAAAATCTACTCCAGATGGAGAAGATACAGGATTTGATAGCGCTGAGAATGCTAACTTATCTCCTAAAGGCTTCATCCACTCCATAATATGACCTAAAGCTTGAACCTTCCTAGCTAAAGATCCTATGTTGGGAGCTTTACCTACTAATACGATGCCGCCGATTCTTTGACTATTTCCTGCCGTAAGTTTAATTAGACGCTCTAAAGCAATAGACTTGTCTTTATCCGCTACATCAGGATTAATGCCTATAATGTTATGCTTAACAAGTACCTGAAGAAGTACAGTAACTGGAAGAGTTTTTTTAGCAACTTTTTGACCATAATAGCCATCTTGTTCAAGAGCTGTCCTAATAGTATCTGCTGCAGATGTGGCTGAAGTTCCCTGAAAGACAACAGTAGCTGAGCTCGAAGTTTCAGTTAGTGCACTTGGATTCTGATAACTTACGCTTGTAAGAGTATTTCCTAATCTAGTAACTTGTTTTACGCCATTGCTTTGTACTTTAAAGGATCCGTTATTTTGAGCTTGTGCAGATCCTCGAATAGTAAAGTTTTGTGCAACAGTATTGCTTGTTTGGAAAGTGACTTGAGCAGTAGTTGCATCTGTCTTAATTATCGAAATAGCACTATAAGCAATAGTACTAGTAGAAAATCCTCCACCCTTACTGATAGGTTGAAAGTTAATGTCATTACTTAAAACTCCTAACCCTACACCAACGCTAGCAGAGACTCCCAACTTAGCTAAGGTTGGTGTACTAGCTGTAAGCGAGCTCTTGCCACCCAGTAGAGTATTGTTTGCTTTCTCAAGTAGAGTGCCACCAGACCTTAAAGCGTTAGCAATTGTAACTGGATCTATTGCTATTTCGGCTGGAACAACTAAAGGAATTCGGCCAATATCAAATCCAGTATCATTGAGTATTGCATTAACTTGACTCATGAATAATGCTTGGGAATTAATTGTACCTACTGGATCAATACCAATTTGTCTTACAAAAATATTAGTTTGATTATTATTGCCTGCAAATTGTGTAGCATATGCTTGCGCTGCTTTTAGACTTCCAATCAAATCATCTATGGAACAAGCTGCATTTTGTACTTGTTGAGTAACATTCTGTAATGTGTTATTCAATCCATTAAAACTAGCTGCTATATTACTCATTGCTGCTGCTACTGCATTAGCAGTACTGTCTGGAATGCTAATGTCAAAGGTTGGTGGAAAACTTGCCAAAGGAACTTTTTCCCAATGAGCTCCATCAGTACCTTGAACTTGAGGGATTTGCTTAGTTGTAAATGTAAATGTTTGTTGACCATTTCCTTGAGCCATTTTATCCTCGATCTACGCAAGACATAGTAATGCGATATTTTCTACCTGGGTTAAGAGGTGTTTGTGGAATTTGAACTACAGCACCATTTGATAAGTTAAATGAAAGTGGCTTATCTAATATTATTAAACTACTAGCAGTGTCTACTCCATGAACCATTGCTGTGCCTAGTAATGTTCCACCTTGAATAGGTGGAGCTGAATAAAAAGAAATTGTATCAAAGATTCTTATAGTGCCATACTTATTGAGGTTTACTAAATTTCCCTTACTGTCTTTAATTTGAAAATTAAAGTAATACTCTCCTGGAGTTTGAGGAGCCTGAGAAAAATTACTAGCAGCGGTGCCTACTTTACTTTGCAAATTAATAGCCTTAGCTAAAACTCCAGCAGTACCAAGCGTTGCTTGATTCACAGTGCTATTGGTTTGTATATTTGATCCACCTTGACCAAGAGTTTGAAGACGACCAGGTGTTGATGCTATTCTGACACTCAACTTAACAGCTGAGGCACCAGCTGAAGCAATACCTAGAATAGGAACTATGGCTGGTGTAGCTGTTAATTTAATAGTTACTATTACGTCACCGAAGTGAGGAGATCCGGTGGTAGTGATTAACTTATAATCCACGCCTACACCAGGTTGAGCCTCTCCTTGCTTAATTAAGGGTGCCTCTTGATCATCATCATATAGACTAACAGCAAGGCTTGTTCTATCTAAATTACCAATATACTGATGAGTAGGGTTAGGTTGATCTATTTTTGGAGCGTAGATTCTAGTATATGGTATTTCTGCTTCAATCATAGTATTAGCTTCTGTAAGAGAATATCCAATTCCAGCAGCTTTATGATCAAATAATACTGGAATTCCTGAGATTGCTGTAAGTGTTCCACCATTTATGGCCTGTATGTCAGGAACTGAGAATAAAGATTCACTTGTTCGAAGTGATGCGGCGGGGCCGGTGGGGGTAGCGGTGAGAATCGGAGAAAGTGTAGTAGGAGCTAATGTTAATGTCGAGTTAGTAGGATTGATACTAACTACTTTCAAGAAGATAATATCTCTAGGTGGAAAACTATCTGGATCAGTAAGATATCCATTTCTCAAAGCACCGTCTAGTTGAGCTGCAGGATTGATGATAGTTATAAATCCACCTTGCTGAAAGAAGGTAGGATTATCAACTTGTATTGTAGTATTGCCTGTCACACTTTTCACAGTTGCAAAGTTAGTAGTAGAAGAAATTACAAAATTTGTAAATGCAGTAGGAAGTACATGGCCTAGAGTTGAAAACTCCTTATATCTATCTAAGATTTCTCCCTTCACTGTCATGGTAGTAGTTACTTTAAGATCCTTCGCCGCTAATTTATCAGATTGAGTTAGAATTACTTTTCCATCAAACTTAAACTCAACAAAACTAGATGATGTAGCTCTAACCGCAGCTCTAAGTGGTGCGACTCGTTGCACTTCTTCTATCACTTGAGCTTGCGTAGCCACAGCAAGACTTAGATTATCTAAGAGAATCTTATCTGCATTAGCATCTGTATTCACATTAATATATAAAATTGCTTCTTTAGAAGCTGCGGTTGTGGCAGCAGTATCGGTTAATGCTACGAAGCTTGTACTGCCTTCTGGAAAGAGGGAAACAGAATGATTAAGAGGATCAAAGGGACCGAGCTCAGTAATCCTAAAAGTAATATTATCTTTTAAGTTTGCTGGGGTTGTGGGAGCAAAATCAGCGAATTGAACCATTGTTTAAATCTCGACATTTATTAAATTTTGAGGAACCGAGGATGACGCAGTACTAACAGCTGTGGAGAAGGTTGCTAGTACATCTAGCTTATCTATTGCCTCTAGAGTTTCATCAAAACCAGTAATTCTAAGTATTACAATCTGATAGATTTGTGAGAAGTCATTCAAAGCGAGTGCAACTGTAACACCAGGAGATACTGAACCATTCTGCATTATTATATACTGAGTTGGCACAACTCCAGTAGGTCCTACTTTAAGTGTATTAAGTGTAATATTAATGCTATTTGTATTAATGTCAGCTGCTATTTTAGTAGGAGACCTTATTTCGACAATTATAGGAGTTGAGAGTATTCCTGAACCAGAAGATGCTGTATTATTGACCGAATTAGCTATGGAAGCTTGAGTCGCAATCTGAATAGCGGTAGCGGCAGTATTTATTGCTTGAGCAATAATACCAGTTGCAAGTAGTAGAAACGTTAGTCCTTCGAATGATTGCATTACTTGAGTTCCAAGAACACCTACGGTCATTACATAGCTAAACTTATTTTCTATTTGTAGCGCATTGGCAATATCATTATTAGTAGAAGCAGTAGAAGGTAATGTTAAAGAATATTTTCTTAATGTAGTAGAAATTACTGAGACATATGAACTAAAACTAAAGTCTCCTTCATTTATTGAGGCGCAATTCTGAATAGCTATCAAAGCTGCTTGCTGAGAAGAGACTGTCTGAGCAACAAAGCTAATAAAATTAAACAGAATAGATATGCTATTAAATTGAGCAGGGACTTTGAAATTGGATAGAATTTGAGTTAAAGCTGAGTCGTCGATATCAAACTTAACTGCAAGAATTGGAACTACATCATAAATAGACATTGGAAACGGGAAAGGAATATCTGCAAGGAATACTGTAAATTCAGCAAGTGTAAGTTTACTAAGTACTTGAGCAAATGGTGTAGTGCGGATACTGTAAGCTGCTTGAAGAAGTGCCTCACTACGAGCCTTGGTAATATTGAGCAATGTTTGAGAATTAATTCCTGTTGTTGCTGCGATACATGCTGCTTTTAAGGATCCTTGTGAAGGACCTGGATTTATATTTGTTAGAGTTGCTGAAATTGAAGCTGGAGTTATATCCTGAAGAGTTGGAGTAAACAGCGGAGTCAATGCTACAAGTGCTTGTGGAATGTTTTGTCCAGCTGAATCCATAATACCAGTTGCCACTAAAACATTAAGAATTTTTTGGGCTGTTAAGGGAGCTGTAGTTTGCTTAATATAAAAGGCTCGTGCTACATCATCAGCAGTAATCCGAGATAAATTAGTTGCTGGATTACCATAAGGTACTCCTTGACTGTTTAAGGCTGAGGCTACTATCAGTCCAGAGGACGCACAAAGATCAGGTATTTGAGAAAGAACACTAAAAGCTTTTGCTTGAACACTCGGGTTATTTGATAAGATTCCTTTTTTTGTTAAACACTTCATGAGCTCATTTGGAGTACATGCTGTCTCTAAACAATTATCTATATCTAGAGTTTGAAAACCCACAAATCCTTGAGCAGAGGGAATATTATTATCTACAAATAATTTCTGAACAATTGCAGCTGTTAAATCTCCTATTGTTCCAAGAGGAGCAAGTAGATTGGCGGCCTTATTAATAATAGATGGCTCTGCAGGAATAATTCCTTCATTGGCTAAATAAATAGCCATATTTTCTGCAGGTTCGCTTGGGGCGGCGCTTATATTAGCAAAACTGACTGTTGGGGTGGCTTGAAAATTTTGCAATTGAGTTGGAGGTGTAGGGTCGCCGCTTGAAATAGTAGGAACGCCTAATCCTCCACCGGAGTTAGCAACATTTATTGGAACTGATGGAGCAGGTGTAGAGGGTACAGCAACAGAAGGAGGGACATCTGGTGGAGATTGAGTTGCATTAATAGCTTCCGCATTAGTTTTACAAAAATTTAAGAAGTCATTCAAGGCCGCAATAAGTCCATTTAGTTTTGTAATGAGCTTATTCAAGCCTGCAAATGGATCAAAGACAGGTAGTTTAATATTAATTAAGCCACAAAGAAAATTAAGACTACCTAAATCAAAAGAAGGTAGTGTAGGTAAAGTTGGTATACTAAATCCAGGAATTGGTAACGGAATCGGTGGAATAAATGGAAGAGATGGTAGAGTAATACTAATTGAAGGTAAGCTCAATGCTGGAATACCAGGAAAAGGAGGAAGTAGACAAAATAGAGAGAAAGGTGGGATTCCTCCAAACACAGGAAGTGGAGGTATAGTAAAGGTTGGAAGTTGTGGAGGACGAAATCCAGGAATAGAGCACTTGCCGGCATCAATTTTTTGAAACTTTACTGGTCCAAGTGATTTTAAACTATTAAAAGTAAGATTCTTGACATTGCCAAGTTCTCCCATCGAAAAATTACCAAAACAACTCATTATAACTCCTTCACGTATTTGGCTTGGCCAGCATCATATATTTTATACCACTTTAATTCTGCTGAATGCTCAGCTTGCGTAAGATTGCGCTGATCCATATTAGCTCTACACAATCTTCTGTTGTATATATTGAGAAAATCAGTCCATTGCCAGCCTAAACTGGTGGCTTGTAGTTTAAAGTTTAATTTTTCGTATGATTGGCCACTAGAATATCGTAAATCACAAAAGCTAAGAATTTTACTTGGATTATGTAGTTTTTCTATAAATTTAAGTAACTTAGAAAAGCCACCCCTAACGCTGGTATATAGAAGTGAACAAAATCTTGATATTTCTAAAGAATTATCATCTTTGCTTCTTCTTAAAGACATACAACATACTAATTCATTATCTTGAGTATATAGACCATAGGTTTTTGCAGCTCTATACACACCCATTAGATGATTTTGTTGAAAAAAGGCATTAGCTTCAATTTGGATCACTACATTCTCCTTCTTCTTATGCTATCGCTACTGCAGATGATCCACCAACTGCAGCAGGGTTTCCTGTAAGTGGGTCTACATAGCCTGGGCCAATTACGGCAACACGATTTGGACTAAGAGCTGCACCTGCACCAAGAACAACTCCGGTTACATTTGCGTTAAAATTCAAACCTGAGACTGAGACACCGCTGATCTTACCAGCAATATCAACTGCACCGGCATCTATGGTAGTCTTACCTAAGGTAGTAATAATAACTCCTGAGGCATTTAAGGTCATTTGTGTAGTACCGCCTTTTAGTGTCACTGTTCCATCGGCGGATAGCGATATGTTGCCAACTAGGTTGGTCATAGCTATGTCTCCTCTTGGACTCATGTTGATTTGATTTCCACCTAGGGTTTTGAGCGTAATCGTTCCACGGGCATCAATTTGAATAAATGGTCCAAGACCATGTGATAACAATATTCCATTTTTAAAGCTACTAGGAGAGTCAGAGGAGTACATCTCAAACTTATGACCACCATTTGCAACTTCAAATCTTATATTACCCGCTGATTGAAGAACAAGACTATCTTTAACTTTGTCTGCGCCAATAGTGATAGACATCATACCTGCAGCATTTAGAGCAAGGCTTTGCTTATTATTGCTTTCATTGACACCAATATCTAACTCTATAGAGCCTTCTGTACGTCCTGAAATACTACTACCGATACGCTTACCTGATTTGGATGGAGCTTTTAATCCTGTAGTAGAAATAGTACTGACAACTGAAGCTTCTGTGGATAACATCTTACCATAATAAAAGGCTAAAGAGCCATCAGCTTGAATCATGTGGCTCTGACCAGCAAAGTCAGCTCCCATTCTTGTTTCAGTTGAGCCTTTTATATCAGACGTAACACTCCTATCTTGTCTGCCTCGGACGATATTCACAAATTTAGCCTTATCTATATCTCCAGTAATGCTTAGAAGCTCCGCATTATTTTCTTTACCTATAGATTGAGTGAGGCTTCCATCCATATTCCACAACAAGCTTCTTGAATTTCTAAATGGTTCACCAAGTGGAGTTGAAGCTGGAATATTCCATTTTGTTAATCCCTCTTTATCTACTTGAAGATTCCAATGACTCCCAAGATGAGTTTTGTCTGGAACTTTCCCATTATTATCAGCCCCTCTTGTATTTAAGAGCAGTTGAAAAGCAGTAGCAGTATTAAACTTACTTATACCTGAGGAAACCCATTGAGTAGACTTACCAAGAATAGCTGGAGTCTTAATTGACTGAGTAGGATCTATTTTATTATCGACTGATATGTTTGTATCGTTTATGCCAGGAAGTTTCCAAATCATGCCGTGGCCAATTGGAGTACCTGAACCAAACACATAGTCGAATCTAGGAAGACGGCCGTTTGCATCTACAGATGTTCCTAGAATAAGTCTGGAAGCTAAGTTGAGAGGAAGACGACCTGATTTGAGATCATCGGGGGTTTTAGTAATGCTTAGACCAGTAATACCATCTGAGAATTCATTGATATCAAGTCTATACTCTGTAAGTGCAGGATTTTTAATAGGTTGTACAATTTTACTTGCATTAGGTGTTCCAGTAATTCCCGATAAATCCAGTATAGAAGTGCGACCTAACTCAGGATCAAAGGTGCCCACTAGGTTTCCAGTAGTGTCTGGAATACTATGTTGAGAATCTACACCAACTATATCATAGTTTTCTTGATACGCGAAATCAAAAGTTAATAGACTTGAGAGAAATAGATCATCAGTCTTTTCTTGATCAGTCCTAATGTCTCTTTTAACGAGTCCGTTTCTAAGTTGTACTGCTTCTGTTATTATATTTTGATTCACACTTATTTGATTAATAGAATCTGTTGATTTATTAACTTCAAATAAATTGCCATCAGCTGTAGAAAGAGCAATTCTTCCGGTGGCATCGAGAAATACCATAGAATTAGCTCTACTTTGAAGAACTAACTCACCTTCTTGCAGAGTTTTGAATTTTGCAGTTGCATTTAAAGTGGTGGACTTATCAGAACTATTTGGAGAATAATCGTCATCTGTAAGGTATGCTAACATATGTGGCTTACCTTTAGCTGTCTCTTCCGTAATAATAACTGTGCCAGCTTCAATGCCTGCACGGATACCCCATCCAAGGCCAACATAAGGCTGAGATATCTTTACGCTTGTTTGTTTTTGGCTTTGGCTCTCACCATGATATAAAATTTCAGCAAGGCCTGTTAGGTTGTCTATGGAGATAATTCTAGCTTTTCTTAAACTCATTAAGTTGTTCCTTGCTTTGCTAGATTTTGCTCAAAGGCTGTGAAGAATTGAGTTAAGTCTATTCCATCAGTTGAATACAGCGCAGATGTAGATTCTGTTATCTTACCGCCAAGAAAATCAAATGGGTAAGGTATATATTGCCCGATGCGGCGGCCGTACTCGAGCGTTAATGCTGTAGTATAGCTTTGACCATAACCAAAATTATGAGAGATGGCTGTAATATAATAATACATTGCTTCATCTTCAATAAACACAGTATCACCAAGTTGGTATTTACTGTCTCCGATAACATCAAGCTTCCCTTGGAGAATTTTGCCATACTGTCTTGCTATCAGCATCTGAGCATAAAGAAGAGCTTCGCGGGGCCCCTGAAGAAAATGAGCCTGTATATCAGCTGATGCTTTGAACCCATAAATTCTCCAAAGATCAAAATCAGTTGCTCCACCCCAAGTTGTAGTTTCTAGGTCCACTACTTCACCACCGGGTTGTTGACCCAGAAGAGGTGCAAATACGTTTACATGATTAAAATCAGGGGATGATTCGACATAGCTTTCTTTGATAATGATAGCACTTGGTATTATGTGTATATACTGCTCATCAGATGTTATCTGTAGAGGAGCTGCCAGTGTAGCTTGCAAACTTGCCTGCTCACTATTTACTAATATGATTACCGCGGAGCAGAATTGAGCAATACTAATGCAAACTTCAATGGCTTTATTTATTGCTTTTGCGGCCGCTTCTGGATCAGCAGCATTACCAAAGAGAATAGCACTAGCTGCTGCAAGAACTGGATTCTCAGCCAACACTGCATTAGTTTCTAAGCCCTCTCTATAGGCCGCTATCTCATCATCAGCATCAGCAATTGCCGCGTCATGAAAAATATTTCTTAGATAATCTGCAAATTGGCCAGCATTTGGATCAATTGCTACTTGCTCAGCTGTGAACTTTCCTTGAGCCTCAGCTTCGTCATTGATATTTTGCATTGCGAAGTCTGGTTCTATGTAGCCTGCAGTTTTTACTTTACGCTCAATTGTAACTAGAGCTGTGGGAGGAGCTTGTAGTAGTGCTTTAATTTGACGCAATCTAGTGCTATTAATCAGTGGTGGATCTGAACCAATTCGACCTTCACTAGTAAGCAATTCATAGATAGTGAGGGGGGCTGAGAGACCAAAGACTGCTGTAGCGCTAAATGCAGCTTGTTCAATTTTTAAACTAGCAGCAGTTGTAAGATAATACTCAATATTATCTAATGCCGCTTGCTTTTGCTTCTGCAAAAGACTTTGATATTTTTGATATGTTAGTAATTTAATAGGCCCTTGTAATCCTACTTCATCAAATAACTTAAGGAACGGAGATTTGAATAAGGTTTCAACTCGGCTAAGGTCTGCTATATGTCTTAGGAGAGTTCTATTATAGGTTGGTGGCTTAAAGACAATGTGACCTTGTGTATCTGCATATATTTCCCAATCTAATTGTTTTGTTACTTCAGAACATCTCTCAAGAACGGTTTTATACTGATTTGTTTGACTTGTTGTTGCAGATGAACTGTTTGATTGAACATAATCTACTAAGTCTGGAGTTTTAAGATATTCATCTGAAACAACAAAAAAGTTTGGTTTTTGTTTAAACAAGATAGAGGCTTTTGTTGCTTGTAGAGCGCTACCGCTGAGAACCTTAGTTCCTTTCTCATCCATAGTTACCCCTCGAAGTGCTGCAATCTGCTTAAATAAATTGAGTGCAAATGCATTTGTTTTCGATGTAGAGGGCTGAGTAATTTCATTATTAGGCCTTCCATTCTTAAAAGCAATGGAAAAGAATGTACCAGCATTAACCCAAGCTGTTGCTGCAGAAATTATATCATTATAGGCTGTAACTTCTGTCGCTAAAATAGAATATGTTTGAGCTGGGGTAGTGCCTGATGCTAGGCCTTGCAAAAATTGTGCTGCTGTATTAGGGGGAGTCTCACTTACAATAGCAGTAAATTTTGCTTGATCATTATCAGCAGTGGTTAGCCTACTAAGAAGACTATTAATCCCAATCACTGAGCCATTTCTAAAGGCTGAAGTAGTTAGAAATTCGAGGCGAAGATCTGGTACGGCTTTTGAAACTAGAGTAATGGCTCCAACTGTACGTGGAAACTCGTGTAAATTAAAATTAAGCATCTTAGTGATATTATTTTTATCTAACTTAGCAAATATACCAACATTGGCCTTTTCTTGTACTAAGATAATTGCTTTAGCACTATTAAAGAGGTCTGCTCTATTTGCTATATATTGCTTAACAAAACGACTGATGGCGGCTCCTAACTTAATAGCACAAGCTAAATTAGCTGCATCTCGATCTGCTTCTGTGTAAGCAGGTCCTTGTCTATTTAAGTATGGTTGAAAATCTCCATATTTTTTGGTTCCTTGCATAATATTTTGACGGATGGTTTCAGCTACGCTAATTATTTCTTTCTCATCGGACTTTATCTGGCCTTTAGAATCGACTGTTGGCACATTCATACCACCTGTGAAGAGCGCATTTTGCAGAAAAACTAGTGGATCAAAGGGTTGACCTGTGATGAGCTTACTTAAAATAGTAGCTACATCATCTCCCTGGAATGGCTCGTCCCAAGTATGAATGGGTTCTGCGACGATTTGACTAGCACTAGATTCAGTTTGTGAAGAAGTGGAGCCTATTGCTTTTCCTTGTCCTTGCTTATTCGTATTTAAGGTATCTTGTTGTTTACTTACTGTCTCAAAAGATAAGGCTGGAGCGCCAGTTTTCCATCTACCTATAACATCAGAAAGTTGTGATGCAGAAAATAATTCCTTAGTTAAATCGTTATCTCTCCAAAGAGGATCGTTTAAAAATGCGCGGCCGAGGCCGGAAGGTGTAATAGTTAGCAGTGATGGATGTGAGGTATATCTTGAACGTTGCAGAAACTCTAAATTATCTGCACATTGTAAAGTAATAGTGAATTTACCATCATTAAATTCCCTTGAGATACCTGTAATAACTCCTTGAAATACTTGAAACTGTTGTTCAGATACTCCAGCGAGGGAGTCTGGTTTGAGAATTGTAGCGGGACTAAGACCTTGAAGTGATCCATCAGTACTGCCTTGAAAGGCAGAAGTGCCTTGGGTGGCTGCAACAGTAATAACTCCTTTGACAAATGTTTGAAGATCTTTAAGTTTAACTTGAATAGTTTTAATTAAAATACTTATTGTAGGTTCGGACTTAAAGGCTCCTGCAATTCCACCTTTAGCCTCCTGAGACTTCTTTAAACTCTTACTTGCTGTATTAAATTCTTGCTTAGCAGTAGCAGCGGCTTCAGTGGCTGCAGCACTTGTATCTTTTGCAGTGTCTGCGTCATCTGTAGCCGTCTGATTCTCGTTGTCAGCTTCTGTTTGTGCTGCTTGCGCATCTGCTAACTCTTTTTCTGCAGAATCAAGAGATGCCTGAGCCCCGATCACTTCTTGCTGAGCACCTGGGTCACCTGGATTAGCTTCAGCATTAGCTTTTGCTCCTTGCAAAATAATAGTATACTCTTTAACTGTCTGTTCAGCAGCCTTAGCAGCCTTATTAGCAGCATCGAGAGTAGCCTGAGTCTTTTCTTGAGTCTCTTTTGCCCGACTTGCAGCTGCTTCAGCCTCGAGGGCGGATAGGCTAGTAGTTGTGGCATCTTTAAGTGTAGCCTCAGCTTCTTTTGTATTTTGCTTAACTGTTTCCTTTTGCTCTTCGGTTTGCCCCTCTAGAATATGATTTAAAGTCTGTGAATTACCTGAAGCGAAGAGCTCTTCATTTATTGTATTAAGTGTAGGATTACTAAACTGTATAGGAATTTGTGTCTTTACTCGTTGAGCATAAAGCTGTACAGTAGCATCAATCTGTTCAAGAAGGCCAATTATCTCTTGAATTCTTTGTAGAAAAATTTGGACATCAGCATTTGCGTTTGATGCCTCAGCAACAAGCGTTCCGTCTTCAAGACGATTTGTAGTTCTACTAGGAGAACTCATCCAGATAAAGATACGGTCGTATACTTCAAACACAGTTTTGTTTTGAAAATATTTACGCAACTGAGACCTAATATAATCTAGATTAGTGTCTTTAACATTTTCCTCGCTTAAAGGAGATCGCTTTGTTAGCTGAACAATTGCTCTATTAATTGCTTGAATTCTTTCTTGATATTCTTGAAGCCTATGACTAATTGCCTTACCCTTAGATAAGAACGTAAGATCATGCTCATTTATTGTTGGACCTGGAATTAATTCCCGCCTCGCGGCCGGAAGAGTAATGGAGCTACCTCCAGCATTCTCTTCCTTAAAGTATAGAGTAAATAGAGTACGTCTAATGTCTTCTGTCAATAAGCCTGTTCCTTGATAGAATTGTAGATTCTTAACGTCCGATTGTAATGCAGCAAGATGCGCTTTTAACTTCTCAATGGCACTTGAGGTAGAAAAATT
>Ga0315284_10002566_pt1 | contig 25944 bp, 9 predicted proteins | sample YL17G09_16_MG_FD_203696 | JGI IMG/M metagenome (GOLD analysis project Ga0315284, IMG submission 203696) | Sediment microbial communities from Yellowstone Lake, YNP, Wyoming, USA - YL17G09_16 | ecosystem: Environmental > Aquatic > Freshwater > Lake > Sediment | place: USA: Wyoming | collected...
GATATGTTGATATGTTTTATGATGAAGGTCTTGGCATTTTGACGAAGCCTTTGACTACTACCGGGAGAGTAAAAGGAGCCAGAGGAGAGTTTGTAACCGTTGTTGTTGATAATCTTATTGTCAAGAATCAGTTCACAAATTTATTTGATAACAATACCACCGCTGACTATAATTTTTATAAACTTTATATTGATCCAGCAGTTACGCCAAGAGATCCATGTACAGCAGTCGATTTTTGGCCACAGGAATTATCAGGATACAAGTATATTGATGTAAATAAACCTTATTATAAGATACAAAACATAGCTCAGCCTTATGTTTTTTCAAATAATAACTTATCTCAGGTTGTAGGAATCTTTTTAGACCCTTCTCTAGTTTCCCTAACAGAGACATTTAAGGTTATTCTTGATCCTCATTATCCATATCAATATTTTATAGCCGATGCTTCTGCTGTAGGGGATCCTTCAGCAGGAACGGGTTTTTATGTTGAATTTATTGCTACTTCCTATGATCCATCTTATGGAACGACATGGGCACAGTATAAACACGGACTTCCTGTCGTAGGATCTGGATCTGGCGGTGGCGGAAGTGTAGGCCCAGGAACACCAAACTACATACCTATGTTTGGTCTCCCAACAACCATTACAGATTCCCCCTTAAGCATATCAGGAACGACCCTTTATACGGATGCTATAAATGTAAATGGATTAATCACATTATCTAATTTCAGAGTTACAGGGGTAGCATCCCCATTAGTTGGAACAGATGCTGTAAACAGAAATTATGCTGATCAGTTTTCTACAAATGCTTCCGTAAACACAGCTCTAGGACAATTTGTAAGAAGTGCTTCAACAGGAAACGGGCTTTATTGGGTTGGGGGCATATTAGATGTTAGTTTAAGCACTACTGGTGCTGATATTGCTTACGTTGACGGTTCATTAGCAGCAAGAGATGCATCGATTACTCAGCTTTTTAATATTAAGGTGAATAATGCATCTATGGGTTTATATTATACAAAAACTCAGATTGATGCTTCATTTGCAAAATATTCTACAACTATTCAGATGAATGCTGCATTAGGGCTAAGAGATACTTCAATCGCTTGGTTAGATGCAAATAAAGCTAATAATGCCTCATTAGGATTATATGCGACCAATGCTTCAGTTGGCTTAGCATTAGGTTTTTATGCAACTAATGCTTCTGTAAATGCAGCAGGATTTGCAAAACAAACTTATGTAGATGGTTCATTAGCAGCTAGAGACGCTTCAATAACATGGCTTTATAACAATACTTTAACTGTTACGGCATTAAATCCTTATGCGACCAATGCTTCAGTTGGCTTAGCATTAGGTTTTTATGCAACTAATGCTTCTGTAAATGCAGCGGGATTTGCAACTAATGCTTCTGTAAATGCAGCTGGATTTATTACCAATAGTTCTGTAAATATTGCACTAGCACAATTTATCAGAAGTGCTTCTAATGGATACGGATTAGTATGGAATGGCGGTTTACTCGATGTTAGTATCGTTGGAGGTTCAGGCCCTTCTTTTGCTTATGTTGACGGTTCCTTGGCAGCAAGGGATGTATCCATTGCGTGGCTAAATCTTTGGAAATTAGCAAAAACTGATGCAGATCTATATTATGTACAGCTTACGAACTTGCCTGCAATACTAGGGCCGTTTGCAACTAACGCTTCAGTTAATTTTGCATTTACAAATTATTATGATATTTCTACAATTGACTATCTACTATCAGGATATATTACTCAGGCTTATGTAGACGGTTCATTATATGATATGCAGCTCCAAATATTTTCTTTGGATAGCCGAGTAACTGTTCTAGAGAATTCAACGGGGAACGCTACATTTGCTTATGTGGATGGTTCATTATTTACAAGAGATAGTTCTATAATTCTTTTATTTCAAAGATTAGGCATAACTGATACATCTCTTACAACTTTAACTACAAGACATAATATAACCGAAGCATCCTTAGGAGCTTTAACTCTTGCTTCTTTAAATTTTGCAACCAATGCTTCAATAGGAATAGCTGATTTTGCAAAAAATTCCTCAATGAATTTTGTTTATAAATGGCAAGTTTCACAAGATGTTTCTATCGTAGATTTAAGAGGAATTAATAATACACAAACAGCGCAAATAAATTCTCTTAACACAAGAATGACAGGAGCAGAAGCTTCTATCAATAGATTAGATGCATCAGTAATATGGTTATGCCAGCAAACATACGGAGAAGTTACAAAAGTATATGTAGATGGATCATTAGCTGCCAGAGATTATCAAATAGATCTTATATGGGCAAATATGGTAGATTTCCCTTATGTAGACGGATCTTTGAATAATATACGAGCAACCTATATCAAAAGCTCTTCTACTGGAATTGGTCTTTACTGGAATGCTGGATATTTAGATGTAAGTATTGCAGCAGGAGTATCAAAAGAATACATTGATGGTTCGATAGCTGCATTAAATGCTTCGGTTAATTTAGCCTTAGGTGCTTATGCTACTAATGCTTCAGTTAATCTAGCTCTAGGAGCTTATGCAACAAATGCTTCAATTAATGCTGCTGGATTCGCAACAAACGCTTCTATTGGGACTTTTAAATCAACATATATTGATCCTTCAATAAGTTCTAAATTTAATACAGCTGGAGGTTTAATAACTGGAGGAGTACAAATAGGAACTATTGGAACTCCCGTAGATGTTTGTATTTATAATAGTCTTTATGTTTCTGGCCACACTCATGTTGGAGGTAACTTAACTGTTGATGGTTCATTAATTTACACAAACGTTGCATCATTAGATGTTTCTACAGTTTATATCAAACTTAATACTGGACAAGTTGGAATTCCTAACCCCGGTTTACAATCTGGCATAATAGTTACAAGAGGTTCTTATGATCCTTATATATTTGTTTTTGATCAGAATACTGAAACCTTTAGAGTAGGTATATCATTCCAAGAAACTTCAACACATTATAACGATGCTTCTACACAAGCCGTTGCAACAAGAGAAGATTCTCCGTTATCGGATGGAATAGCATATTGGAATAGCGCTCGTAATAGATTTGATACATCTCTTGGATTTACAAAGGATTCATTTTTATCATGGCAATTATCTCAAGATGCTTCTATAAATATTTTAAGAGCTAAAGATGCATCTATAGATGCTTCATTAGGATTATATGCAACAAATGCATCTATAGCAACAGCAGCTTTCGCTAAAAATGCTTCATTAGGACCTTTATATGCTGGAGTTGCAGACGTAAGTTATTGGGCAGTAACTGGTAATAATTTTAGTATCGCCACTCAAGTTTTAACAATTAATACACGAGGTGGTTCAACATTTACTGCACAATTTTCAAATACTTATCTTAAAGAGGTATCTATTGGATCAGGACTTATCTGGAATGCCGGTTATCTTGATGTTTCAGTTGCAGGTGGAGGGGTTTCTAAATTATATGTTGATGGTTCATTAGCGACAAGAGATGCTAAAATAGCACAACATGATGCTTCGATTATAAGGATTGATGCTTCTCTAAATGATGCAATTGATGTTAGTATTATTTTAGGATCTTACGCAACCAATGCTTCAATTAACGCTGCGGGATTTGCTACTAATGCTTCTATCGCTTCTGCAGGATTTGCAAAAAATGCTTCCCTTAATTTATATGCAACTAACGCTTCTGTTGGATTAGCCTTATCTGCTGCAATAAATGGTTCAACAAATACCATTCCAGCATTTAACAGTATTGGTAGCCTTAAAAATTCATATTTTAAGCAAAATGGTTCGAACGAGTTTACCGTTGCCAACGACACAGGAAACATGGTAATATCTTCTGGAATAACCCAAGGAGATTTAATATTAAAAACTGCAAATAATGGATTTGCTGATTTTAAATTAGATCCAAGAAACGGGGTCATTACATTAGGTTTATCTCATACAAATACGAATGTTTATCTTAATGCAGGAGGAACTCAGACAAATATAAACTTTAATATTCAACCAGCTGGTAATGGTGAAACAAAACTTTATGGAGGATTAAGATTACCTTCTATAGCAAATTCTTCTACAAATAAAGTTTTATATTATGATTCTTCAACTTATTTAGTTACATGGGCGAATGTTGCTTCAGGGGTTACAAGTCTTTCAGCTCTTTCTGATGTTTCTATCGTATCCATTGCAGATAACAATTTATTAAAATATGATAGTGCTTCTGGAAAATGGAGAAACGTATCGGGATTAGATGCTTCAAGTTATTTCCAATTAAAAATTGCTAAAAATACTGTTCCTGGAACAGGATCCACAGGTAATGCTGGAGACTGGTCATATGATGCTTCATATCTATATCTTTGTACAAGTACTAACAAATGGGGAAGAATATCATTAGATTATGCATTTTAAAAATGAATAACATTATATGGGTAAACAAATATTAGTCGTAAATGGTTCGCCATTAACATATACATATCTGCCTTTACAGTATGAAGTCCCCCTTGTAGGGTTTCTAAACTTTTATACGAATGCATCGGATAGTATGTTTGATCCAGCGTTTACAACTAGTGCAGGAATTTTAAATTGGGATTTGGGTGATGCATCAAATAATGTAAATTCCAATAGTTTTTCACATACTTATGCCCCAATACAACTAAATAAGCAGGTTAAGATATTTAATGGAACAACTGTTGGTGCGAATTCCGTAACAAGCATTGTTATGGATTCGGATAATTTAGTAGGAACATTAGATTTACATGCATTCCCAAATTTATTTACACTTGATATACCATTTAACTTATTGTTAACAGGATTAGTTCTTCCTGATGTATCCTCATGGACAGGAAGTTATGTTAACTTAAATGGATGTAATATAACAGGTCAATTAGATTTTTCTAGATATACAGCTCTGGGTGGCAATCTTGTGCTAGCAAATAATCCTTTGCTCATCATTGCAAAATTTCCGACTTCATCAAATGTGATTAGTAATCTTGATATTTCGGGTACTCATATTTCCATTTTAGATATATCGGGGCTAACAAATTTTGGAGGAAACCTCTGGGCTGTATCAGATCCTTCCCTTACAAAAATTATTAATCCTACATCTCCTCAAGCATTTTCTAATTATTGGGCAAATGGGACAGATTTAACGGGAACACTAGATTGTTCCGGACTTACTGGATTAGGAGGAGCTTTTAGAGTAAATGGAAATAGCAATCTTACAAAAATTATAAATCCCGTTTCATCGGGAATATTTAGCTCTTATTATGTACATCAATGTAATTTAACAGGAACTCTAGATATTTCTGGACTAACTGGATTAGGAGGATACTTTGATGCTTTTATCAATCCAAATCTTAAAAATATTTTAAATCCTGTTTCCTCTCAAATTTTTTATGAATATCAGGCGTATGATTGTAGCTTAAGTGGAACATTGGATGTTTCAGGTCTCACTGGATTAGGTGGAAATTTTTCAGTTTATGGAAATAAAGAACTGACAAAGATTTTAAATCCTATTTCATCACAGGCATTTACAGATTATAATGTTTATAATTGTAATTTAATCGGTACTTTAGATGTATCGAGGCTTACAGGTTTAGGCGGTCAATTTTTAGCTACAGCAAATCCAAATCTTAATTACGTTCTTAATCCAAGTTCCGGAACATTATTTAGTTATTATGCTGCTGGACCGGGCTTAGTAGGTACTATTGATTTGTCAAGTTTAACTAGATTAGGGGGAGGTGTGGATCTTCAAAATAATCCAAGTTTGAATAAAATCGTTTTTCCTAATACAAATGAAGCGTTTACCAGCATATTTACTAATTATTGCGACTTAACAGGAACTTTAGATTTGCGGGGAATATCAAAATTTCCAGATTATTTCACAGCGTATGGCAATCCAAATTTAACCCAAATTCTTAATCCATCTTCCGGAGATCCGGTAAACCTGTACAATGCATATGATTGCAATTTAACTGGAACTCTAGACGTGTCTGGGTTAACAGGTTTGGGCGGGGAATTTAGAATTTATAATAATAAGAAGCTTAAAAATCTTATTTTACCACCTACACTAAATAATCGATTTACAGTATTCCTTGCAAGAGATTGTTCACTTAGCATCTCTTCTATTGATATTGCACTACAAAAATTACATGCATTATATGATGCTAATCCTCCCCTTCAAAATCTCATAGCAACTTTTGATGGATCCGAAAATGCGTGGCCAACAGATGGTAGTTCTAATGCAGATTATTTAGCAATCTATGCAGATTTTGCTGCAGCAGGTCAATTTGTGGATATAAGTATTAACTATCCACCAGTTATACCACCAGAAGTACCATTATTTGTATTTACAACTAATGCGTCTACAAATGCATTCGATCCAACATTATCCGTAATTTAAAATAAAAGAAATTAAATAATATGGCAGGAATATTAAAATGGGATTTAGGAGATGCATCAAATAATGTTAATGCAAATAGTTTTTCTCATACATACGCGTCACCCGGAAATAAAACGGTATCCGTTTATAAAGGAACGGCATTAGGTGCGAGCGATATTACATCTTTTGTAATGAATGATGATGATATTGTAGGTACGCTAGATATATCTTCTCTTTCAGGATTAAACACTACTTTGTATTTATATTCAAACCCAAATTTGACAAATATAATTGTTCCTGTTACAACTTCATCATTATCAACTGGATTTGCAGCTTATCTTTGTAATTTAACAGGAACATTAGATGTTTCAGGGCTAAAAGGATTTGCTGGATTTAATGTTCAATCTAATCCTCGACTTAATAAAATTATAAATCCTAATTCGTCTACTAATATGAGCACATATTATGCTATGTCTTGTGGATTAGTAGGAACTCATGATATGATGGGACTTACTGGGTTGGGAGGATCCGTTTACATGCATTCAAATCCAAGTCTTAATTATATTCTCAATCCCGTTTCTTCTAGAACAATTACGGATTATGAAGCTCAGGGATGTAAATTAATTGGAACTCTAGACGTGTCTGGGTTAACAGGTTTAGGAGGAATTTTTTGGGTTTATAATAATGCAAGTCTTAATTCTATTCTGAATCCATCTACAAATAAAGACTTTACATCTTATTTAGCATATCAATGTGATTTAAGAGGAACTTTAGATATGCGTCCCATAAAGAGATTGGGGGGAGATTTTAAAGTTAGCATAAATCCTCGACTTAATTATGTACTTAATCCAGATTCATCTAACGCATTCACAACAGGATATTATGTTCATGGATGCGGATTAATGGACACTTTAGATGTTTCCAATTTAACCGGATTAGGAGGGGAATTTACTGCTTATTCAAACCCAAGCTTAAATAAAATATTGAATCCTGTAAGTTCTAGAACATTTACTCAATATTTGGCATATCAATGTAAACTCACAGGAACTTTAGATGTATCGGGGCTAACTGGGTTAGGAGGGGTTTTCCAGGTGAGCCAGAATCCTCTTATAAATATTTTAAATCCCTCAACAAATAAAAATTTCACATGGTATGCTGTAAATAACTGCAGTTTGAATGGTACTCTAAATCTTACTCCATTAGCAAGACTTGGAGGAGCATTTGAAGCAATGAGCAATCCGAATTTAACAGAGATTAGACACAGGGATTCATCTTTGCCATTTTCTTTTTATCGAGCTTATAACTGTAATTTGACTGGAACTCTTGATCTTTCAACATTAACTGGTTTGGGTGGAAATTTTGAAGTTAACGGAAACCGTAATCTAACCAAAATACTAAACCCAACATCCTCTACAAAATTTGCACAATATACTGCTTATGATTGTAGTCTAAATGGAACTCTAGATCTTAGCGGATTATCCGGGTTAGCTAACCAAATTCGATTAGAGAATAATGGAAACTTACTTAATTTAGTATTACCATCAACACTAAATCATCAATTCTTTTCTATTAATATAAGAAACTGTTCTTTAAATCAAACTTCAGTTGATAATATATTTGCTCGATTAAGAGCTTTATGGGATGCTAGTTTACCAACACAAAATGCTTATATTTATGCTGATACAAGCGGAAATTCATGGCCAACAGATGGTAGTTCTAATGCAAATATTCTTAGGATTCAAGCAATATTTGATGTTAGTACAATTTATGATGTATCTATATTTATTAATTATCCTCCTGCACCAGTAGAAATATTATATATGAGTTTCTTCACAGATGCTTCAGGGGCCAATACATTCGACCCAATATTTACGATAACTTAAAAATAAAATCTTATAATATGCCAGGAATATTAAAATGGGATCTAGGAGATACTTCCAATAATGTCAACTTAAATAGCTTTACACATACATATAATCCAGCAACATACGGAGGAACAAAAAATGTTAAAATTTATAAGGGATCTACTACTAGTGCGGGGGATATTACTCAAATAGATCTCCCATCTGATAATTTAGTAGGAACTTTAGATATTAGTTCATTGACAAATTTAACAATTATTAGTGGATATAGCAATCCTAAGTTAACAAGAGTTTTAACCCCGCCTTCAGCAAATTCATTGGTAACATTCCGTTTTAGCGATTGCAGCTTAGCGGGTGTTTTAGATGTTTCCAATTTAATATTAGGAGCTAGATTTGATGTTGCCGGTAATAAGGGACTAACAGGAATATTAAATCCATCTAATAATGTTATATGGTCAGACGGATATTATGCAAATAATTGTGATTTAACCGGAACATTAGACCTAAGATCTCTTAAAGGATTAGGCGGATGGATTTGGCTAAATACGAATAAAAAGCTTACACAAGTTTTAACTCCATCATCGTCAACTAATCTTTCATATTTTTATGTTCAGGATTGCAGTTTATCCGGTACTTTAGACGTCTCGGGATTGCTTATAGGGGGATCTTTCAATGCTCAAAATAATAACACACTAACAAATGTTATTCACAGAAGTTGTTCAACAAATTTTTCAACTTATTCAATAGATAGGTGTAATTTATCTACGTTAGATATTTCTTGTCTGACAGGTATGGCAGGATTATTTAGATGCGATCTTAATAAGAGTCTGACTAAGATAACAATGCCCATTCCAAAATCTGGGGCCGAAGTATTATATTATTTTAATGCTGCAGATTGTAGTTTAAATGGAACGTTAGACATGTCAAAAACCACTAATTTGGGATATAGTTCTTCTGCCTCCGGATTATTCTGGGTTTATAATAATAAAAATCTTACTCAGATAAAAAATCCATCTACTGGAAATTATATCATAAGTTACGATGCTAATAATTGCGATTTAACTGGGACATTTGATGCATCTAATCTTGTTAATTTAATGGGATATTTAAAATTAAATGGGAATCTAAAATTAACAAAAATAATAAATCCTACTTCAACCGGTGCATTTTCCTCTGGGTATCATGTATATGATTGTAGTTTAATAGGAACTTTGGATTTATCCGGATTAACTGGAATTGGAGGACAATTAAGATTTGAAAATAACACAGGTCTTTCAAAAGTAGTATTGCCATCAACCATTTCTCAGCCAATTACATATATTGATAGTCAAAACTGTCAGTTAGATACAGATTCTATAGACAATTTACTTATAAAATGCGCAAGTCGATGGAATTCTGTTCTTCCAACAAGTAATGCCTTTCTTTATTTACAAGGTGGATTTAATTCCCCTCCTATAAATGGCTCTTTGAATTCTATTGCATCAAAAATTCATACAATTTTTGACGTCTCTACAATATATGATGCTTCTATAATTATAAACGATGGTATATCAGATTTGCTCAATTTTAATAGTAGTGTTATAATAAGGCCCCAGGGATTTGCATTATCGGGTTTCGGTGCTGGAAGTTATAATATATCGTTTGATTTATATCTCGATCCATCAGCAGGGGCAACTGCTTGGGGAGGATCAAGTCCCGAATATGATGCAGCTATCCTACATCTGGGTGATGGTACAAGAGATATAAATCTTATAGTTTCTAGAACTAAAGGAATGTTTTATGGATATGGGGATACAGGAAATTCTTCCACATATATATGTTCTCTTCCGCCAATAAGAAAAAAAACACGCATAGATTATATGTGGAATAACACTACTCATGATGTGTCCCTATATTATGATGGAGTTGCTCAGGCAAAAACTACAACAACAAATATCGGGGCCACGGGAAATGCTCTTTATATCGGAGGATATAATACAAGTGCTTCTACAAATTCTAAAAATCTTACTATGTGGAATTTTAATTTTAATGGACAACATGCATATAAAGGATACCCTGCCGGAAATACAAACGCTGCTTGGGCAGATACCATCGGTTCAACTGATATAAGTTTATTTCTTGTTACTGGGGTTACAGAAAAATTTACTAGATATGCCATTACTGGAGTAATGGGTATTTAAAAATCATGATAATTTAATCTATTGAATATATAAAAAAACAAATATAGAATATGTCTAATAATCGAATTACGCCTTTCGTAAAAAGAATGAGAACCACTGGTGGAACTATTTACACATTTAGTTCTTCTGTTGAAGACATTGGTCTAAATATCAATGAAAGAAATAATGTTGTAAAGATTTCTCACTTCGCTCTTCTTAATATACCTAAGATCAATGAACCTGATAATATCAGTGAAAACAGATTCAATGTTCTAGCTATTCCTAGTGCTCTCGAATATAATACTGGAGCTAATATTAAAGATGGTCGAGTTCTTATTGCAGAAAGTTTTCAAAACTATGCTCTTAACTTAGAAGCAAATCTTATTAATCAGGATACTTATGATGCAACTCTACAAAGAACTGTTTCAGAAAGAGTATTTTGGAAATGGCTCAAGGAAACTGGTGCTGTTAGATGGTCAGATCCTTCAAATGGATATTGGATGGAAGCATTGGATGCTGATGGATCAGCAGGATATAATACGGTTGTAAAATATATTGGACAAGTAAGCGCAGGAAATGTTAGATCGGATTCATTTGGGACTTATAACGAGACCTATATTTTAGTTCCGACTTCTCATGGTCAAGTAGAAACATACTTTGAACAGATTGAGGATACTAATTACAAACACGGAATGAAAATTGGTGACCTTGGAGAGAATATTTTAGGACGCGAATCATACACAAAACCTCATCCAGACGGACTAGGATTTCAGGGATATTACGATTATATTGACAGCTCCTCAAAAGTTTGGGCAGCAGGTCCATACAATATGACTGTCAATGGGGTTCCTGGAGGATGGTATTCAGCAGAAGGAATAAATCCAAGCCCAGGAGTTGAAAATTATTATTTTACAGATAATACAGTCTCTATTCCAGGAGATTATGATGCATCTATTAGATATAATAATGGAGGTAATGTCATTGAATTTCGTCGTTCAAAGTTAGATTGTATGAACATTGTATTAGATCTTAATAAACTTAAGACTATCTATGGTGACCCAAATCTAACCTATGACTCCATGGCATCTGGAGACAATGCTATAAATGATCAGTTCGAATTTAATGCAGTAATGATCTATTATTCTATCTATAATGCTGTCCAGGACACAGTTCTTGCAACAAATTTATTGGGAATATTATTTTTAGATGCACCTTCAGGAAATAGCCAGCTTATAGGAAATGGAATGCCTGGTATTCTAATTCCTTCTTTGGAAAAAATCCAGAGTGGGGTCGGGGGTTTTGGAACATCATATTCATTACGTCTTAATATCAAAAGTGATAATATTGTTGATGATACAAATGCTACTTATGTCGATAATACTACTTCATCTCAGCTAGAAGCTGAAACATGGAGTGAAGCATTCTATCAATTAGAAAAAGCAGTTAATATCCTTACCCAGAATAATAGTGTTTTAAATTATATTTCTGGACAATATAATACATTGCAATCAAACCAAACTCAGATGTTGAAAGAACTTCAGCAACTCGAATTTCAAGTAAATGATATTGCTGGAGATATAAAAGGAACTGCTGGAACAATTGCTTTGTTTGCAGATGGAGTCGACCCCTTAATTGATTCCTCCATTTATCAGAAAGCCGGAAAAATCGGGTTCTTTAATTCTAATCCTGAGTGGCCTATTCAAATAGATGCATCTTTAAAAACAAAAGATATTTATATTGAAAAAGCAATTAAGGATGTCAGCGGAAATAACTTGCTTAGCTGGGGTTCTCCTTTAAAATTAGGAAGTCCTACATTTTCTAGAGAAATAGAAATGTATACAGGAAATGCATTGCCTGCTATTTCGATCGATATAAACAACATGGTAAATATCCCTACTCTTGGAAATTACCTAAAAGAGAGTTCTCTTGGCACTTCATTTATTTGGACAGGAGGAATTCTTGATGTAAGTACTTCTGGCGGTGGTGGAATTTCATATACACAAATGAGAGCTTATGTAGATCCATCATTTGGTGTACGAGATAATAATATAACATCATTAAATACTTATAAGTTAAATGAATCTTCTTTGGGTGCAGGATTTATTTGGAATCCAGCTACAAAAAAATATGATGCTAGTGCAGGTTCGGGTGGTGTAGGGGTTTCACAATCTTATGTTGACGGTTCTTTAGCAACCAGGGATACAGCAATTGCAGGTAAACAGCCATTAGGAAATTATGCAACTGTTGGCTATGTTTCCAATGCATTATTACCTTATGAACTTACTTCTTCAGTTAATTCAAAATTATCTTTAATAGATGTATCAATTGATTGGTTGAATACAAATAAATTAAATTTATCCGGTGGTACTTTAAGTGGAAATTTAGCTATTTCATCAGGAGGATTAAATGTTACTGGTCTTACTACTTTAAATAATGATATTTATAGTCCTTCGGGAGCAACGTTTACGGGAAATTTAACTATGAGTGGAAATTTTAAAATTAATAATACATACAAATTTAAACCACCCACATATACAAAAACTTACGCAAATGGTTTGTCAGGAAAAGAAGCCGGCGACCTTGCATGGATTACAGGGACAAGTCACGGCGATCAGCTTTGTGTATATGATGGAACCAATTGGCAAATTATAACATTACATGCAATTATTTAAAAATTAAAAATAATATAATGGGAAACAATATTAATTCTTTTACCCAAACAGTCGTAGATCTAACCCGAAATGTGAATATCGCTCTAGAATCGATGTCGGGAATGAATAAAACTATGACTACGGAAAACGAGTCAGTAACAATTAAGGTTGAGGGACAAGATCCAATTACAGGAGATCCATCTACTTATACTTATACAATGCCCTCTTATAATTTTATTATAAGCCAGCTAAATAGGGTCACAAATACAATGGACACATTTGTTAGTGGAACTGGCGTAGTTCTTCTAAATGATGGGACATATAGACAAGTAACTACTATTCCTGTTGCAAAATCTCCTGCTCCAATTACAGCAGTCCCTGCCCCAACTCAATTCGGTGTAAGAGATAATTGGTTTTTTGAAGATATGATGTTTCCTCAGCTTTATGTTCAATTTGATCTCAAAAATAAAATTGATGATCGCTCAGACAGAGTAACTGTAAGAAGACTTCTTTTTGATAATTTTGATACTGAAGAAACTCAATGGTTTATTGATAATTTCGTCGGGGTTGAACGTAGCTATTATGATACTGTAAATCTATTGAATGTAAACGGTAAAAAATTCTGGGAGGATGAACAAGTTCAAAATCTTCCATTAAATCCAACAGAATACACAGGAAGCTTCCTTATCGTTAATAAAGGAGTTATCAATAATGAAGAATGGTTTTATTTAGACACTCTTAATTATGGGTTAACTACTGACGGAATTGTTGTTAAAGATATTCAATTAAAAATAAATGATCAGCTTAGATATAACGATAGTTTATACGTCGTAAATTCTATTGAAGTAACTGAAAAAAGAGTTCAGCTTACTCCTACCATTGGTTTAGGGACTCCTTCAGTTAATAACTCATTTAACATTTATTCAACTCCTTTCCAGGAAAAGCTTCTTCAAATACCAATAGGATATAATGAGTGCGATATTGTATTCCTAAAGGGGGTAAATGATGATTTCAATATTATTGCAGACAACTGGGGTAATTCAATATCCTTTTATTCAAATAGTTTGACCCTTGTCGATAGTACAACTACTTTTGAGACATATTATAATAACTATGTTGCTGATTTTGGAAGACAATTAGAAGGTCAGGCAAAAGAGAAATTTGTTCCAGCATATTTTGGACTTATACCATCTGCTCCAGTATTCACAGCAGATAACTTTGCTGTTAAGCAAATTAACACTCAAATGAATGCTGCATTAGATACTGATGCAATAAAGAATACGCAAACACAGATTGAGTCAACAAAAACTATTATTAACAGTCTTAAGACTACAATATCTCAGCAGAAAGCTCAGTTAGTAGAATTAACTGACCCAGCTAGCCGAGCAGATTTAAATAGTAAAATTACAGCTAATACAAATGATCTATCAAAAAAGACAATTGAATACCAATCTCTAGTTAGATCTCTTGCAACTGTTGCATATGAAAATTCTGCAGTTCTATCAGATCCTAAATATAGGGTTAGAGGATTCTTTGCAATACCAGATCCAGTAGGAACTCCTCCACAGCAGATTATTCAATTTGAATATGCTTATCGTTATCTCAAATTAGATAATACTGGAGTATCTCTAGACACATACGAGCATGCAGACCCAAGTACAGGTCAGATCGTTAGGGGAACTTTCACGGATTGGCAAATTGTGGCTTCTTCTATCAAAACCAAGAAATACGATTCTGCAACAGGAACATACACATGGCAAGATGAAAATATTGCAGATGGGGAAACGGTAAATATAAATCAAATTGATATTCCAATTCAAAAAGGAGAAAAAGTTCAGTTTAAGATAAGATCTATCTCAGAAGCTGGATGGCCTACCAATCCTCTAAAATCAAATTGGTCGGAAACAATTACAATGGAATTCCCTTCTAACATCCAGGGATCCGATCAAGTAGTACAGATATTAGCGGATTCAAAAGCTGAAGAAACAACTATTAAATTAGATGAGACTTTAAGTTCAGCTGGAGTTTATACTCACTTAAATGATAGCGTTCCTAATCCAAATTCCGGAACTGGTACATATTTTAAACACCAAGCAGAATTTATAGCTTATGATCAGCAAACAAAAGACATAAATAATAAAGTTACCCAGGAAAATACTGTGGATTTACAAAGTGTTATTCAGAATCTTCCTCCTAATAGCTATGTTACATTAACAAAACCTACACTAGCAACTGATTCTAATCCAGCTAAAACAGTTACTTTACAGCAATTATTCCAAGCAATGATTGATTCAAGTACATTCGGAGCATTAGTTTATGATAATTTACCAGCATAATAAAATATTATGATAAGACGTTTCAACAACACCGCTATATTAACATCAAAAAATCCAGAGGCGTTCCTAAATTTTGCATTTAGTGGAACTGAATATTTGATTGTTCCAAATTGTTCTATAGGAACAAAAATCCTATATGTAAACGGATTGGATGTAAATACTTATAGCCCATCAGTAGGATATGCTCTAAAACTTGATGCAACAAATAATATAGCTTCTTTTAATGTCTATACAGACAAAAACGAACCATTCGAGAGAAATCTATCTTTTAATTTTTATACCCCCGGATTAGTTTATAATCATACAGAAGATGTTTCTATAAAGAATCGTCCATTTATTATTAAAGAAGGAGCAATTAGTTCGTATAATAATGAGGATCTTCTTGTAGATGATGAGGCTTCGTATTTAATTATGCGTACTAATCCAAAATTTACAGGAAATATTGTACTAAATGTTGATTGTAGTCATAACATATTCTTAGATACTTTTAAAGTTTCTGATATATTATCAAATAAAAAATATCGTCATCAGCAAATATCGGCTAATAGCGTTTTATCAAGTGATATTAGGAATACATTCTCTTCAATGCCATTGGGCGAATTATATCGTGTTGATGTTGAGAATACACTATCAATTGCTATTCCTAAAACTGACTACAAAAATCAATACAACGCCACTTATAATTATGGTGCTCGTTTAATTAAAGATGAATTATATGTCGAAGATAATGGGATATTAGCTCCTCTTTGGATTAACTCAAAACTACCTGATTATTTTGCAGCATTTAGATTAAGCGGAGTTTATAACCCAGAAACTTATGATGGTTCTGCACTTACAGATTTGGCTTTTAAATATCTAGAAGAAAGTAAATTAATCAAGAGCTGGAGTTTAAAGCCTGCTGCTCCTCTTGGAAAATATTTGCAAACACATCTTAATGATCTTATTAAAATCCAGGCTCCTGTGTTTTTATCTTTAACTGATCCAAATATTACTATAGCTGAGTCAGATCCAAATACATGGTATGGCATTGCAGTAGATAAGGGGGTATTAACTGGAAGATCTGAAACAACATATTTCTTTAATCAGAGTGCTGATAATCTTACAAATTTGGATGCATTTATCTCTCAAGGATTTGAGAGAAATACACTATTGTGTCCTAATCTATTAAATATGGAATATATCTTCAGCGATGAAGATGTTAGTCTCTATACAATGAGCCGTTATTTTGGGCTTTATCTAACTGAAAACGTATTATACAAGATAGCATATTATGCAGATTCATCTTCGGGTGCTATTACTATTCTATCGCTAGATGGAAAAGATAGCAGTGTATTTATGAACTCATCATTTTTTGATACAAGCACAGGAGATATAATACATGATTATTCAAATAGAATTTTTGTTTTGAATGATGAAGTTCAGCTTCAAAGAATTACGAATGTTAATCAAATAGATGAAACAAAATTTAATTCTTATGTAAGTAAGCCTGATAAAAATATTTTTAGTACTGATGTTGAAAAAACAAATATAGCTCCATTCATTACATTAACTCTTAACAATACTCTAGAGCAAGGAGAACATCTAAGGGTCGTAAATAAAACTCAGAATAAGATTTGGGAAATTTATGGAGTTGATGCTTCTCAATATAAATGTGAAAAGTATTGTACAACTTCTGAGAATCCAGGATTTCCGACTGTCTATAGAACATACTTTGATATTAATGGCAATATCAAATATCAGATTAGACAAATAGAAGAAGCATTTGATAGATTTGCAGAATATGAAGGAACTAACTTTAGATCTGGAATTAGAGGAGATAACTGGATGTCAGTAATTCTTAATGATGATGCTAATTTTGGAGAGGAATGGATGTTCCAGAGAATCTCTGCCCCAACGCTAAATGATTTTAGTGATCCGTCATCAGGATTTAATAATGCATCTAATCCAGGAGATATTACTTTCTTTGGAGTATTTACCCCCGATTCTGGAGATTTCGGAATAGTAAAGTATAATGATCAATATGGTCCTATTGACTTTGAATTATATGGAGATCGTCAAAGCATTATGATAAATTTTCTAAATCGTGAGAATAATAATCTATATAGCTTTACAAATCTAAATAATATACTTGATAAATTTACTAACCCAACACTATATCAGGGATACGATAAGTGGTATAGAAGACTTTTAAATTTTGATGTGTCTTCTAATTCATATTTGTATGTAAAAGATCCATTGAATACCAAAGATAATTATTTGGTAATGACTTCTGAAGATATTCAATTGATTAAGGGAAAATTCAATGCATATAATATATTTTCCCTTAACATCTCTCTTATGGGTATAAATCCTGTAAAAGATATAGACTATACAGTATATGATGCATCTCTAGGATTTCAGAGTGAATATTACTATAATAGACAGTGCGATATAAGCACTTATTATATTCAGGTTGATGTGTGTTCGAATTACACTCTTGATATTCCGGGGTCATACATAGTTCAATCTGGAACAGGAACGCTAACCCAAAATTCATCGACAAGAGATTATGTGGCCACAACCCTATTTAATACATTTGATAATAGTGTAAATATTTCAGCATTAACTCCAACTCTTGTCACCTATGCAGTATTAGATGGCTCTTATAATTATAAAGGATATAAACCTGGATCTTCTGAAGAGCATATTTCGGATTATTATGTATCAAATACCTTATTGAAATATGGGTTAACAATTCCTCTTATTTCAAAGTGGGTTGGCCTTGGAACAGATTGCAGAAACAATCCTTTTAGATTGATTTTAAACAATGATATTTTGGATGTCAGTACAAACTTTATTCCTACAAGTACAAGTTTTTCTCAAGAGCTTTCATATCCTTCATTTAAGTATATAGGAGTTTGCGGAAGAGCATGGGAAGATTATATATTTTATGATATAAATGATGTTGCACGAGATGGATCGACATACATAACATTCAAGGAAGCAATGCTTAAATATCCATACGTTGACTATTTTTCAAAATTAGTATATTCGAATTATAATGTAGATGCAACAAAAACTCGTTCTTCTATAGTTTATTACAATGGATATAAAAATTCAATTGATACAATTCTTTTGGGTCTTAATTTGTCTCTTAAGGTTGAAAACGTAGCTAAAAATGTTTTGGACATTAAAAATTATGATAGATACAAATTCTCTTTTATTTCATCCCCAGGAAAAAATAAAGACAATAAACGTCCTATTGAGGTTATTATAAATGAGAATACCCAAACGATCTTAATGATTTGGTATCAGGGTAATGATGAACTTAATTTTAATAAGAGATATTCTTCATTCTTACCAGGAAAATCACTATTAGATCCTTCTGATAATGGATTTGTTTCCGGTATAAATGAATCATTGTATTCCTTTGTGAAAACTCCATATACTGTTAATAATGCTACGATTTCAAAAAGTTTAATACCATTATACGATACAGCTATAACATATGATTCCAGTACCGCAAGAAAATATGCTCAGCTAAATAAAAATCCAAACGGATTTAGTTCGGCATGGAATGCTTTTGGAAACAATATATTATCAATTAGTGGGGCTTTTTTAGTCGATGGGGATAAATCATATAATACATTTCTTCAATATGTTGAATACCCGTATGCTCAGAATCCAAATACCAATAATGATTATGTTGTTAACTATGGATATAATTATGACAGTAACAGAAACTGGTACACAAGTAACACAACAAATATCAACACATTGAAATATTTGCTTTCATCTTCGTTTAATTATGTCATGTATTACATATTACGAGGAGATGAAAAATATACTTCTTATGATTTTGGCACGCTTAATCCTTTAACTATAACTATTAATCCTCCAAGAACATATAAAAACATGTATACTTATAATGGATGGTTTAAACCCAAATTCAATTCGATTTTGGATTTTAAATCTGATGAACCAGATAAATTTATACAGACTGTTGATAGGGATTTTATTTTTAGCAATACCAACTTAAGATTATATAATGATATTCCTCAGCTATGGTATAATAAAGTTGTTAATGCGGTTACGTCAGCAGATGTAAGCGCAGGAAACGCAATATCATACGCAAGAAACTTTAACGTTTTTAAAGCTCTGTGGGATTCAGGATATTATTATAATTCCCAAACAGCTTCATATGTTAATGGATATGAATCTGCGGATGAATTGCCTGCATTTTTCGGTTCAAAGTTGCCAAAATTCCCCGATAATTTAGGTCTCGAGAATTGGGATATTACGACTGCAAATTATACCCAATCCAATACTGATATAACGATGTCCTTTAATTTAACAAGAGCGATCTTGAATAAGTTTAAATCAAATGCAGCCTTTTTATCTAACTGGGCGGGATTCTCAGCCGATAATATTGTCGATGCATATATCAAAAATACAGTGCTAACATATTACAATATAAGTGTTCCTAAGATTACAGTTGGTTTTTATTATAAATCATTTGATGGAGATAAGTTACACTATGTCTATGATTCTTCATTTACTAATTATGGTAAACAAAATTTCAACGGACAATTGGTATATGAAAATGATGAATACATCTATAAAATAATTGCCCCAATTACAGGAAATTATTCCTATTTTGTAAAATTTACCATGATTGAAAAGTAAAAATATATAGATAAATTATTTATGAAATTTCAATATTCACCGGGTTTAGTAGGATATGGCGCAAAAGGTGTTGAGGGGTCGACAGGATTGTCCGGATTAGCATTGTATTTTACCGATCGTAATCCTATTTCCGATATTATCTCAGTTAGAAATGCAATAAAGAATAATGAAGTTCTTTGGACTTTTGCTGCCCCTGGGACTAAACTTCCTGGCGGGCGAGTTTATCTAAATTATGATTTGTTTATAGATACACGTGGGTATGTTTACAGAATTACAAATCCGGCTACCGGAGAATATATCAATACAGGAATGTCATTAAATAAATCTACTTTTTTTGAATTTGAGATACAATCCGGAAACGGATTCGATAGATTTAATAATAAATTTGGCCCTCCGGGATATATTATTGACAACGTTTTTACTGATATAGGTGGAATAAATTATTCAAATTATCCTTCAAAAATATACGGAATTTCTTCTAAGAACTATGCAAGAATTGAATACTCTAATATCCATGATGTATCAGATAATGCTTTTTCATTATATTCTTCTGGAGAAAATACAGTGGTAGATGATCATAAAGCCTTTGGACTCGTCAGAAAAATTAATTCTAATTCATTTAGAATTGGAAATTTAGACGATGGCAATTTTCTACGAGATATGGATTTATATTTTGATGTTATGTCCCTAAAACATAACAAAGATAATAATAGAAATTCCTTTAGTATCAACACACCAGCTGGAACGGTAATAACAAATAGAGAAATAAGTACTAATCTATCCTTTGATCCTAATTTTAATTCATCTCCTGTATCGTTTACGGGTAGTTCTACATCGACTAGTGTAAAGATGGATTGGGTTTTATCGGATTTTGTCAGTGATTCCGATGATGCAGTATTATATTTTTATTATAAAGATCCTTCTGTTGCATATAGTGTTGATTCACCTAATGTAAGACCTTTAGTTTTTCATTTAAATCCTATTTCTAATAATATCGGCAGCATAATTATTACCAATTTAACTCTTGGTCGTTTATATGAATATTACATAATATTTAGGAAAAATGGATGGGAAAGAAAATCAACGATAAGGCAAATTACTACTACAAATACCCCGATTTATTTAAATATTCTTTCTCCAACGCCAGCAATTTTAACAGCAGACTATAGTGGAAAATTTGATCAGAATTTATCTAATACTTATAATGTTACCTTGAATACAAATTCATTCACGGGATGGAGAAGTACAGATGTTCCTCAACCAGCTTGGGTAAATTTATCAAAAACATCTAGTCCTATTGCTGGTCCGGATGCATTTAATGTAACTCTTTCTGTAAATTCTGGGACAGCTTCAAGAAGCGGAAATATTACTCTTTCTTCAGAAGCTCCTAATAAAACTATTTCTGTAACACAAAATTGTTATCAAACTTGGGTATCGTTTAATGATACCGGAAATTTAGTATTTACACCGCCTTTATTACCTGATCAACATCCCGTTGTGACAGTTAAATTATACTCGTGGGTAAGAGTTCAAAGAGATTATGCACTAGGAACTAGAACTGTACGAGGTAAGATCGATTTTAGACAAAGCTCGACTATTTTAGGATCTGCTGATATAGCTAGAACTGCACATAATAATTCTAAAGATGCATCTTCTAATCCAGCCGGACCAGAATATATTATAAGCAGAACTATTTATCCAGTGCCGGCTACACAATATGATTTTACCGTTTCAGATGATGTACTTGAATGCGATTATGATAACAATGGGGATTATGAATTTAGTCAAGTATGGGCAGAGATTTCAAACGCATATATGTCAACAGGAACTGGTAGAATAGATATAAGCACAAATAAAATTTGGTATGCAAAAAATCCAATAAGTTCTTCACCAAGATGTACAAGAACGTATGCCGCAGCATCTTCAGTTCCAGCAATGGGGGCTTTTGTATAAATTTAAATATATAAATAAAAGATATGAACGATAAATTTAAATATGCACCCGGGAAACCAGGATTTGGTTCTAAAGGAGATGATGGATCCGCTGGATTACAGGGCCTTGCTATGTATTTTACCGATCTAAATCCGATCACTCAAAGCACCCAAATCACCCAAAGAATTATAACAAATTTTGTTCTTTGGTCGACCTCTTCTGATTTATTGCCAGATGGTAGATCTTATATGAGGGGTGATTTATTTTTTGATAATGAGGGAAAGGCTTATGAAATAACCAATCCGGTAACTGGAGCTTATGAATTTAAACTTGCAAGTTTAAACATGGGTGGGTATTTTGTACCACTTGGAGTTAATAGTGATAACGGGTTTCAAAGATATTTTAATAGCAATAATTCACCTAAATATATTATAGATAACGTATATACAGCAGCTGGTGCAGTTAATTATACAGAATCTCCTGTAACTATTTATGGAATATCTCCAGAAAATTTTGCTAGAGTAGAATATAGTAATGTTGTATTCACTCTTGGCCAAAATCGATATAATCCTTTCACTGTTTATTCTTCGGGAGAAGCAGCAGGATTAGATGATAATAAATCTATTGCTATTGTTAGAGATGCCTCTCATAATTCATTCAGAATCGGAAATCTTGATGATACTCAAAATATTAGGAATGTTAATTTAATATTTGATGTTTCTTCATTAATACACACAAGACAACCTGGTAATTATTTTACGGCAAATACTCCGCAGGGTTCGATATTAACTAATTATGAAATTAAGGCAAATACGCTTTTTGATCCTAATTTTAATAGTAGTCCAGCGAGTTTTACAGTAAGTATGGCAACTACAATTGCAACAATAAATTGGAATTTATTACATTTTACTGGCGATGCCGATGTGACAGGAGATTTATATTTTTACGAACAATTAAGTCCTGGGACTTTTAGAATTGATTCATCGGCAGCTCGTCCACTAATATTTTCAAATATATCTTCTTCGGGGACGATCAATATAACAGGTTTAATCTCTACGAAAACATATAGAGCATATATAAAAATGAGTAAAAATGGATGGATACGAAATTCTGCTACTAAAGAAGTATTTAATGGAATTTTAACCGTTTCACCCCCATCATTATCCGGAGAACCTTCAGCAGGATATTCATTTACTCCTAAATTTAATGTTCATGCTAATTCTACATGGGATGTTTCATTTGGAGATGCTACATGGATAACAAATCCTACTCTTTCAGGTAGTAATGATGGATCTATTGGATTTGCTTTACCAGAAAAAACAGGATCATCAAGAAACGCTGTAATGAAAGTAACTTTAAGTAATGGATTATCACAATCTGTTGCTATTTCTCAAAAGGGAAGTCTAGTTCCTACAACATTTACTTTTGTTAAGGGAACGAGTCACCAAACTCCTCCAGGAATGACACCGCCATTCGCTACTAGTTTTGATGCAAGTTGTCTATCACAAATTACAGCTACCGGTTTACCTCCAGGTATAGTATTTGATGTGTCGATATATTTTAACACTAATTATTATAATTATAATACCGTTCCTAATGCAGTATATTTTGTAGAATTCGCAAGAGCATGGAGAAATACAGATCCTACACCACCTCCTTACCCTTATTCGAAAAAATTTATGTCTGGAGCAATTATGCCTAGTGTTCCTGGCGGAGCATCTGGAACTCTTGCATTAACAAATTTAACACCAGCAGATTTTCCTCTAAGAATTTATATGCAATTATCTGGTAGTACAGAAACATCTCCTCCTGCAATTCCACCGGATTATTACTATTTTGAAACAAATATGGAATGTACTTCTATGCAAGTTTTTCCTAAATCAGGACCGGGGATTTCAGATGAATATACGAACTTTGGAACTCCAACAATTCTTTGGGCAACTAATAGTTTTGCTTAATATTAAATAGAAACACTTAAAAAAAATTAAAAATGATAACAACAATTTTAGCATGGTTAAAAGCCAAAAAAGCAGTTCTGATAGGAATAATAGTAATATCATTAATTGCACTGGGATTTTATTTCGGGGTCAAATTATTCAGATCAGAAATGAAACGAATGGAAAATAATTATCTAGCTGCGATAGAACAACTACGAGGAGATAATAAGGAACAGCAGAGAGTCTATGAATTAAAACTCAGCGAAGTTAAAAATCAATTTCCCGAATTGAAGCAGCAATTAAAAGATATGGATATTAAATTGAAAAATGTGGTTTCTATAGAGAATGTAAATACTGAAACAAAAACTGAAATAAACACTCATATTAGAGATACAATTATGTATGATACAGTTCCAGCAAGAGTTGCAACTTATAAAGATGCTTGGACTGATTTTAAATTAATAGAAATAAACAATGATTTAAAAGCAACTATTGTAACAAAAGATAGTATTGTATGCGTTTTAAATAGAGTTAGAAGAGACTTTGGGCAGTGGTGGAGAAGAGAGCCAAAACAAGTACGAAATACAATAAAAAACTTTAACCCTAATTCTACGATTACTTATAATCGTTTAATAACTATTGACAAATAAAATAAAAACTGAATGGCTACAACAAATATCAATAAGTACGTTCAATTAAACGATTTTCTCTTATTAGAATATGAATTTAATAAGAGCGGTCTTGAGTTGGATTTATCGGGGATTTCTTCTATCGTAGCAATAAACGATTTTGGAACAAAACAGTATTTTAACATTGGGGGTCAGGGAATTACAAATAATGCTCTAAACCTTAACTCTGTTCCAACTAATGCTGCAAGATCTTCGTGGTATTTTTCATCCCCAGATACTTCTGCTTATTGGTCTTATTTTGATAGTTCCATAGCTGTTGCTCAAGCACAATATCCTTTTGATACAGTTCGAGTTCATATTGTTTCTGGATATAACTTCGATGATATTACTGGATTCATTCTACAACTCCGAGCCCAGGATACTTCTGGCAATTTAGTAGATTTAGCTAACTTTACATGGGAAAAACAAGTTCTCGGACCCGATGTTTTAAAATTTTCAAAAAATACTCTTTTACTCGGAAACAGATTCTATGACAAATATGTCGAGTTTCGAATTCCTTCGGTTGAAAAATTAGGAGGGGGAACAAATCCAGGGCTTGAACAAGCTTTGAGCATTCAAGCTTTGTCTGATGTGTACTTAACTTATAGTACTATTCCAGAAATGAATGTAGATACCTATATCATTTCTGAAGCTATTTCTTTACAACTTCCAGTTTCGAGTGCAGCAGATAATTTTAATTGCTTAATTGCTCAATCGACAGCTGGTGATTATATTGAATTTTACGCAACCTGGAATGATCTAATCATAGGAGAATACATGGGGGAAATCGAGAGCGGTCAAATTCGTCTCTATACTTCAAATAATCCAAATGATAATTATCAGGAATTTTCTGATCAGTATGGTGCGGGAGCACAAAAATGGGTTCTTATGCATGAAATTTATGTATATGAACATATTCCTCCAGGAACTTCTCTATTAACTCAAAAATATGTTTTCACCCAGGAAGACAATTTCATGATTCCTAATTATTTTAGACCTGTTTTACAAAATGCTGATATAGATTCATCATACACTATTGATTATGTTTGTAGGTTGATGAACCGTATGGATGGAACTCAAATTATTCGTAAGGCTTCTTTTAGTTCACAGGACCCTAAAAAATATGGTAGATATTTCACAAGATTAAACGTCGATAACTATATTCCATATAAGGTTTTTAATAGACTAGCAGCAGAATCAAGTCCAAAACTTACTGGCGGCGGTGCTCAAAAAACAAAATTTGTTAAGATCTTTTATGATTCTGTTCAGGTCATGCTTAATATGAATAATCAGGTTCTTCCTCAGGGAACAGGTCCTTTATTCCTTAAGCAGAGTGATGGA
>Ga0315284_10002567_pt1 | contig 25941 bp, 28 predicted proteins | sample YL17G09_16_MG_FD_203696 | JGI IMG/M metagenome (GOLD analysis project Ga0315284, IMG submission 203696) | Sediment microbial communities from Yellowstone Lake, YNP, Wyoming, USA - YL17G09_16 | ecosystem: Environmental > Aquatic > Freshwater > Lake > Sediment | place: USA: Wyoming | collected...
CCCCGTCGGCTTTTCCGACGGGGGGAACCGACGGGACTGGTTCCCCGGGGCCCGGGGGCTGCGGGCGGCCTAAGCGCCGCCCGAACGGGGATGTCATTTTAATTATTACGTTGATTAATATTCGCCCATATAGCGAGGACCGCCATGGACAACTGCCTATTTTGCAAGATTGCCAAGAAAGGGATCCCGGCCAAAGTCGTCTACGAGGACGAGACTATTCTCGCCTTCGAAGATATCCATCCCAAGGCTCCGACGCATATCTTGATCATCCCCAAGGACCATTTTGCATCATTGAACGATGTCCCCGAGGACAAGGGCGATCTCCTCGGCCACATCCTGATCAAAGCCCGCCAGATCGCCCGGGACAAGGGGATCGCCGAGTCCGGCTACCGCATCGTCCTGAACACCGCCAGGGATTCGGGGCAGGACGTGTTTCATATCCATTTTCACCTTCTCGGGGGACGGAAGATGTCCTGGCCCCCGGGATGAGAGGAGGATTCCATGATTGAAATCACGTGGTTGGGCCATTCGGCCGTTAAGATCCAGGGCTCAAAGACTGTCTATATCGATCCGTTCCTCACCGGAAACCCTAAAGCATCGACGGCGCCGGAAAAGATCAAGACCGCAGATGTCGTGGTCGTAACGCATCACCACAGCGACCACCTCGGCGATGCCTTTGCCATCGCTAAGAAAACGGGCGCCGTAATCGTAGCCATGCATGAAGTCGCCGTCGAAGCCCAGGCCTTGGGGATCGAGGCGGAAGGCATGAACATCGGAGGCACCGTCATAGCCCGGGACGTGACTGTTCACATGGTGGCCGCCACCCACTCGGCCGAAAAGGGGTGCGCCGCCGGCGTCGTCATCGAGATGGACGGGAAAAAGCTCTACCATGCCGGCGATACGGGACTGACCTACGACATGAAGATCATCGGAGAATTCTTCCACCCCGACCTCAGCTTCATTCCCATCGGCGATCGCTACACCATGGGTCCGGCCTCGGCCGCCAAGGCTGTGGAATATGTCCAGACGAAAAAAGTCATCCCCATCCATTACGGGACCTTTCCCATCGTCGCCTCCGATCCCCAAGAATTCAAGAAGAAAGTGGGGACGCTGGCCGAGGTCATTATCCTCAAGCCAGGAGAATCCTACCGGCTGTAGGCGGCTCGCGAAAATCGGCCCGCCGGCAGAAGCAGCGCCCGATGGCCTATCTCATCGACGGAAACAACTTTTTAGGATTTTCCTTTCCGGGAGAGCACCGGGATCCGGAAAACAAGAGGATCCTCATCCGCAAGCTCCTGGCTTTCCAACGGCAGACCCGGTCGAAGATCATCCTGATTTTTGACGGACGGCCGGTCGAGGACCTCGCCGAGATGAGTTCTTCAAAAGATAAATTTGAAATCATCTATCCGGCGGAGGGCGAGACGGCCGATTCCGTCATCAAAGACATCCTGTCCCGGCTGACGGACTTCAGGAAGCTCTTTGTCGTCAGCTCCGACCGAGACATCAAGACATTCGCGGCGATGAAAGGCGCCCGCCCCTTAACCAGCAAAGAGTTTAACGCCGAGCTCAAGAAAGTTCTCAAAGAGCGCAAGAAGGCGCGGGAGATGGAAAAACACGTCGAGCGGCCGAGTTCCCTCGAAGTCCGGCTGTGGGAGGATGTTTTCCGAGAAAAAAAATGAATACGTTCTCGATCATCGGCACGGGGAGGCTGGGGACGTCCCTGGCCCTCGCCCTTTCCAAGAAGGGATGGACGATTCGTTCGCTCGCAGACAAGAGCCTGTCGGCCGCGCAGGAAAGCCGAAAAATCGTAGGCGCCGGGAAAGCGACCACCGACTGGCTCGGGGCGGCGGACGCCGCGGTGCTCTTCCTCTGCATTCCCGACGAAGAGATTGAAAAGACCGCCGCCAGGCTCGCCCGCGGCGGGGTGGCTTGGCGCGGGAAAGTCGTTTTTCACACGAGCGGAATCCTCTCTTCAAAAACTCTCGGGCTTCTTAAACGCCGAGGAGCCTCCATCGCCTCGTTCCACCCCATCCAGTCCTTCTCCTCGAAGAGGACACCGCCCGAACGGTTCAAAAATATCTATTACGGAGTGGAGGGAGATTCGCGAGCCTTGTCCATCGCCAAAAAAATCATCCGCCGGCTGGGCGGACGGCCGCTTCTCATCAAGCCGCAGGACAAGCCGCTTTATCACGCCGCCTGCAGCATGGCCTCCAACCTGTTTGTTCCTCTTTTCGACCTGTCCTGCGAGCTCCTTCATGCCGTCGGAATCAAAGGCCGGAAGGCCGGGCTGGCCCTTTTTCCCCTCATCGAAGGAACTTTACAGAATGTAAAACATCTTGACGCGGAAACGGCTTTAACCGGGCCTATTGCCCGGGGAGATGAGCAGACCGTCAAACGCCATCTGCGGGCGCTCCGAAAATTTCCCGAAGCCCTCCGCGCCTATAAAATTCTGGGAGGACGGGCGTTGCAGCTGGTTCAAAAGAAAAGGATTCCCGTTTCAAAAATCAGGGCCCTGAAGAAACGGCTGGAAGAAAAATAACCTCTTCTTCGAGCTCGATTCCGAACCGCTCCTTGACTCTGGCTTTGAGTTCTCCGGCAAGCGCCAGAACATCCCGGGCGGTGGCATTTCCGCGGTTGATCAGGAAGTTCGAGTGGCCAGGGTAGACCGCCGCGCCGCCGACACGGAGTTCCCGGGCACCGATCTGCTCCAGCAGGTAGCCGGCCGCGACCTTGGACCCGTCGGGCCCGACAGGATTTTTAAAATAGCTGCCGGCATAGGCCGTTTCCTTAGGAGGATGTTTTTGGGCGCGCACGGCCAGCTTCTCCTCGATCCCGGCCTTGATCTCGCCCTTGTCACGGGCTTCCAGCCGGAATTGCAGGCTCAGGAGAATATCGTGCTTCTTTTTAAGCCCCGAGTGGCGGTATCCGAACGAAAAATATTCCCTTTGGGCCCGGAACTCTCTGCCCTCCTTGTCCAGCAAAAGCGCATCTTCGAGAGACTCCCCGATGCTTCGGCCGAAGGCCCCGGCGTTGCCGAACACCGCCCCTCCGACCGTCCCTGGAATCCCGGCCAGGAATTCGAGGCCGGACAGGCCCTTCTCCGTGGCGAACGCGACCATGTCGTCAAGTGATGTTCCTGAAAAAGCCGTCAGGACAGGACCCGAAGCAGCCAGGCTGACCCCCTTGACAGAGTTCTTGACAATGAGCCCGTGGAACCCCGTATCATCGAACAAGAGGTTAAAACCCCCGCCGATTACATAATAGGGGATGGAATGCTGCCGGGCAACGAGAGTCGCCGCTTTCAAGTCGTCAAAGGAAGCGGCTTCAAAAAAATAATCCGCGGGGCCGCCGATCTGAAAATTGGAAAAATCCCGGAGCACGACGCCTTCCCGGACGGTCTTGCCGACCTCCCCCAGAAAAAGCCGGGGAAAATCGGCCTTCCGTTTGCTCATAACGCCTATTCTATTCCAACCCAGCCCTTTTTTCTATGCTCGGCCGGGCGCACGGCAACAGGCATTAAGGTCAAATTGGGGAGCCTTAGAAAGGGATGAAGTGACCATGAGGGATTTAGCCTAAAAATTTCGGCTTTTGAGGGAAGCCGTTTTGAGGCCGGCGATAATGTTTGAGCTGGGACAATAAAACAAGAAACGCCTGAATGTGGACAAGGACATCCTTCTGACGCAGCTGTCGAGCATGTGAGGAACGCAGCCGCCGAAAAAGGCGAAATTTTTATGGCGTGAAAAATCCCGTTAGGGAGCGAATCCCTTTCTAAGGCTCCAATCCGAGCTCACTTGGCATAATATTTGCTGCAGAAATCCCTGGAGCGCGTTCAGGATGAACAAGTATTTTCGCCTATAGGTATCGCATTGTTGACATTTTAGGGGATGTAGGCTATTATGCTCCAAAATTTGATGCGAGGTTGTGAATGAAAAAAGCCGTTTTAGGGACGATCGCCCTCATCCTTGCCTTTGGAGGCCTGGCCCTGGCCCAGAACGAATGCGATCAGCTATATATCAAGGCCATGACCGCCAATTCTCCTGCAGAGCGGGCCACGCTCCTGAAAGATTTCCTGGCCAAGTGCGGCGGAAAAGGAAACCAGTATGAGAATTTCGCCAATGCCAACCTGTGCCTGATCCCGCATCAGGGGAAAACCGGACAAGAAACCATCAATTACGGAGAAAAGGCCCTCCAGCTCGGCGGGTTGGATGATCTCACCAAATGCCAGGTTTTGACGACGTTGGCCGCCGTCTATCTCAAACAGAACCCGGACAAAGCCAAGGCCTACGCCAACCAGGTCATCGAGGCCGCCAGAGCGGCCAAGGCCAAGGAGACCGAAGCGGCCAACGCCGCTCAGTGGAACAACTTGATCGGGGCCGGCTATTATGCTCTGGGGCAAGCCCAGGAAAAAACAAAAGACAATAAATCGGCCATCGACTCTTATCTCAATTCCTACAACATCCTCAAAAACGCCAAGATCATCGCCGAAATCAAAAAAGTCGGCAAAACCGCCTATGAGGCCAAAGCCTATGCCGATGCCGAAAAAGCTTTCCGGGCGGCCTATCAGGCCAACCCGAAAGACACAGAAAGCCTGACTCTCGTGGCCCAGTGCCTTTACCGCGCGGGCAAGACGGATGAAGCTCTGACCATGATGAAGGAATCCTACGCCAAGAACAAGAACGGCGATATGGCTTACAACATCGGCATCATCCTGGCCAAGCAGGCCGGCAGCAGCAATCCGACCTTGAATACCGAAGCCCTCCGCTACCTCGTCGAAGCGAGCTTGCTCTCTCCGACATACTCCAAGAAGGCCTCGGAGCTCGCCCAAAGCATGTTCCTCGGCGCCGACAAGGAATGGAACAACCGGGTGAAGTCCATCCAGGAAAGCACTAAGCTCATCGAAGACTGGACGAAAACCTTCAATTCGAAATTTGAAGGAAAGAATGTCGATGATCTTACCTCGGATCAGAAAAGGGAATTTCGCAGGCTGAACGAAAACATCGAAAAAGAAAATAAGATCCTGGAAAAGCTCCAGGCCGAGCAAAAGTCCATTCAAGACAAGTTCCAAAAGCTCATCGGCGAGGCCAAGGCTCGGCTGGGCATTCGCTGAAGACCGAACCTAACAAACAGAAAGCGCCCCCTGGCTTCCTTTTCAAAAAAAGGGACCAGGGGGATTTTTTTTGTCCCCGAATTCATTTAATATAGGAGAGCCCTCTCTGCCGTGAAGGTGACAATTTCCAACCAGGGGGACGACCATGGCCAAGCCCTTGACCCGGGACCAAGCCGCGGAGAAGATTAAAGCGCTCCGCGAAGCGATCAAGTTCCACGAAAAAAAATATTACGTGGACAACGATCCCCAGATCTCGGACTCTGAGTTCGACCAGCGGATGAAAGAACTCCAACGCCTCGAAGAACAATTCCCGGAGCTCATCACCCCGGAATCCCCCACCCAGCGCGTCGGTGAAAAGCCGGTCGAAGGCTTTCCGACCGTGCGCCACAAGCTGCCCATGATGAGCATCGACAACTGCTACACGGTCGAGGAACTCCGGGAGTTCGAGCAAAGGATTCGAAAGCTGCTGCCGGGCCAGGTCATCGAGTATGTGGCCGAGCTCAAGATTGATGGGCTGGGCATCTCGATCCTCTTCCAAAAAGGTAAATATGTCCAGGCCGTCACGCGGGGAGACGGCGTCCAAGGCGATGACGTGACGGCCAATGTCAAGACGATTAAAAGCCTGCCCCTGGGCATCCCCAAACACCAGGACATCGAGGCGCGGGGAGAGATCTACCTTCCCTTCGAGTCGTTCCGGAAAATCAACCGGGACCGGGAGGAGAAGGGCGAGCCTGTCTTCGCCAATCCCCGCAACGCCGCGGCCGGATCGATCCGCCTCCTCGATCCTAGAGAAGTCGCCTCCCGCAAGCTGGATGTCTTCCTCTATGCTCTATCGATCGACGGCGTCGAAATGGAGAGCCAGTGGGAGAATCTCAAAACGATCAAGGAATTGGGCCTCAAGACAAACCCGAATTCCCGGCTCTGCCGTTCCCTCGATGAGGTCATCGATTATTGGAACGAGTGGACGGAAAAACGGGACTCCCTGGATTACGAATGCGACGGCGTCGTGATCAAGGTGAATTCCACACGGCAAAGGGAGGTCCTCGGCATGACGGCGAAATTTCCGCGCTGGGCGATCTCCTTCAAATTTCCGGCCCGGCAGGCAACGACCAGACTCAACGACATCATTGTCCAGGTCGGACGGACCGGCGCGCTGACTCCTGTGGCCGTCCTCGAACCGGTCAAGCTTTCGGGGACGACGATCAGCCGGGCCACCCTCCACAATGAGGACGAGATCCGGCGCAAGGACATCCGGATCGGCGACTATGTCCTCGTCGAACGGAGCGGCGATGTCATTCCGAAAATCGTCGCCCCGATGAAAGAGCGGCGGACGGGAAAAGAGAAGAAGTTCAGGTTCCCGGCCCGATGTCCCGTCTGCCATGCCAAGACATTCAAGCCGGAAGGGGAGGCGGTGGCGCGCTGCACCAATCCGTCATGCCCGGCCAAGCTCAGGGAATCCGTTCTTCATTTCGCCTCCCGACGGGCGATGAACATCGAAGGCCTGGGCGAGGCCTTGGTCGACCAGCTCATAGAGAAAAAATTGGTCGGGGCCGTCCCGGACATCTATCCCCTGAAATATGAAGACCTGGTTCCTCTTGAACGAATGGGCCCGAAAAGCTCGCAGAATCTGCTCCAGGAAATTGAAAAATCCAAGGCGAACGACTTCTCTCGTCTGGTTTTTGGCCTCGGCATACGCCATGTCGGAGAGCGCCTGGCCCAGATCCTGGCCGCCCATTTTAGCGATATCGAGAAGCTGGTCCAGGCATCGTCGGAAGAGCTGACGGCCATAGAAGACGTCGGTCCGATCGTTGCCGAAAGCATCGTTTTCTTTTTCAGGCAGCCGGAGAACCTCGAGCTTCTCCGGAAGTTCAAGGAAGCCGGCCTGAATTTCTCCTCGAAAAAAGCGGAAGTCCGGAAAGACGAGCCCCTCTCCGGAAAAACCTTTGTCCTGACCGGAAAGCTCCAAGGCTACAGCCGGGACGAAGCCAAAGCCTTGATCAAAGACCTGGGAGGTTCGGTCGCGGATTCCGTCTCGAGCAAAACGTCCTATCTTGTCGTCGGAGAAGATCCCGGTTCCAAGTTGGACAAAGCTCGCAAGATGGGCGTTCCGACGCTCACCGAATCAGAACTTCTAAAGTTGTTAAAACCCTAACGTCCCTTCAGGCGGCGTGGGTGGCGCGGATGCTGCCCCGCGCCGCGACCATCATTTCTTCTTGGATCCGAAAAGATCTTTGGAAAAAAACCCTTTCAGCCCCTTTTTCTGTTCAGACTCTTCGCCCAGTTCCTTGAGCTCAGTGCGGGCGGCCTTATGCCCGGCCTCGATCTCCAAGGCCCGCTCGAACTCCTTCTTGGCCCGCTTGAGAAGGCCTTCTCTTTTATAGAGAACGCCCAGGCCGACATGCCCTTCCGCGTTCCAGGGCTCAAGCTCTATGGCCCTCAAAAAATCGCGCTCGGCCTTATGGCTGAGAGCGAGAACCTTGGATTCCGCCATCGCCAGAAGAAGATAATAATCTCCCTTGTTATCATTGAACCTCACGGCCTGTTCCAAGAACATGACGGCCTCTTCATAGCGCCCCTGGCTCATGAGCGTCTTTCCCTGTCGAAAGCGGATCTCGGCATTCTTGGATTTGTCTCTATCGTCGTCTCTTATGACGGCCGTGCTCTTGGTCGCCACGGTCGGCTTTTGGTCTTTGCTGGTCAGGACCCGGTAAGACTTGGTGATGTAATCAAAAAGCTCTTCGATCTGGGCCTTGATCTCCGGGGTTACGCCCCGTCCGAACAGGTCCGGGTGAAATTTTCGGGCTAGTTGAAAATAGGCTTTCTTGATCTCGGCCTCCGGCGTCTGACGGGAGACGCCCAAAATCTGGTAATAATCCATCTCCGGAATTCTGCTTTTGAGCTCGAGGGCCTCGTCAATCTTTGCCTGAAGGCCGGCCGGAGGTGCTTCCGAGGCCTCGGCCGCCGCTCCTTTCGGTTTCTCCTCCTGGCGGACCTCCGCTTTTTTGGGCGGTTCTGCTTTTGAGATCGGCTCCGCTTTCGGCCGCGGCTCGGCCTTGATCTCGACTTTCTGGGGCTCTTCTTTTCGGACCTCCTTCTTTTTCGGCCTTTCCGCCAGCCGGACATCGATCAAATCCAGGCAGTAAAATAGGTACAGCGTCTTCCAGAGCTGATCCGGGGTGTCAACCTGCGAGACGAGGTAGGCTTCGCCGGCCGTCTTGCCGTTGATCTGATGGAGGAAATCCTTTTCGTCTTCCGTGAGCATATGAATATTGGTCTTCCCTTTCAGGACGGCCATTTTGTCCTCAAAGAAACTCTTGAGAAAAGGATGAAATTCCATTTCTCTGATCCCTCGTTCGATGAGGAGGGGGACATTCATCTTGAACTCAAAATCATAATCCAAGAAGCGCTCTCGCGGCCGGAAGATCATCTCGGCATCGAAATGGTTAAACAGGCTCAAGGTGATGGCGTTCATCTGGGCCATGAGCCCGTCGTACAAGTCCTTTTGAGAGATGATCTTCTTTTGGACCAGCACTTCCCCCATCATTTTTCCCGTCTGGATGAGTTGAGGGAGGGAGGATAGGACATCGCTCGAAATCTTGCCGATCTTATGGAGGACCTCGCCCAACCGCTCCTCAGGGACGCTCGTCCGGGCAAAGATCAGCCCTCCGTCCTGGAAGATCAAGGTCTTTTGAATGGGCCCCTTTTGAAAACTGAGCTGGCCGGTCTTCTGATTGAAGTGAATGTCTCTGAGATAAAATCCAATATGTGTCATCGGCGCCCATCTATTTTATATAAAATGGGGTCGGGGCTCAATATCTAAAGTTGACCTATTTGCAACCCCCCCTGAAATGTGCTAATTTTTAGGCATGAAAATCGCACTGGCCCAAATGTCTCCTCACCTCGGAAACATCCAAAGGAATTTCGAGCTCCATCTCCAGGCCATCGAAAAGGCCCGGCGGGAAAAGGCCGGCCTACTCATCTTCCCCGAGTTGAGCCTCACCGGCTATCTTTTGAAGGACCTCGTCGAGACGGCGGCCCTGGATCCGGATAAGTCCCCGATGTTCAAAGAGTTCAAGGCCTTGAGCCGGGACATCTCGCTCGTCCTTGGTTTCGTCGAAGAGAAGTCCCGGGAAAAGGGGCTTTTTTATAACTCCGCCGCGTTTCTAGACAAGGGAAAAGTCCTCCATATCCACCGCAAGGTATTTCTTCCGACCTCGGGCATGTTCGACGAGGGACGATTTTTCGCCCCGGGCCGAAATTTCCGGACATTTTCCACGCCCCACGGAAAAATGGGCTTGCTCATCTGCCGGGATTTTCTTCACTATGCCTCTAGCTACCTTCTATTTGCCGGCGGCTCGGAAATTATCATCGTCGCGAGCGCCGCGCCCGGCCGCGGCCTGGCGGGCAAAAACGGATTTGCCACGAGCCGGATGTGGGAACTCATGGGGGAGGCCATCTCCCGGTTCTCCTCGGCCTTCGTCATTTACTGTAACCGGGCCGGCTTGGAAGACGGCATCGTCTTCGCCGGCGGATCCTTTATTTTCAATCCTTTCGGAAAACGCCTTGTCCAAGCGCCCTATTTCAAAAATGATTTTCTTGTCCAGGAGGTCGATCCGGCCGAGATCCGCAGGGCCCGCAAAAATTGGCCTTTCAAGCGGGACGACAAGCCCGAGGTGATCCTCGAAGCCCTCAAGAGGATTGTCCATGACTATGAAGATTGACTGTCCGTTTGCGGCTAAAATCTTGACCGTTTTTATCAAAGAAGAGCTGGCGAAATTCGGTTTTAAAAAAGGAGTCCTGGGCTTGTCCGGGGGCCTGGATTCCACGGTCTGCGCCTTTCTCGCGGCCAGAGCCCTGGGCCCGAAAAACGTCCTCGGGCTGATTATGCCGTACGGGACAAGCTTCGGCGAGGACGTTCGGGACGCTATCGGGGCGGCACGGCTCCTGAAGATTCGCCACAAAACTGTCGATGTCGCGCCGATGGTGGACGCTTACTTTAAAAAATACCCGACAGAAAACCGGGTGCGGCACGGGAATAAGATCGCCCGGGAGCGGATGTCGATCCTCTACGATTTTTCCGGGCGCGAGAAAGCCCTGATTCTCGGCACGAGCAACAAGACCGAGCTTCTCATCGGATACGGCACGATCCACGGCGACCTGGCCAGCGCCATCAATCCCATGGGCGACCTCTACAAAACCCAGGTCCGGCAGATGGCCCGTTATCTCGAAGTGCCGGCGAAAATCCAGAAAAAGCTGCCGACGGCCGGCCTGTGGACCGGCCAGACCGACGAGGGGGAAATCGGGATGACCTATGCGGAATTGGATGAGATTCTCTTTCATCTCGTCGACGAGAGGGAGTCGAAAGAGGAGCTCCTGGCCCGTGGATTCCCGAGAGTAAAAATCGAAAAAATCATGTCCATGATAAAAAGCTCGGAATTCAAAAGGCAGCTCCCGCCCATCGCCAAAATATCCTCGCGGACCATCGGCCACGACTTTCTTTACCCCTACGATTGGGAAAAGTAAGCCATGGGCGAGAAGACCCAAAACTCCAAGACGGCCGGCTTTCTCTACATCGTGGCCACGCCGATAGGAAACCTCGAAGACCTGACGTTCCGGGCCCTGCGCATCCTCGGAGAGGTCGATGCCATTGCCTGCGAGGACACCCGCCAGACCCTGAAGCTTCTGAACAAATACAATATCAAGAAAGCTCTCATCAGCTACTACCAGCCCCGGGAAAGCCAAAAGATCCCGGTTATTCTGGACATCCTTAGACAAGGAAAGAGCGTGGCCCTCGTCTCGGATTCGGGGACCCCCGGAATATCTGACCCCGGCTTTCGACTGATCCGCGAGGCCTTGAAGGCCGGGATTCATATTGTGCCCATTCCGGGACCCACGGCCTTGGCGGCCGGCCTTTCAGCTTCGGGGCTTCCGACCCACAGGTTCTTATTCATCGGATTTCCGCCGCCCAAGAAAACGGCCCAAAAAAAATTGCTTTTGTCGCTTCATGAAGAACCTGCAACCCTGATTTTTTACCTTCCCAGCCGGAAAATCATCGATTTTCTCAGGCTTGGCCTGGAGACATTGGGCGACCGCCGGATCGTCATCGCCAGGGAGATCACCAAGGTTTTTGAAGAGTTCATAAGGGGAAGTATCGCTGAAATCCTTGCTGGCGTCGAGAAACGGCATATCAAAGGGGAGATGACCGTTTTGATACAGGGGAAAGATTAAGATTTCCGATCCTTTTCAGATAAAAAAAATCTATGTATTTTCTACATGTTTTATTAATAAAGGAGAATATATTAGTTAGGCGATATAAATATACTTGACAATATGCTACTCACATATTATATTGTAATAGAATTCTGAACACAATTTTTGGAGGTTATTAAATGGCGATTATCAGATGGACTCCCTTCACAGATATGGTCACCCTTAGGGAAAAAATGAACCGCCTGTTTGAGGACATGTTAACGGGCCGCAGCGAAGACAAAGACCTGACGGCCTCTACCTGGGCTCCTTCTGTGGATATTTACGAGACCGAGCACGAGCTCGTGATGACGGCCGAAGTTCCCGGCATCGACGAAAAGGATGTCGAGATCAAGGTCGAAGACAATACCCTGACCTTAAAGGGCGAGAGAAAGTTCGAAAAGGAGACGAAGGAAGAAAACTATCACCGCATCGAACGTTCCTACGGCTCTTTCTACAGGGCTTTCACCCTGCCCAACTCCATCGACCCGGACAAGATCCATGCCGAACATGAAAACGGCATCCTGAAAATTACGATGCCCAAACGACAGGAGCTCAAGCCTCGCAAAGTGAAAATCCTCAAGCCTTCTTCGCCCGAAAAGGCCAAGAAATAAGAGGGGCATGCCCCGAGCCCTCTAGGCCTGAGCGATCGTGATGGCCCGGACCTCCTTGGCCCCTGCTCTCAGGAGCTCCCGGCTGCACTCTTTCAGGGTCGAACCGGTCGTATAAACATCATCGACGAGGAGAACCGTCTTGCCTTGAATTTTCTCGCTCTTCAAAACCGTATAGACCCCCCGGACGCTTTTCACTCGCTCGTCCCGCTCCAGGGAGGTCTGCGGCGGGACGTTTTTCATCTTCCTCAGCACGAGGTCTTCCAGAGGAAGGCCTTTCAGCTTGGACAGTTCTTTGGCCAGGACTCTAGCCTGATTGAATCCTCTTTTGCTTTTTCTCTTCGGATGGAGAGGCACGGGGATGAGCGCCTCCACGCCCCACCAGAGACTCTCTTCGCCCTTGAGAGACTCGAAGACGAAGCGGCCCAAAGGTCTCCCCAGGATTTCGTAGCCGCGGTATTTGAAGAGCAGGATGAGATCCTTCAGCTCGCCCTGATACAGGCCGCCGGACCGATGGACCGCGAAGGGCGGTCTCTCTTTGATGCAGGAAAGGCAGAGATGGGGCTCGCCGGCGCCTTCGAAAAACCGGCCGCAGCAGAGACAATACGAAGAGCGATGGGCCCGGATCTTGTCCAAGCAGATCGGGCACAAAACCCTCTCGCCGGGCGTTTCGAGCAAAGCCCGGCAGACCTTGCAGAAAGAGGGAAAAAAGACGAGTTCGACGAGCTTGGCGCTTCGGGCGAAGAGCCTTCTTAGAGAAACATTCAAGAGGTCTCGGACTCTGATTTTTCCTGGCATTCGATGCAGTAGGGCGTCCAGGGGAGAGCGTTCATCCTTTTTTTATTGATTTCTTTTTGACACATTTGGCAGCTGCCGAATTCTTTCCGCTCGATCCTCTTGAGGGCGGCGTCGATTTGGAAGAGCTGTTCCCGTTCCACATCCGAGAGACTGAGGAGGAATTCCTTCGTGTACGAGCTCTCCGCCTTGTCGGCGACATCCTGGGCGATATCGGTTTCCACTTCTTTGCTCTCGTTCCGGAATTCGCTCAGCCTTCGGACGATCTCATTGCGCCTGACGATGAGATTTTTCTTGTAGACATCAATCTCTTTTTTGTTCAAGTGCATCCCTTTATTTGGCATACTGTCTTCCTTTCATGATCGATATGGCACGATAGATTTGCTCCAAGAGCATCATCCGGCACAGCTCATGGGAAAAGGTCATTTTGGACAGGCTCAGCCGCAGATCGGCCCTGTCCAGGACCCGCCCGGCCACGCCCAAGAATCCTCCCACGACAAAAGTCACCGCCCGGACCGAACCCGTCGAACATCGCTCTAAAAAACGGGCCAGGTCTCGGGACGTCATCTCTTTTCCTTCATCGAAGAGGCAGACAATATAATCATCTTTGAAATGTTTTTCAAGCCCCCGGGCTTCCCGTTCCAATATTTTTTGGCTAAACCGTTCGGCCAAGCCGCGGGCTTCCGGTGTCTCGATCAGCTGGCAGGGAATAAGCTCCTGGATCCTTTTCAGATAGAAGTCCAGGAGCCCCCGCAAGTCCTTGTTCTTGGTCCGGCCCGGCCAAAGAATTTTTAGTTTCATGGAGGCACCCCCAAGGCCCTGTCAAGATCGCAGGGCGGTTCCGAGGGTCAATACAAAATACTGATTGAAAGAGAAAAAGTCAATATATTTTTAGCGCGCGTTCGCCGATATTCTTAAACGAACAGCCGGGGGGCATCCCCCCACAGTTTTTCTAGAGAATAGTAGTCCCGGGCCGGCGGGGAAAAGATATGGACGATGAACCAACCGTAATCCATCAGGATCCATTCTCCATGCCCCGCGCCTTCGACGCCGAGCGGCTTCAAGCGCTTGGTCTTGAGCTCCCGTTCGATATTTTCGTAAAGGGCGACATTCTGCCGGGAGGAACGGCCGTGCATGATGATGAAAAATTCCGTGAATGTGGCCGTGTCCCGCAGATCCATAACGCAGATCTTTTCGCCCTGCTTGGCCTGGCCGGCCTTGACGGCGGCCTTCACATCCGAAGGGAGATTCCGTTGAGTGATTCTCCCGGCCTTTGTCCTGTCCATGTGTGTCTTAATTTTTGCTTACCTCCTTATCCATGTCCCGGTTTCCGGGCCGACTCGTTCGAGGGAAACCCGAGGCATCTCATTTTTCTTGGCGAGGGCTTTTGATAAAGCCCGTGCTTATGGATATAGCCCTCGACCGCCGCCGGGACCAGCCCCGTTATGGACCGGCCTTCCCGGATCCGTCTCCGGATTTCGGTAGACGAGATATCCGCGGCGTCGATCGGCAATAGAAAAATCCTGGTCCCGAGAAACCATTGTTCCCGGACCTTCTCCAGGCGACAAACGGAACGGACCCGGCGCCGGTAAGCGACGCCCAAAACTTTTCGAGCTCCCCTCAAGCGGTACCCCGGCCGTGTCACGACGATAAAGAGGCACTGCTTGAGCACCCGTTCCCATTCCCGCCAAGTCTCGATTTCCAGGAAGGCATCGACGCCCAAGATAAAAAATGTCCACGCCCGGGGATAGAGCTTTTTAATCCTGTTCAGGGTTAGGATGGAATAGGATTTTCCCTTAGCCCGGATTTCGACGGCGCTGGGAATAAACGCTACGCGGCCTCGGACGGCCAGCTCCACCATCCTCAACCGTTCCTCGGGTGAGGCGATGCCGACCGATTCTTTATGGGGAGGAATAAAGGAGGGGATAAAGAGAACCCGGTCGAGCGAGAACCTCTTCCGGACGGCGGCCGCCGCCCTGAGGTGGCCGTTGTGAACGGGATTGAATGTTCCGCCCAATATTCCGACTCTTTTTTTTTTCATGAGTCCGTCGATTCGGCCCCCCGGCGGAGATCCTGAAGCATCTTGGCCATGGCGGCGACAAGTTTCCCCAAGCCCTCTCCCCTGAGAGCCGAAACGGCGAAAAAGGGCAGCCCCTCTGCGGCGGCAAGCTTTTTTGCGGCCTCCAGTCTTTTCTTGGCCCGGCCGAGCAGGTCGATTTTGTTCACCGCCAAGATTTGACGTCTCTTGGCCAGGCCGGGATTGAACGCTTCAATCTCCTGCATAACAATAGAATAATCCCGGACGGGGTCCCGGCCGGAATAAGGGGAGACATCGAGAATATGGACCAGGATCTTCGTTCGCTCGACGTGCTTGAGGAAGGCGACCCCGAGGCCATGGCCGAGATGCGCCCCTTCGATGAGGCCGGGAATGTCGGCCACGACAAAGCTCTTCATTCCCCCGAAGTCCACGACGCCCAAATGGGGGATGAGGGTCGTGAACGGATAGTCGGCGATGAGCGGCCTGGCCGCGGAAATTTTGGAGATTAGGGTCGACTTGCCTACGTTCGGGAATCCGATCAGGCCGACATCGGCAATCAGCTTGAGCTCAAGCCACAGATCCTTTTCCTCGCCGGGCCTTCCCGGCTCGTGCTCCCGGGGCGCCTGGTGCGTGGATGTGGCAAACGAAGCGTTTCCCCGGCCGCCCTTGCCGCCTTTGGCCGCAACATACCCCTGGCCGTGATGGAGAAAATCGAAAAGGATTTCCCCGCTCCGAATCTCTTTGACGATCGTTCCCACGGGCACTCGAAGCTCCAGGTCTTCGCCTTGCTTCCCCTGCCGGTTCCCGCCCTCGCCGTGGGCGCCGTTCTTGGCTTTGTTGATCGGATGGAAACGGAAATAGGCAAGGGACGTCAAGCCCTCATCGGCAACGAGGGTAACGCTGCCTCCGTTCCCGCCGCGGCCGCCGTCCGGCCCGCCTTTGGGGACTTTGTATTCCCGGCGAAAGCTGACGCTGCCGTTTCCCCCTCGGCCGGCCTGGAGGACGACTTTCACCTGATCAATGAACATCGCTGATAAAGCCCCCTCTCTCTAAGGGGCTCGGGCCCGGACCGTGGATATTTTCCGGCAAAAGATCGAACGTCGTCCCTTCGCCTGATCCTAGAAAATATTTTTTGATGACAGAGCTCGACGTTTTGAAAAGCTCAGCCGATGTCAATGGTCTAGCCCTGACCCCATTCTTGGCGGCGGACAAATAGAAACCGTGACGATGATTGAGCCCTCCGCTAGGCAGGAAGGACCGAGACAAACGTGCCCCTTCTGCCCTTCCCTTCGAACCGGACAATTCCGGCGATTCTGGCGAAGAGGGTGTCATCCTTCCCTCTCCCGACGTTGAATCCAGGCTTGAAGGGTGTGCCTCTCTGGCGGACCAGGATCGAGCCGGCTTTCACCTGCTGCCCGCCGTATTGCTTGACACCCAGTCTTTTCGAATGGCTGTCCCTTCCGTTCCGAGCGCTGCCTCCCGCTTTTTTATGAGCCATTTTTGCTCTCCTCTATTTGGACTTTTTCGGAGCTTTGGTTTTCGGTTTTTCCACAGCCTTGACTTTGACCGCCGGCTTGGCCTTTAGCTTTTCCGCCCTGGCCGCTTTTTCCTTAGCTTTTATCTCTCTCTTCGGCGCCTTCTTCTCCGGAGCTTTCGCGGCTTTTTCGACAGGGACGGCCTTGGGCTTCTCCGCGGGCTTCTCAGCCGGCTTGGCTTCCGGGACGGCCTTTTCCACGGGCTTGGTGTCGAGTTTGAGCTCTTCGGCAGGAACGGCGGATTTGTCGGCGATAATTCTTTCGATCCGGATTTCGGTCAACGGCTGCCTGTGCCCCCGTGTTCTTCTGAATTGTTTTCTTCGTTTTTTCTTGAAAACAAGAACTTTTTCGGCTTTCAGGTTCTTCAGGATTTCCGCCCTGATGACGGCGTTTTCGAGAAAGGGCGTTCCGATGAGGGTTTTCTCTCCTTCTTCAATCAGGAGGACCGTGTCGATAAGGATTTTTCGTCCAGCCTCAACACCGAGTTTCTCGATCTGCAGGACATCTCCCTCTTTGACAACGTACTGCTTTCCGCCTGTCTTAATCACTGCAAACATGTTTTTCTACCTTTTTCTAAAATTGAGATAAAAAAATGGGTCTTAAATTTAACATATGACATTGTTTATGTCAAATCGTCCGGAGGCCCCCAAAATTGCCGATAGAAAATTCCGACGGGACCTGTCGGACACTCTTGGAAGGAAACCCTTTCCTAGGGTTTCCTTCCAACGTTCGCTTCGCTCCCTGCCATCCTTCCAAGGAGCATAGGGCGATGAATTCATGGGAGGATGCTCCTCGGAGGGGTGGCAGGGCTGGCGAATATTACCGCCGCCCGTTGGAGGGGGACCCCGTGAAAGGGTCCTCCTCCAAGAGTGTCCGGGGGGCCCCCGAACCACGCCACCCGTCTGGTATCAGAGGTATCTTAAGATTTGACGGAGCGCTCTGAGTTTTTGCCGAATTAGCAGCTCGATCGGCAATTTTGGGGAAACTGTCCCTGGGTACGCCAATCGCCCGGCTTATTGACCATAAATTCAGGGAGCCGCCAGTACTCACATCGGCTTCGCAAATTTGGATGAGAGATGATATTCTGGTATAATCTTCGAAAAATCCGGGCGGTTAGCTCAGCGGTAGAGCATCGGTCTTACAAACCGGGGGCCGCAGGTTCGAACCCTGCACCGCCCACCAACTGCGCTTGGGCTTCTCCAAAAAGACGCTCTCCCCGCAAAAGATGACCCCGGCGCGGCAAAAATCACCCCTGAAATCCCCTGGAAGGGCGGTTTTCTTTCGGGGAAAGATTGCTAACATCCTAGCGAGGAAATCGGCCGGCCTTGAGCTCCCCAGAATATTGAAAAAGCGGCGTCGGGTTTCCGGCAAGCCCGGCTTTTCGCAACACCGATGCCCTGGAGATCGAGATCGTGACGATGCTGGTCGACCGGCGGGACGGTCCTGCCGAGCTTGTTAGGCAGAACGGGACATCCTTCCGGTTTGCCTTTGAGGAGCAGCGATACGGGCAAAGCACAAAGGGAATTGAGGGGAGGGGACGGATGACTTTTCAAACGGCGAGGAAAGAAATAGAATAGGCTGGACAAGTCAAGACCATGCCAAACATTCGGATCCTGGTCGTCGAAGACGAAAGCCTCGTGGCCAAAGACATTCAGAACATGCTCAGAAGCCTGGGATATGAGGTGATCGACGTCGTGTCCACGGGAGAGGAAGCCATCCAGCTGGCCGAAACGACATCCCCCGACCTCGTTCTTCTGGACATCGTCTTGAAAGGGGAGGTCGACGGGATCGTGGCCGCGGAAAGGATCTGGGAGAGATTCTCCATCCCCGTCATCTATCTGACGGCCTACGCCGACGAGACGACCCTCCAGAGGGCCAAGGTGACCGAGCCGTTTGGCTATATCCTCAAGCCCTTCGATGAACGGGAACTGCAGACTACGATCGAGATGGCTTTTTATAAAGCCCGGATGGACCGAAAACTGCGGGAACACGAAGAATGGTTGTCCACGGTCCTGACCAGCATCGGAGACGGCGTCATCGCCACGGATCATCAAGGCGCGGTCAACTTCATGAATCCCAGGGCCGAAAAACTGACCGGGTGGACACAGGCCGAAGCGTTTGGCAGGCCTCTCCGCGAAATATTTCCAATCGACCTTGAGACGAATGGCGGGATGAGCAGCTATTTGCCTCCCGTCCAGGAGAACGTCCTCAGCGCGCGAGACGGGGCGAAAATTGCGGTCGAAGAGACCCTCACCCCCTTCTCGAGCAACACAAAGGCACCCCAGGGGAACGTCCTCATTTTTCGCGATATCACCCGGAGAAAAACCGCCGAGGCCGAGCTCACCCGCAGCTGGGAACGGCTTCAGAAAGCCCTGGCCGGAACCATCCAAGCCATGGCCCTCACCATCGAAATGAGAGATCCTTATACGGCAGGCCATCAGCGGAGGGTCGGCAGGTTGTCCTGTACCATCGCCAGGGAAATGGAGCTGTCGGCCGACCGAGTGGAAGCCATCCAGATGGCCGCCGATATCCACGATGTCGGCAAGATCTATATTCCCGCCGAAATCCTCAGCAAGCCCGGGCAGCTGACGGAGATCGAATATTCGATCATTAAAACGCATCCCCAGGTCGGCTACGACATCCTCAAATCTATCGAGTTTCCCTGGCCCCTGGCCGAGATCGTCTATCAGCACCACGAGCGCCTGAACGGCTCGGGCTATCCCAATAGGCTCAGCGGCGAAAATATCCTGCTCGAAGCCCGGATCATGTGCGTCGCCGACGTTGTCGAGGCCATGTCCTCGCACCGTCCCTACCGCCCCGCCCACGGCATCGATAAAGCCCTGGATGAGATTCTGAAGAACCGCGGGATTCTCTACGATTCCAGCGTCGTCGATATCTGCATCAAGCTTTTCAAGGAAAAGCAATTCTCCTTTGAATCATAGAACGGGGAGCCGGTCCGGACGCTCCGGAAACGGTCCCGGGAACGATGAAAAAAGTCGCCTCCATCCTCTTGTTAACGGCTGCGATTCTCCTTTCGGCCGGCGGGATCGCCGGATTCGCTCTCCTCTTTGTCCGGGACATGAACGTCTTCTGGGTTATTCTTTCCCCCATCATTTTCGCCATGTATCAGATCCCGGCCGTCTTTTTTTTCCATTTGTGGAAGAAAAGCCGCCGGAAGGTCTCGAAAGATAATCTCGACGGGAACGGCTGAGGCGACCATGGAGGGTTTAGCCTTCCCGAGCCGCCAAGGATAAAAAGCGCCCCCGACGGGATTCGAACCCGTGTTGCTGCCTTGAAAGGGCGGTGTCCTAGACCTGGCTAGACGACAGGGGCGAGGAGAACGTGAGCCGTGCTGGACTCGAACCAGCGACACCCGGCTTAAAAGGCCGGTGCTCTCCCTCTGAGCTAACGGCCCAAAAATAGGCCATTATTTATAAAAGATAATGAGAAAAGAGTCAATCGAAAAGTTTTGATGACCGGCCCCTCCCCCTTTGGCCTCCTTGGTCCCGCGGAGGAGGAAGAAAGCGATGAAGGCCGGGCGGTTATGATCGGCCGGTCCCGCCTTTAGATCTGTTCCTGCTTAATAATAACCCAGCGGCCGTTACGAGGGAGGTTCACGGTTTCATCCTTCAGTCGGTATATCTTCAGGTTAAGCCGCCAGTTCTCGGTCGAGCCGTCCTTGGCCTTCACTTCGACATCGACGTCTTTGGTATGGACCGTGCCTTTCAGGTCGCGGATGTTGGCCAACTGGCCCGCCCCGAGCGAGAAATCAGTGATTTTCTCTTCTTGGGAGGCCGCGGCCTTGGCTTCATTGTAGGCTTTTTTCAGCTCATTATGGAGGTTGGTTTCTTCGTCGAATTTCTTCTGGGCATCATCGACCTTCTTTTTGGCGGCCGCCTTGGCAGCGGCCGTCCTGGCCGAATCATACTCATCCTTGGCGAAGTCGACGGCATCCTTGGCCTCTAAAGTCGGAGTGATATGCCCATCCATTTTTTTCTTGGAATCCAGCTCCAGTTTATTCAGATCCGGGAGTGAGGCGGGCACGATCTGTTCCTCGCTGACCTTGAGGATCTTCCAGCCGGACCACTCGATCGTCCTGGGTTCAAGAGCCATCGTCGACATGGTCATGATATCCTTCATGGTCATCGCATCGAAATATTTAGCCAAGAGGCCTTGTTCAGGGTGGGTTTTACAGCTCTGAAGCGAAAACAAAACGATAACCAGGACTAAAACGAAAAGACTCTTTCTCCTCATCGTTCCTCCTTCCAGTTGATGATATTCCTATTATTTCCAAATTTTACTTTTTTTTCAAGTAAAAAAGCAAGCTGAAATAATCGTCCTTCCTGGAAATGATTTCCGATGACCTGCAGCCCGACCGGCAGCCCCTCCCGGCTCCAGCCGCAGGGGACGGAAATGGCCGGACAGCCGGCCAGGTTCGCGGAGACCGTGAACATATCGGAAAGGTACATGGCGATCGGGTCTTTCTTCGCTCCGACCGGGAAGGCCGGCTCCGGCGCCGTCGGCGTCACGATGTAATCGACCTCGGCGAACGCCCGGTCAAACTCCCGGCTGACCAGCTGCCGTGTGCGCCCGGCCTTGAGATAATAGGCATCGTAGTACCCCGAGCTCAGGGCGAATGTCCCCAGGAGGATCCGCCTTTTGACTTCCTCGCCGAAGCCGCCGGTCCGCGTCTTGAGGTACATCTCCCGGAGGTTGGAATACTCGGGATGGCGGTACCCGTACCGGACGCCGTCATACCTGGCCAGGTTGGAGCTGGCCTCGGAAGGCGCGATGATATAATAACAGGGAAGGGCATACTCCCACGAAGGGAAATCCATTTCGATGAGCTCACCACCCAGGTCCTGGAGGACGCTCAAGGTCTTCCAGTAGATGTTTTTCACCTCCGGGTCGATCTTCTCAATCAGTTTCTCCTTGAGATGAGCGGCCTTGAACGGCCCCAGTTTTTCTTTCATTTCCTTCGCAAAATCCGGCACCGGCCGGTCGGCCAGCGTGGAATCTCTCCCGTCGGGGCCGGAGATGACCTGGGTCAAGAGGGCACAGTCTTCGACAGTTTTTGTGAGCGGGCCGATCTGATCAAGCGAGGAGGCAAACGCGACCAGCCCGTATCGAGAGACCCGGCTGTAGGTGGGCTTAAGACCGACGACACCGCAAAAAGCCGCCGGCTGGCGGACCGACCCTCCGGTGTCCGAGCCGAGGGCCGCCGCCGCTTCGCCCGCGGCCACGGCCGCCGCCGAGCCGCCGCTCGAGCCGCCGGGGACGCGGCTCAAGTCCCAGGGATTCCGGGTGACAAAGAAGGCCGAGTTCTCCGTCGACGATCCCATGGCGAACTCGTCCAGGTTGGTCTTGCCGATGAAAATCGCGTCTTCGGCGGCGAGCTTCTCGACGGCCGAGGCGCTGTAGGGCGCGACATAATTCTCCAGGATGCGCGATCCGCAGGTGACTCGCATGCCCTTGATCAAGATGTTGTCTTTGACCGCAATCGGGACGCCGGCCAGGCACCCCTTGTCCTTTTTCCGGTCCAAGGCCTTGGCCTGCTCCAGGGCCTTCTCGCCCTCCACCGAAAGAAACGCCGCAACCTCCGGCTCCCGTCGTTCAATCTGTTCGAGGAAAGCCCGGACAACCTCTTCGGCCTTGACCTCTTTGGCCGCCACCAGAGACCGGATCTCGCTCGCGCCCAGAGAAGTCAGGCTCATTTCTCTTCGATCACCTTGGGGACTTTGATAAAAGGCGCATCCTTCTCCGGGGCGTTGGCCAGGACCGATTCCAGAGGCTGCGATTCCCGGACTTCATCGGCACGGAAGGGCAGGGAAAACGGAAGATGAAAATCCGGGGCCTCGGAGGGAACGGGCAGCTCGATCTCATCGAGCCGGCCGACCCATTCCACGATCTTGGCCATCTGAGGGGCAAGCACCTTCTTTTCCTGCTCCGTCAAATGCAGATGGGCCAGGGCGCAGACATGATCGATATCGAGGCCGGATTTCATGTGATGGCATTATAGGAAGAACGGCCGGAAAAATCAATTTGGTCCCGGAAGCATCTTCGGTTGTGCGATTTCAAGGAGGCCCTAGAGTCGCCCCGTAGGCCCCCGTAGCGGAGGGGGGCCCCGGGATCGGGGACACACACTGTGTGTGTCCCCGTTTTCCTGAATAAGGGTTTCCCTCCAAGAGTGTCCGAGGGGACTGGTTCCCCAAGGGGCTGGGGGCGACTCTAGGGCCTCCTTGAAATCGTATATTTGGAGTTGCTTCCCACGGATTTTTTCGAATAACGATCCTCCCTTCACCTGCCGAAACGGGTTATCGGCCAACCCCAATTTTGATTTGTTTCCGGACTCCGTTTGTGTTATATAATGGTTTAAATTTTTTCTTTAAATTTAATTCATCCTAAGAGGTTCATCATGCCACAAAAGGGTATCATAGAATCGATCGTGGCCGGCTACAAGAAGGACCCCGCCCGCCTCATCGATATGGTCAGGGATATCCAGAAAGAGTTCGGCCAGGTCTCCGCGGAATCCGCCGCCAAAATCGCGGCGCTTCTCAACATCTCGAAAGTGGATGTCGAGGGCGTCGTGACATTCTACCACTTCTTCTCGACGGCCCCGGCGGGAACGTATGCCGTCTACCTGAACACCAACATCGTCGCCGACATGAAAGGCCGAAAGGCCGTCGCCGAAGCCTTCGAGAAAGACGCCGGCGCGAAATTCGGCGGGACCACGGCCGACGGCCTGATCGGCCTGTATGAGACATCCTGCATCGGGATGAATGATCAGGAGCCTTCGGCCATCATCAACGGCGTGGTCTTCACCAAGCTGACCAAGGCCAAAGTCAAAGAGCTCGTCGCCGCCATGAAGGCCGGCCAGGATATGCAGAAGCTGGTCAAAACGCGAGGCGACGGCGCCAATCAATCGAATCTCGTCCGGGCCATGGTCTGTAACAACATCCGGAAGAAAGGACCGGTCTTGTTTTCGCCCTTCAAATCGGGCGCGGCCATCAAAAAGGCGGTAACCTGGACCCCCGAAGACGTGATCGCCGAAATCAAAAGGTCCAACCTGCTCGGACGCGGCGGGGCCGGGTTTCCGACCGGCCTGAAATGGGAGTTTTGCGGCCGAGAAAAAGCCTTTCCCCACTATGTCGTCTGCAATGCCGACGAAGGCGAGCCCGGGACGTTCAAGGACCGGGTCATCCTGACCGAGCTGCCCCACCTCCTCTTTGAGGGCATGGCCGTTGCCGGCTTCGCGGTCGGCGCCCAAGAAGGGATCCTCTACCTCCGCGCGGAATATGCCTATCTCAAAGCCCACCTGGAGAAGGTTCTCGATAACCTCAGGAAGAAAAATCTTCTCGGCAAAAATATCGCCGGCAAAAAGGGCTGCCATTTCGATATCACCCTGAAGCTTGGCGCCGGGGCCTACGTCTGCGGCGAGGAATCCGCGCTGCTCGAATCGGCGGAGGGAAAGCGCGGCGAGCCAAGAGACCGGCCGCCGTTCCCCGTCACCTTCGGCTACCGCGGCTTCCCCACGACTGTAAACAACGTCGAGACGCTGTGCGCGGCCGCCCGAATCTTGGACAGGGGCGCCGGCTGGTTCAAGCTGATGGGCACGCCCAAATCGGCGGGGACGAAGCTCCTCAGCGTCTCGGGGGACTGTGCCAGGCCCGGCGTTTACGAAGTCGCCTTCGGCCTGAAGGTTCAGGATCTCTTGAAAATGGCCGGCGGCCTGGACGCCCAAGCGGTCCAGGTTGGCGGCCCTTCGGGAACGTGCATTTCCCGAGGCCAGTTCGAGCGCAAGCTGTGCTTCGAGGACCTGCCCACGGGCGGCTCGGTCATCGTCATCGGGCCCCAGAGAGACTTGTTTGAAGTCATCCACAACTTCATGGATTTCTTTATCGAGGAATCGTGCGGCTGGTGCGTGCCCTGCCGGGCCGGCAACATCCTTCTCAAGAAAAAGCTAGAAAAAATCACGTCGGGAAAAGGAACCGCCAAGGACCTCCAGGAGATCGAGTCCTGGGGGAAGACCATCAAGGCCATGAGCCGCTGCGGCCTCGGCCAAACCTCTCCGAATCCCATCCTGACGACGCTCCAGAATTTCCGGGAGATGTACGAGGCCAAGGTCCGCAATGACAAGGACTTCATCTCCGAGTTCGACCTGGCGGCGGCCGTCAAAGCCGCGTCGAGCCTGACGGGTCAGAAGCTCACGGAGACCCACCATGAATAAGATCAATTTTACGATCGACGGAAAAGAGTGCTTTGCCGAGCCGGGACAGACCATCATGGAAGCCGCCAAGGCCAACGGCGTCTACATCCCCGCGCTGTGCCGATATGAGGGACTCAAGCCGGCCGGAAGCTGCCGGGTTTGCACGGTCCGGGTGGGCAGGGGCCATATGGCCGCTTGCACCCAGCCGGTGGCGGAAGGCATGGTCGTCGAGAACATCGTCCCGGACCTGGAAGACATGCGGAAATCCCTCATCGAAATGCTCTTTGTCGAAGGCAACCACCTCTGCCCGACCTGTCAAAAAAGCGGCAACTGCGAGCTGCAGGCGCTGGCCTACCGCTACCAGATGCTCGTCCCGCGCTTTCCCTACCAGTTCCCGGTCCGGCAAGTCGAGCCGGTCGGGCCCCACCTGCTCCTCGAACAGAACCGCTGCATCCAATGCCTGCGCTGCGTGAGGGGAGTCAAGACCACAGACGGAAAAGCCGTCTTCGGCTCCGTGAAAAGGTCCGGGAAAAAGAAAATCGCCTTCGACCGCGATCTCGCAGCCGGCCTGTCCGCCGACGCGGCCAAGAAGGCCATGGACCAGTGCCCGGTCGGGGCCCTCCTGAAGAAAGAAATCGGTTTTACGGTTCCCATCGGAAAACGCAAATTCGACCAAAAACCGATCGGCAGCGAGTTTGAGGACAAACGGAGTTGAGGAGAGACGACCATGACTAAACCCATCATTGCCACGGCCTCTTTGGCGGGCTGTTTCGGCTGCCACATGTCCGTCCTGGACATCGACGCCAAGATCCTCCATCTGATCGAGCTTGTCGAGTTCAATAAATCCCCGATCGATGACATCAAGACCTTCACCAAGCCCTGCGACGTCGGGCTGATCGAAGGCGGCTGCTGCAACAGCGAGAACGTCGAAGTCCTGCGCGACTTCCGGAAGAACTGCAAGGCCCTGGTCGCGGTCGGCGAATGCGCCATCATGGGCGGCCTGCCGGCCATGCGCAACGGGATTCCCATCCAGGAATGCCTGGAGGAGGCCTACCTCCGCTGCCCGACCGTGGATGACAAGATCATCCCCAACGACGAAGAACTGCCGATCATTTTGGACAAAGTCTATCCTCTCCACGAGATCGTCAAGATTGATTACTTTCTGCCCGGCTGCCCGCCCTCCGCAGACCTCATCTGGGAAGCGCTCACCGCCCTTGTCGGGGGCAAGCCCCTCGGCTTGACCTACAACCTCATCAAGTTTGACTAAAGGATGAATACCATGGCAAGAAAAATCACAATCGAACCGGTGACAAGAATCGAGGGCCACGGCAAAGTCACGATCCGCCTCGATGACAGCGGCCGGGTCGTTCAGTCCAGGTTCCACATCGTCGAATTCCGGGGCT
>Ga0315284_10002568_pt1 | contig 25934 bp, 22 predicted proteins | sample YL17G09_16_MG_FD_203696 | JGI IMG/M metagenome (GOLD analysis project Ga0315284, IMG submission 203696) | Sediment microbial communities from Yellowstone Lake, YNP, Wyoming, USA - YL17G09_16 | ecosystem: Environmental > Aquatic > Freshwater > Lake > Sediment | place: USA: Wyoming | collected...
GCACGGTAAGCAGCCTTATGTCAATGGTTCCCGGAATCAATATATGTTATATTCACGGCCAGATGCCGGCGCGAAAGATTGAGAAAATCATGCAGGACTTTATTGCAAAAAAATATAGCATACTGGTGTCCACCACCATAGTGGAATCCGGGCTGGATATTCCCAGCGTCAATACCATAATAATATCAAATGCACAGAAGCTGGGATTAGCTCAGATGCATCAGTTGCGCGGCAGGATAGGCAGAGACAAGTACCAGGCATTCTGTTATTTTCTATACCCTCAGGAAGAACTTTTAACGGACATAGCAAGAAAAAGGCTTATGACTATTGCCCAGCATACTGATTTGGGAGCAGGTTTTAAAATTGCGCTTAAAGACCTGCAGATTCGCGGAGCGGGAAACCTGCTTGGCTCCCAGCAGCATGGCCATATTATGAATGTGGGTTTTGACCTTTACTGCAAGCTATTGGGGCAGGCGGTTGAAGAAATGCGCTGCGGCATAGACATTGAAGAAGACGTTGAAACCGTGCATACGATAGAAATAAATTTGCCGGTTGATGCCTATATACCTGTTACATATATATCGTCGCCAGTACAGAGGATAATGACTTATAAAAGATTGTCTTCAGCTTCTGAAATGAAAACCATAGAAGGCCTTGCAGAGGAACTGGTTGATAGGTATGGAAACATGCCTATGCAGTGCAGAATACTGCTTGAAATAGTGAAAATAAGGCAACTATCAAAACAACTTGGGGTAATGCACATTTCCCACAAAGCCGGCAGAGTAACAATAAGGTTTTCCAATAATGAAATATTAAAACCTGAAAAGTTTTCCAGGATTAACATGGAAGATAATGTTACCATTCAGCTTGAAGCCGGCAAAGAATTGAACATAGTAATAGATAATATTTTTTCCAGCGGTTTAGAAGATGTTAAAAAAATAAAAAACATATTGAAAGTGTTAATATAATATGTTATACTCCATAAAATGACTAAAAATAAAGGAGTTACAAATGTTTAAGGCAAACAAAAAATTAATGATGGCAATTCTGATTTTAAGTTTAGCAGGGCTGACAGCCTGCGGCGGAGGGAAAAAATTAGTAAGTATGAAAGGAGGGGATATAAGCCTGGGCAGTTTTGAAAAAGAGCTCATGAAAGCTTCAGAGAACCCGTATTACCAGGGTTTCCTGTCAACTGCTGGAGGAAAGAAACAATATATGGAAGGGCTTATTGAAGAAAAAGTCCTTATTTATCAGTCAAGAAAAGAAGGGCTGGACAGAAAAAAGGAATACAAGGAAAGAATACAGTCAATGAAAGACCAGATACTTATAGGCATGATGATGGAGGAATTAAAGCAGAAGTACCTGAACGTTTCAGAACAGGAAATAAATGACTACTATGAAAAACAGAAGGACGAATTTGTCAATCCTGAGCAAGTAAGGGCAAGCCATATACTGGTAACTTCAAGAAAAGAAGCTGAAGATGTTATGAGCAGGCTGAGTAGGGGGGAGAGCTTTGAGACCCTTGCCAGGCAGTATTCAATTGATTCCATCACTGCTGCAAAGGGCGGCGACCTGGGTATATTTAAGAAAGGCGATATGGTGCCGGCATTTGAACAGGCAGTGTTCGGCCTGAAAAAGACAGGAGATGTAAGCGGTATCATAGAGACGCAATTTGGTTTTCATATAATAAAGCTTACGGACAGGCAGAAACTGCAGGAAAAAAACATTGATGACGCCAGGAATGAGATAATGAAACTATTACAGAAAAACAAGTACGAAAAGTTAATGGTACAATACAAGCATGATATGAGAATTAATGTTAATTACAGCCTGCTTGATAAAATTTCAGTGCCTGTGCAGCAGGCAGGAGCGGAAAATAGAAGTCAAAACGAAGGAGGCATTAAATGAACAGTAAAAAACGAATAGTAATACTGGTAATATTTTTAACAGTTACTGCGGTTACTGCCAGCGGGCTTTTAGCAAAAATAATCAATAATACCATAGCAACGGTCAACGGTAAGGTTATTTTAAGGAGCGAGTTTGATAAAAAAATTAATATACTGTTAAAAGACGTCCCTCCTGAATCACTAAAGGAAACGGAAAAGGTTCTGCAATTCAAAGAACAGGTTCTTGATGAGATGATAAATGAAATGCTGGTGCTCCAGGATGCGGAAAGCAAAAAAGTGACAATTACCAATAAAGAAATAACTGATGGAATAGACAAGTTAAAAACGAGTTTTAATTCTCCGGAGGAATTTGATGCTGCTATCAAGGACAAAGGTTTGACAATGGAAGACCTCAAGGCAGAAGTGAAGAATCAGCTAATTAAGGAAAAAATGATACAGAAAGAAATTGTACCGAAGGTCACGAATCCTACGGAAGCTGAGATTGAGCAATTCTACAAAGACAACAAGGAAGATGTGAATAAGATGCTGGCTAATGAAATCCACCGGACAAACATGGAGAAAGCTCAAAAAAACTGGCTGAATAAGCTGAAGAATAAAGCAAGTATAATAAAGAATGATATTGAATAAAAAGTTCTAAGATTGAGTATTTGATATTATTTCTGACTGACGCCGGCTGCGATACCGGTTACACCAGATATAAAACGCCCGGTAACGGGCGTTTTTAATTTACCCCCCAATGTTTTACTTTGTAAAACAAGACATGGGGGACTTGAAGGCGTTAATCCCTGATTATATTATTTATTTCACAGTGCTTGTTACAGGGCTGGCCTTTCATTTGCTGATAGCAAGCGGCCTGCGGTATTTATCCCGATTTCCAGAAAACCATGGGGGTAAACCCGTGGGGCTCCATCCGGAGTTATTAATGAAACCTTTAATTGCAGTTACAATGGGTGATGCGTCAGGCATAGGCCCGGAAATTTCTGTAAAAGCGGTTTTGAAAGAGGAAATACAGGATATATGCAGGGTAATAATAATTGGTGATGCCGGGGTGCTGGAAAAACAGAGCAGCGGGACAAGGTCAAACTGTACAGGCATAACAGAAACTGGTATCAGAAGAATAAATGAACCAGGAGAAGCAAAACATAGGAAGAATATTATAGATGTGCTGGATTTGAAACTGCCCGGTATGGATGGAATAGAGATGGGAAAAGCCAGCGCAATTACAGGCAAAGCATCCGTAGAATATGTTAAGAAAGCTGTACAAATGGCGCTAAATAAAGAAGTAAGCGCCATAGTTACAGCTCCCTGGTGCAAAGAGTCGGTTTTTATGGCGGGGAATAAATTTACGGGCCATACAGAATTCATTGCTGAACTGGCGGGAGTAAAGGATTTTGCCATGATGATTGCCGGCGGCAGCATGAGGACTGTTCTGGTAACCGGGCACTTGCCGTTAAATGAGGTTTCAAAAAATCTTAACGAAGATAAAATATACCGTGTAATAATGTTAACCAATAATTCATTAAAGGAACTTTTTGGAAATGCAGTAAGAATAGCGGTTACAGGATTGAATCCGCATACAGGGGAAAATGGAATACTTGGAAAAGAAGAAAAGGATATAATTCGGCCTGCGGTTGAACACGCAAGAAGAGAAGGTGTAAATGTAAACGGGCCGATAGCTGCCGACAAAGTGATTTATGATACTGCAGGTTCCAGGTATGATGTTGCAGTCGTAATGTACCATGACCAGGCACTTATACCTGTAAAATTGCTGGCTTTTAACAGGAGCATAAACGTTACGCTGGGGCTTCCTTTCATAAGGACTTCCCCATGCCACGGGACAGCCTTTGACATTGCGGGTAAAAACATGGCTGATCCCAGGAGCATGATAGAGGCGATAAAGTTTGCTGTGAAAAATGAGAAGACACTGGGGACAAAATTTTCTTGTAGACCATGATATTGCTGATAGGATAGTGAACGAAGCCGCTATTGAATCAGATAATACTGTCATTGAAATCGGGCCTGGCAGGGGCATTCTTACAGGCCGGCTTGCAGAAAAGGCCTGCAGCGTGGTTGCAATTGAGATAGACAGTAAACTCTCAATGCAATTAACGAATAATTTGAAATCCCACGGGAACATTGAAATAATTAATGAAGATTTTCTGGAACTTGATTACATCAAACTGCTTGAACGCGTATACAGCCGGACACCACATGTAAAAGTAGTAAGTAACCTTCCTTACAATGCGGCAAATCCGATAATTATGAAGGTGCTTAAAGTGCCCCTGGAGTTCAAACCGATGGAATGCGTGTTTATGCTGCAGGAAGAGGTAGCCAGGAGGATAAGCGCAAAACCTGGCAATGGTGACTACGGCTTCCTGACGGCGGCGGTCCAATACTACAGTGATGTTGCATATGCTTTTAAAGTCTCAAGCAAGGCCTTCATACCGGAGCCGGAGGTATATTCAGCTGTTATCAGGCTGATTGTCAGGAAAGAATCAAAATATAAGGTGCAGGATGAAAAGTTATTTTTTGCGATGGTAAAAAATGTTTTTTCTCAGAGGAGAAAAAAATTTTACAATTCTATAAGCAATACTCTGGGAATAGACAAAGACATCATACATGAAATAATGGACAATGCGGGTATTCAGAGAGATTGTCGCCCGGAAACACTGTCAATAGAACAGTTTGCTGCCGTGGCAAACCTGTTAAAGGAAAATGGGCTTGAATTATGAAGTTTAAAGATTTTATTAAAAATAACAGGTTTGCGGTATTAATTGCAGTTACAGGCATCATAGTATTTGCAAATACTTTCAGGAACGGCTTTGTGTATGACGATAAGGCGTTTATAGTTGATAATAAATCAATAAGAGAATTAAGGAATATCCCTGATTTTTTCATATCCGCGCCAAGTTTTTCTGCAAGGGGAGACTTTTCAATATACAGGCCGCTGGTGACCGTTTCGTTCGCTCTGGATTATCAGCTCTGGAAACTAAATCCTTTTGGCTATCACATATTGAATATTCTTTTCCACATTCTTTGTGGCCTGATGGTTTTCAGGGTGCTCAAATTACTGATAAAGGAAGAACTGCCTGCGTTTTTCGGGGCACTCCTGTTTATTACAAATCCCATCCAGGTGGAGGCGGTTTCCTGGATAGCAGGCAGGGGGAATGCTATATGCTTATTCCTGTGCCTGTTATCCTTTTATTATTTTGCCTGTTCAGGCAACAGGTCGGATAAGGAGAAAAGAAAAAAATTATGGATAGCTGTTATAATATATGTTGTAGCCTTGCTCACGAAGGAAATGGCTATATGTTTTCCATTGCTGCTGGTTGCGTATGACTTCCTGATGTTTCCGTCAAACTGGTCAAAATTAATTTACAGAAAAAAGAATGATTTCAGTTTTATTAAAGATTATATTCCATTTATAATTGTAAGCGTGCTATACATTCTACTGCGTTATTTTGCGACCGGCAAGATGAGCCAGACCGCATATTGGGGCGGCGGCATTATACCAACGCTGCTTACTATGGCAAAGGTGTTTTATTATTATGTGAAACTGATTATTTTGCCGTTCAATCTGAATGTTGACCATGATATTCCTGTTTCGTTTTCTATCCTTGACCCATTTGTACTGTTTTCTTTTTGTTTTATTTTCGCGTCATTGTTTATTTCCCTGAAGATTTACAGGTATTCAAAACTGGCAACACTTGGAATGTTCTGGTTTGTTATAGCATTGCTTCCGGTATCAAACATAGTGCCCATACAGGCGCTGATTGCGGAAAGGTTCCTCTACATGCCTTCTGTAGGCTATTCAATGGTTTTTGCAGTATTGATTTCCAGGCTGACGGCAAAAGTGAGGTTTAAAAATACAGCCGTTTTTCTGATGATTGCAGTGGTGTTCTGTTTTTCAATACTGACAATAAAGCGCAATGGCGTCTGGAAGAGCGATTATACGTTATGGTCAAAGACACTTAATAGTTCTGGAAATAACTTCAAGGCGCTTACAAGCCTGGCTATTCACTATGCTGAAAAAGAGGATTATGAAAAAGCGATAGAACTGTATATAAAATCCATTAAAGCAAATCCGAATTACGCCGTTACCCACAATAACCTGGGCAACACCTATCAGAAAACTGGTAAATATCAGGATGCAATTAATGAATATGATACAGCAATAGGCCTTGATAAAAACTATTATGAAGCATATTCAAATAAAGGCAACGCTTATAAGAAGATGGGCAACAATGAAGAAGCAATATTCAATTATCAGAAAGCCCTTATAATCAAAGATAATTATGCGGACGCCAGATTTAACATAGGAGTGATTTACGGGGAAATGGACAGAAAAGCTGAAGCGCTGGAATTATACAAGCAGGTAGTGCAGAAGGACCAGTATAAAGTTGAGGCTTATAATAACATGGCGATAATCTACAGGGATAGAGGGGAAGTTGACAAAGCAGTACAAATGCTTTTAACAGCGATAAAGAATAACCCTGAATATATAGAAGCGCATTATAACATTGCCATGATATATAATGTCGGGCAGGTTGATAAAATGATTAAGGAACTTAAAAAAGTTATTGAAATAGACAGTAAGTTTAAAGAGGCGCATTACAACCTTGGAGTGGCTTATGAAAAAAAAGGCATGTATAAAGATGCTATGGAGGAATATAAAAAGGAATTGGAAATAAGACCTGACTATTCATCGGCATATAAAAATCTTGGCATAATGTATTATAACAGCGGTGATTACGAAAAAACAGTCTTTAACTGGGAAAACTATGTCAGGCTGAATCCAGGAGCCAATGATGCCGATGTCGTAAGGAAGGAAATCAATAGATTGAAAGCAAATATTTCAAAATAAGAGATAATCGAGGCAGGGGATTATGGATAGGTTAATCAGATATACGCTTATAACTTTAACGTTCCTGTTTGTGATTGTCTTTATAACGCGCCCTGCAGGCACATGCGGTGATATATGGTTCCACCTCAAGACAGGCGAGGTTATTGTCAGTAATCATGCAATACCCGTAAAGGATGTGTTTTCCTATACGGCGGACGCTCATGAATGGATAGATTCACACTGGCTTTTTCAGGCAGTGCTCTATCTGTGTTACAGGATTCTTGGTATTAACGGGCTTTCTTTTTTACAGCTCTTTGTCCTCTTGCCGGCTTTTATCCTGCTTTTCAGGACAGGTTACGACAGGCGCAGGTACATGGTTTCACTGGTTTTCCTGCTGCTGGTTGTTTTTATGGCCAATGAAAGATATCTTGTCAGGCCGGAAATGGTTACCTTTCTTTTCACAGCTCTCTATATGCATATTTTATACAACTATAAATATAAAAATTCCCGTGCGATATGGCTTTTGCCCCTGCTCCAGATTATTTGGGTGAACATGCATGGGCTGAATACAATCGGGTTAGTAATAGTATTTTCTTTTCTGGCTGGGGAACTTATATCATGGAAAATCAAGCTGCCGTTTGGCTGGTCGTCGGGAGTTGTTATAAGAGACAGAAAATATTATAATCTGTTGATTGTTGCAGCAGCTTTACTGGCTGCGTGTTTCTTTAATCCATACGGCATCAGGGGAGCGATGTATCCGTTTCTGATATTTACTGAAATAGGAAAAGGCGCGAATGAATGGATGAGGATGGTTGCGGAACTGAAACCTTCATTGTTCAGTTCGGGTGATGAGCTGGCGGTTGTGCTTTACAAACTGGCCATGCTAATAACCTTCGCAGGCATGCTGTTGAATATAAAAAGAATAACCATAAGTACACTGATATTGTTTATAGGAATGTTATATATTTCCCTTATTGCAAGAAGGAATATGCCGTTGTTTGCTTTTATAGCAATGCCGATTACAATAAAAAATATAAATGAATGGCTTGACACATTTTCATCCACGAAAATAAATAATAAAAAGAAAAAGTTTAACCTGAAATCATTAAGCTTTCCGAAATATTTGTTTTTGGCTGGGTATACAGCTTTAGTAGTTGTTTTTGTCGCAGGGATTGTTTCCGGTACTTATTATCAGTCAAAGAGGAGCCTCCTATGGTGCGGAGCGGGTGTTATAGAGGAGGAATACCCATCAAAGGCGATTGATTTTATAAAGCAGAATAATATAAACGGCAATATCTATAATGACGGTGCCATTGGCGGATATATTATTTGGAAATGTGCGCCCGAAAGAAAAGTATTTATTGACGGGAGGTGGGAAGTTTATGGCGACGCTTTCCTGCTTGATTACTGGAAACTGATAAACAGGACGGAGGGATGGAATAGCCTTGTTAAAAAATATGGAATAAATTATACACTCCTGAAACACAGCTCCTCTGAAGCTCAAAGGTTTATTCCTGAAATTTATAATAGTAAGGACTGGTCGCTTGTGTACCTTGACGGAATTGCTTCAGTCTTTGTAAAGCGCACCTCTGAAAATTCGGCGCTGATAAATAAATACGAAATTGATTTTAAGAATTACATAGCCCCTGGCTATACAGCCCTTACAGGAGAGGGGCCTAAGAAAACCGCTGCTTTCAGGCGGGCTTTTCTGCATCAAAATGTTGCAAGTAATTTTTATAAACTTGTCGGGCTGGATGAAAATTCCGAAAATGAATATAAACAAGCACTTCAAATGTTTCCCGCGTTCTACGAAATATACAACAGCCTGGGGGTGCTTTACCAGAAGGAATCCAGGTGGGATGAAGCAGCAAAAGCTTTTGAGACGGCAGTCAGGCTTAAGCCCGTTTATGCCGAGGCATACTGCAATTATGGCAATATGCTTTTTCGCAGAGGCTTATATGAGCAGGCCGCTGGACTGTATAGGAAGGCGATAACCGTAAAGCATAGCTATGCGCCCACATATTTTAATCTTGGCATTTTAAATGAGTCTCAGGGAAGAACCGAAGAAGCTGTTAATAACTATAAGAGCGCAATAAAAAATAATCCCTTCTATTCAGACGCCTATAATAACCTGGCATTAACTTATAAGCGGAAAGGAATGAATAAGGAAGAAGTTAGGATGTATGAAAAAGCCATTGAATCAAACATGTATTATTTCAACGCGCATTATAACCTTGCCATGAGTTATAGCGGCAACAACTGGAGCAGGATGGCGGAGGAATTAAGGAAAGCGGAGGAAATTAATCCTGATTTCAAAGAGCTTCATTATAACCTCGGGATTGCCTGTGAAAATACGGGCGATTCGGGAAACGCAATAAATGAGTATGAAAAAGAAATAGAAATAAATCCTGAATACGCATCTTCGTATAAAAATGTGGGTATCCTTTATTATAGCAGGGGGGACAAAAAGAAAACCGTTTATAACTGGAAAAAATACCTGCAGTTGAACCCTGTTGCGCCGGATGCTGAAATCATAAAGGCTGAAATTAAAAAACTTAATAACATAAATTCCCGATGATATTTAGTGCCGCAGGCTGAGCGATATTTAGTGTTGTTATAAAACGTATTATGGCTGTAAGCCCGCGGCGGGCCCATTATGAGTTTAATCAATAAAAAACAGTTTTTCTGTATTCTGGCGGGTTCAATAGCATTTATTGTTTACCTGCTTTCAGTTTGCCATGCCATTTATCCGGGTGACAGCCCTGAATTCATCACCGCCGCATATACTCTTGGAATCGCGCATCCGCCGGGGTATCCCATTTACTGCCTGCTTGGTAAAATATTCACATTCCTGCCTGTTGGCAGTATTGCGCTCAGGGTGAACCTGCTTTCATGCTTTTTCGGCGCGCTTACAATAGTGTTATTGTATCTTGTAATACTGAAAGTTACTGATAATGTTTTTCTATCCTTCTGCTTCAGCCTTGCAGGAGCTTTTTCAAAAATATTCTGGTCACAGGCTGTAATAGCGGAAGTCTATGCGCTTAACGCATTCTTCCTGTTCATTACTTTCTATGTCCTGCTCTTGTGGGATGAAACGAAAGAAGACAGCTATATCTTCCTGCTTACTTTTTTTCTGGGGCTGGGACTGGCAAATCACTATATTCTCTGCCTTGCAGTACCGGCTTATTTGCTATTTGTATTATGGGCCTGGCATGAGGAAAGGGAATCAGAAATCAGCCATGAACATAATTACAATAAAATGAAGCCTCCACGGGCTCACTCCCGTGGTCTTCTGCGAAGGCGGATAAAATTAGTTTTTACGATGGCTGTATTATTTATACTCGGCATATCGGTTTATTTTTACCTTATTATAAGGTCAGCTGCAAATCCTCCTATTGACTGGGGCAACCCTGAAAATCCTGCCAGTTTTATGAAACACATATTAAGGGTTCAGTATAGAGCATTTGAAGCCTCGGAAAAAGTCAGTTTAGCAACAAAACTACTGTTTACGAGAGATTTCTTTACCAAGGTTATCACCCAGTTTCCTTTGCTCATATGGCTTATGGGTATACCCGGTATTTACTGGTTGTTGCGAAGGAAAATAAAAATACTGTTTGTGTCACTGGCTATATTTATTCTTAATGGTTTTAGTGTTATACTGCTGCTTCAGTTCAGGTATAATCCCACAAGCACGGGCATCGTTGAGGTTTATTACCTGCCGGCATATTTGTTAAGCGCTTTCTGGATAGCCTGCGGTTTTAAATATATTATTGAAAAAACAGGAGCCGGGACTGCTGTAAAATATATAATTAACGGGCTTGCTGTTTTTGTGCCGCTGCTTTTAGTCAGCAACAATTTTTACGAAAATAACCTGAGCCGGCATTATTTCATGAATGATTATGGAATGAATATGCTGGTGAACCTCCAGAATGATTCGTTTTTAAATCTGGGGGCAGATGATGGTATAGTTTTCCCAATGCTTTACCTGAAACATGTTGAAAAGCTAAGAAGTGACATAAAAATGAAGGATTCTGCGGGTTTATTATTTAATGATGCATTTACTGATAAACCTGGCCAGGCGGTATATTATGCTGAGGTTATTGATGATAATAAAGACAGGGAACCGATGGGTTTTGTTTATAAAACTGTTAAAAAGAATGAAGAGTTCAGCAGCAGCCCTTTATGGATGGACAACTATATAAAGAGAGGGCTTGAGGATAATACGGTATTCAAGGATTACTGGACAAGGGGCATAACAGCAAGGTACCCGTTGGCTCTTGCTATATTTCACTTTAGAAAGGGAAATCAAGAAGCAGGCATTAAACAGCTTGAAAAAGCTTTCAGTATAGCCAGCGATATACCATGGCTTGTCAAGAACATAGGTTTTATATATTATAGCGAAGGATTATTTGAATATGCTGCAAGAGTATATAAAAGGCTTATAGAAATTGACCGCTCTGATATAACTGCCTATAAGAGCCTTGCTTCATGTTATGAAAAAATGGGCATGCAGAATGAGCCCGTTAATGTCTATAAAGCCTGCCAGAAGGTTGTCCCTACGGCAGAAGTAGCTTCTATACTGGCAGCTTTATATGAAAAACAGGGAAATGATGATGAGGCAATAAAAAACTATAAAACCGCAATAAGCAGAAAAACAGATTATTTTGAAGCTTACAATAATCTGGGCGCAATATACAAGAAAAAGGGTAACACTGAAGAAGCGGTTAAACAGTTCAGCAGGGCAATAAAAATCAATCCGTCTTATGTTGAGGCCCGGTATAACCTTGCTATGAGCTATATGGAAATTGATTATAAAAAAGCAATTAATGAATTTAATGAAGTTCTGCGTATAATGCCCGATTTTATGGATGTTCATTACAACTTAGGAGTTCTCTATGGGAAAACCGGGCAGGTTGAGAAAGCAATTGAGGAATATGAAGAAGAGCTTAAAATAAATCCTTCCAGTGCTTCCGCCTGCAAGAACCTGGGCATATTCTATCATGATGCAGGCCAAAATAAGAAAACCGTTTACTACTGGAAAAAATATCTGCAGTTGAACCCTTCGGCTCCGGATGCAGCGCTTATAGAGGCTGAAATCTATAAAATGGAGTAGTGCTGTAAATGAATATAAATTATAAAACCATAGGCCTGATAATAATAACCATAATCATTGTGTATTTCAATTCATTCAGGAATGCGTTTGTTTATGATGATATTGAGTATATTTCCGGAAACCAGTTCGTAAAGAATATGAATAACATGCAGGACTTGTTTTCCGCAAAATATTTTAAGTATAGCAAGGAGAGGACCTACAGGCCTGTCTGCACTCTGACTTTTTTTACAGACTATTCCCTCTGGAAACTGAACGTTTTCGGCTGGCATCTTACCAATTTATTGCTTCATGCAGGCAATGCAGTCCTGGTTTACCTGATACTGCTTATTCTATTAAAAAGCAATATTTCGTCAGCGCTGGCGGCTTTGTTTTTTGCCTTACACCCTGTTCAGGCAGAGGTTGTTCTCGGTATGAGCTTCCGGGAAGATTTACTTAGCCTTTTCTTTTATCTTGTTGTCATTTACCTGTACCTTGTAATGACAGGGTATGCAGGGAAGGCGCTGAAGGCGGGAGTTGTAAAAGCGTTTGTATTTCTGGCTTCAGTGTTGAGTTATATGCTTGCGGTATATTCAAAGGAGATGGCACTGACCCTGCCCGCCATACTTATTCTGTGTGATGTATGTTTCAGTAAAAGCCCCGGCAGGAAGGATGTTTTTTCAAGGATAATAAAGTATCAACCGGCCTACTGGCTGGTAATATTGTCTTTTCTTGCCCTGAAGTATACCGTATTAAAAAACCCATTTCTCCCGGTGGAGTATCCCGGGGGTAACGTGTTTACTGCGATGCTGACAATGACAAGGGGAGTGGTTCATTATTTAAAGTTGTTGTTATATCCTACGGTCCTGAACGTGGACTACGTCTTCAATGCTTCCACCTCCATTCTTGATTACCGCGTGCTGTTTTCAATTGCCATAATTGCATTCATATTTTTCGTTGCTTTTAAGGCATACAGCTTTTCAAAGGATGTTTCTTTTGCAATATTATTCTTTTCCATCAACCTGCTGCCGGTTTCCAATATAATCCCTTTTGGCGCAATAATAGCGGAGCGATACCTGTATTTTGCCAGTATTGGATATTTTATGCTTGCAGGGATTCTTATAAACAAGCTATACAAAACTGTCAGCAATAAGAAAATTGTTCTTATGGTTGTCTCGTTATTGCTTTTATTCTTTGCTGCCAGGACAATCAGGAGAAATATTGACTGGAAAGACGGTTTCAGCCTTTGGAGCGCAACGCTCAAAGTAAGCCCGGGAAGTTATACGGTGCACAATAATCTCGGAGCTGCCTATAAAGAACGCGGCATGGTTGATGAAGCATTGAAAGAATATAGGAAGACCCTTGAGCTTAATCCTCTTTTCATAAGGGCAATGAACAATATAGGTTACATATATTATGAAAGAGGGCAGTATGACATGGCTAAAGCAGAATATGAGAAAGCCATAAACATTGAGCCTGAATTCTGCGAGGCTTATATAAATTTAGGGCTTGTTTATTATTGCAGGGGTATGTATGATAAAGCAATTGAAGCCTATAATCAGGCTTTGAGCCTGGATCCGAGAGAATCCAAAGTATATAGCAACCTTATTGCCACTTACGCTATGAAAAAAATGTTTGATAAGGCAATAGAAGCATTCAATAATGGTGTTCAAGTAGACCCGGGCTATCCGGACTTGTATAAAAATATAGGGCTTGTATATAAAATGACCGGCGACAACATCAACACTGTAATCTACTGGAAGAAATACCTGCAATTATTGCCGAATGCGCCTGACGCTTCGCTGATAAAAGCGGAAATAGAAAAAATCCGATAGAAGGAGCAGAATATGGATAATTATGACGTTATCATAATTGGAGGTGGGCCGGCAGGTTTAACGGCTGGTATTTATATTGCAAGGTCCAGGCTGAAAGTGTTATTGCTTGAACAGTCCGTGATAGGCGGGCAGCTTTCAATGGCAAACTGGATAGAAAATTATCCCGGTTTTCCCGAAGGTATAGGAGGGTTTGAGTTGGTGGATAATATGAAAAAACAGGCTGAAAGATACGGGGTTGAGTTTGTTTATGAAAAGGTTAAACAGGTAGCGGCAATGAAACAACAGGGAACTCCATCCAGCCTGAAGGTTATTACTGAGGATAAACAGTACGGCTGTATGGCGGTTATTAATGCTTCCGGAGCGAGCGCGAAGAAGCTTGGGGTGCCGGGAGAAAAGGAGTTTACCGGGAAAGGCGTATCATACTGTGCCACCTGTGACGGAGCGTTTTTCAAGGACAAGGACATAGTTGTTGTCGGAGAGGGTGAAATTGCCGTTGAAGAGGCGTTGTTTTTAACCAAATTCGGCCGAAAGGTTACTGTTGTGCACAGGCGTGACCAGTTAAAAGTATCCGGCATAATGCTGGAAAGAGTAAGAAAAAATGAAAAGATAAGTTTCCAGTGGAATTCTGCCGTCACTGAAATAAAGGGCGACACAAAAGTCAGGGCAATAAGGGTAATGGACCTTATGGAGAAAACAGAGAAAGATATTGCCTGTGACGGGGTTTTTATTTTTGCGGGGTTTGTTTCCAGTATGCCAAGCACGGATTACCTGCGCGGCATGGTGGAACTGGATGAAAAAGGGTATATTATTACAAATAATGACATGAATACATCAAAAGAAGGCATATTTGCCTGCGGAGACTGCAGAAAAAAAGTTTCATATCAGGTGGTCACGGCCTGCGGAGACGGCGCAATGGCTGCTCATTCAGCCCGCAAATACATTGAAAAAATGAAAGGATGATGGAGCCCCCCAATGTTTTACTGTGTAAAACATTGATGAATGGGGCGGGTAGTCCCCCATGCTTTGTCCCCGTTTTCACGGGGGCATTGGGGGGGACTGTCGGCAGCAGGAAACATTCTTCATATACTGAATACTAATTGTTTGTATGTTTACCCACACAAAAAGGAGAAGAGCCATAATAAATGGAAAAAAAGAAAATAAGAACATATAAAAAACGAAAAAAAGCCCAGCAGCCCGCCGGCCAATCTGTTCAGTTGCCGTTGTTTGAAGTTGAAGAAAACAAGTTAACGGAGAAAGAAGTTCCGGTTCAGCCAGTTCCGGTTGTCCAGGCAGCGGAGAAGGATTCAGCAGCTGCTCCCGGGTTAACAGACAGCGAGAAAATAAGTAAACTCTTTAAAATAACGCTCTATGATAAACTGCTTATAATAGCAGTTATTATATTTTCACTGTTGTTACTGCTGCCGTTCAAACAGGCGGTAGTAAAAGACAAAAGAGCGCTGGTTTATCATGATGGCGTTTTAATAGAGCAGCTGGACCTGTCAAAGGACGGGATAAAAAAGATAAAGTTACCCGGAGGCAATATAAAAATTGAAGTAAAAAAAGGCAGAGTCCGCATGCTTGACTCGTCCTGCCCGCACAGGATATGCGTTAAAGATGGTTGGATAGAAAACAACGGGCAGGTAATTGTATGCGCCCCGAACAAGATTCTTATAGAAATGAAAGGAATAAACTCTGGATACGATACAATCAGTTACTAAGAAAACCATTGAATATGACGAGGAAATAAAAAAGATTTCCATGTGGGTGGCAATAGCAGCTGTGCTGCAGGTGTCGGAATCGTTCTTTCCTCATCCTGTGCCGGGGCTGAAGTTTGGTTTTGCAAATATGGTTACTCTTGTGATAATGGCAAATTATGGTTTTAAATCCGCATTAAAGGTGGCGCTGTTAAGAACGGTTATAAGTTCTTTTATAATTGGGACATTTTTGTCACCGGCTTTTATAATGAGTTTTTTAAGTGCCTTGACAAGCACTCTTGCAATGGGTCTGCTGTTTCATATTTCAACAGGCAGAGGCAATGGCAATTTCAGCCTGATAGGTATAAGCGTCTTTGGCGCATTGTTCCATAATACTACCCAGCTTTTACTTGCTTATCTGCTGCTTGTAAGGCATTCAGGCATATTTGTTTTTCTGCCCTGGCTGTTAATAGGAGCTGTTATTACGGGAGTAATTACAGGAATATTAACCCGGGAAATAACTTTGAGGCTGGTTGTTTCCCCCGCCAGTAGCTCCCGGGAATACATTAAAGACTATCCTGAAAATGAGGAATCTTTTGTAATAAACGCTTTCCAGCCTGGCGGCTCTTTTATTCACAAGTTAAAACCGGAAATAAAAATAGCGGCACTGATAATCATTTCCTTTATTGTATTGGCTATGGAAAACATGACGCTTTATCTTATAATTGCTGCTGCCATAGTAATAACGGCTGTCTTGAGCGATATCCCTCCTGGCAAATTGTTCATGGGGACAAAAAAAATATTGCCGCTTATAATTGTTTCGTTCTTAATACCTGTATTTTTCAGCGGGTTTAGCAGGGGTTTATATAAAGGAATCTTGTTTTCATTGAAAATTATCATACTATCAATATCAGCGGCTCTATTGGCGGCAACCACCTCAATTGAAAAGCTTGAGGATGGTTTTAAAAAATTGCTGGCGAAATTGAAGCTCCTTAAAATTGATCCGGACCGTACGGCAAAAATAATCAGCCTTTCCTGGAAATGGGTCCCTGAACTATGGAAAGAACTAAGGTGTTTAATAAGGTTCATGCGCAGCGGGCAAAAGAGGAGCTTGAAAGACATGACAGCGCTGCTTGCTGATTTCTTTGTTTATTTGTTCAGCAAGGAAACTACAATATAAATACAGTCATTTTCTGGTTTCTTTCAGCTCTATCAGCGTGCCGTCGGGGTCAACGGCAAACCAGATGGTCCTGCCGTCTTTTGAAAATGATTTCAGTTTCCCGCCTTTTGATTTTATGTTATGAATGAAACTGTTAAGGTCTTCTGTTTCAACTGCAAAATGATTTAGCCCTGCAGTTACAGGGCCTGCCGCAGCCTTTTTGACGTCCTTGAACTGGAACAGTTCAAGCGTCCCGGAGTTGCAGGAAAGTACCTGCACGGTTGCGTAAGAAAATACTCCGAACACAGTACGGACTATTTCAGGGGGGAGCTCAAAAGAGCGCTGGCTCTTAAAACCAAGCATGCCTTCGTAAAAACTTACGGATTCTTTAATTGAACTTACTACTATGCCGGCATGGACAAGTTTAACTGACATATTCTTAACCTCGCTCATTTTAGCCTAAACAGTTTTGCTTTTGAGGTGGCGATGATCTTTCCTTCTATATCTTTAACCTCGCCCGATGCAAATATTATTTTCCCGGAATCGTCCGTAATAGTCCCCTTAAAAGACAGTTCTGAACCTGTCCTGGCAGTGTTTATGAACCTGCAGGAGATTTCAACGGTTACAACCTCAAGCCCTGAGAGTATTGCAGCCTTTATCATGGTTTCGTCAAGGATAAGCCCTATTATACCGCCATGGACTATACCTTTATAGCCCTGATATTTTTCAACAGGCGTAAAACGGGTGGTAGCTGTCTTTGACTGGTTGTCATAATCAAATTCAAGCTTAAGGCCGGACTGATTATTTTCTCCGCAGGCAAAGCACATGCCGTTATCTTCAAGCATAATGTCACTCATAAGCATCCACCAGTTTCCGCAGGGTTTTCTTTTTAGCCTGTATTTTTTTATCCCTGAGCATTTTTTCCTTTGCCCGCCTTGACCTTTTTCTTTTCTGCCTGCGGATTTTTTCTATGCGCTGCCTTATAGCGCTTTCCCTGCCCAGGATTCGTTCCTCTATTTTATCAGCCAGTATCCTCCTGGCAAGATAACGGTTAAGGGACTGTTCTCGTTCAAGCTGGCATTTCACCTCAATACCTGTAGGCAGGTGCCTGAGATAAACGCAGGTGGATGACTTGTTTACTTTCTGTCCGCCCTTGCCTCCGGAACGGATGAATTTTTCAACAATGTCGCTTTCAAGGATATTGAGAGCTGCCATCCTATTCGCAAGTTGTTTGTTTTTTTCAGGATTTACCGTCATATTTATTAACCCTGCTCCTGTCTTCTGAGATTAGCCTTGCCTGCTAAACTGATAATTCTATACCGGAGCATACGCTTAACTCCTTTATGCTTAGCTGGCCTGGCGCAAAAGTCTTATCTACATAACCGTAAGTAATGCACGAACCAAAAGCAAAGCCGGCTATCCTTGATATTGTCCCCAGCCTGCCCATTGAAATAGCGCAGATAGGAGTTTTTTTCCATGACCTGCAGAAGAGCAAAAGTTTGCCAGGGTCTTCAGGTTTTGTTGCCATCACAGCTATTTTCACTATATCCGCTTTAAGGCGTAATGCTTTTAAAGCCTGTTGTTTAATTAAACGCATTGCGGGTGTTTTTTCAAAATTATGGTAAGAAATAATTACAAGTTTATGTTTTTTATGCCCCATTTCAACTATTTCCCTGTTAATACTCTCTGAACTGATTTCTATGTCTATCATATCCACCAGCCCAATTATTGATTTGAAAAGTTCAAGGCGCTCTTTATCGGCAGGGCAGCAGCTATTTTTCATACCCTGTTCTTTTTCAGGTCTTATGGTTGCAATTAAGGGAAGTTTTACGCGGCTCCTTATTTTTTTAATATGGGTTTTGATGTCTGAAGGCTTTATTGACCTGCAGATATCGTCTATCCGCAGTTCAATCATGTCCGCGCCGTCAGTCCTTGCCTGAATGGCTGTTTTTAATAAATTACTGCCTCCGATTGATGCCGCAACCGAGTATTTTGTTTTAAGTATTTTTAATAACCTTTTACTGTCCATATAATTCCTTTATTATATTTTTGGCTCTTCTCCTTTTTGTGTGGGTAAACTTCTAAACAATCAATATTCAGTGCAAGAAGGATGTTTCCTGCTGCCGATAGTCCCCCATGCTTTGTTTTACACAGTAAAACATTGGGGGGCGACCTGTCTGCGCCAATGAGTGAAATGGTTTTTCAGGAGAAGTCAACAAGGACTGTCTGACGACCCACCGATATATCGGGGGGAAGGAGTTCCGCAGTTGCCTGAAAAACTGTTCCCGAATGCAGACCTGAGGCACGGGAACACATCCTGAAAAAGCACTCATAATTTACGAGACCAATTATACCATCAATAAATACTGTTAAATTCACCCACACAAAAAGGAGAAGACCCATATTTTTAAAGTGTATGGATGTTGTCATTCCCCTATTATTTTTACCAGGACTCTTTTTTTTCTCCTGCCGTCAAATTCCGCATAAAAAATCTGCTCCCATGGCCCAAAATCAAGTTTTCCATTTGTGACAGCCACTACAACTTCCCTGCCCATAACGCTTCTTTTCAGGTGCGCGTCCGCGTTATCTTCTCCGGTGTTGTGGCGGTATTTTGAAACAGGTTCATGGGGCGCAAGCTGTTCAAGCCAATCATCCATATCGCGTATTAAACCTGCTTCGTCATCGTTTATATGAACGCTTGCAGTGATATGCATTGCGTTTACAAGACAAAGGCCTTCTTTAATGCCGCTTTCAAGCACAAGCTTTTCAACCTCGGAGGTAATGTTAACATAATCACGCCTGTGAGGAGTGCTGAAAAATAAATGTTTAGTTAAAGCTTTCATTTTTTCTCCGATTATTGAGAATTCTCCACTTTGAAGGGTGGAGATTCAATAAATATTTTTTTCAGTCCACTGAAAGGGGTCAACAGCATTTCCATTTACATAGACACCCCAGTGCAAATGCGAGCCGGTAGATTGGCCGGTTGACCCTACGGTACCCAGCAACGTTCCTTTTTCCACAGTGTCATTTCTTTTAACCTTTATTCTTCTGAGATGCATATAGATTGAATATACTCCCTGTCCGTGGTCCAACAATACAGTATTGCCTGTTCCCTTGAATTTAGCTGTAATCCTTACTTTCCCATTGTTAGGAGCTATTACCGGGGTGCCCCTCCAGGCAGCAATGTCAACTCCTTTATGGCGCGCTGCCGGTTTATTTTTGCCGAACAGCCGTATTTGTCCATAGGGGCTTGTCAGCCTGCCGTTAACAGGAATTATAAACCTGTCCTTCCATAATTTTATTTCCGTAGCTTCGCTTAAAAGCTGCCTGATTACCATGGATTCTTCTTTAAGAGCTCTGGCAATGGCTATTGCCTTCCTGTAATCTTTGTTTACCAGAGAAGACCCGAAAAATCTTTTCTTAAAAGTTTTAGCTAATATATTGACTGTCCTGCTGTATTTATTGTTTTGCCAGATGGAAAAAACCGTTGAAAATTCCAGGGTTGCCTGCCCCGGTTTTTTATCCATGGGAACTGATGCGAGGCCGCGGTAAATCCAAAAGTTATCCTTTTTCTCAAGCTCAAAAAAGCGGCTTTTTCTGCCGCAGAAATATATTTCAGAACTTAGCAGTTTTTTGCCGGATACCAGCCTGATTGATATTACGTCGCCGGGATAATAACTTTCAGAATCAGTTGTGATACTGGCGTCGGAAGGCATAAGAATAAAATAAGCCAGCCAGGCCAGCGCAGCAATAACAACGGCGGCGATAACAAGTGCTCGGTAACATAAATTAACGATATTTTTGCCAGTAGGATTTTGAGCCGAGCCGAAGCGACGTGAAGCGAGCATACCGGGAGTATGTAAGCCGAACTTCGCAAAGGCACAGGCCAAAAGCCCCTGGCCTTTCAGGAGGTTACATTCATGGGCGGTTTCTTCGTTGTTTCGTCGGTTACAATGACACCGCATTGCTCTCTCCTCATGCCTTGAATCCGCCTCAGACTGTAACCTCAAAAATAACGGTAATTTATGTTACAGAGCACTAGTATTTTTTCATCTCGGGATTAAATTTCTAATCGGCTTATTATGTGTTTTGATTGTAGATACAGTATCACAGCTGTCAGGTTAAAATATTGACGACAAATGCCATTACACTTCGACAGGCTCAGTGTAAACTCGCCAAGCCGAAACAAAAGTTGTCATTGCGAGGAGCATTGTGACGAAGCAATCTCAATATTTCCTGCATTTGTTGAGATTCCTACGGTTACTCGTTTCACTTGCTCCCTAGGAATGACAGTTATCTGGTGGTTGAAAACGAGAATATTTTTACCGGACACCTATAATGCAGTATCTAAAACATTCACTGAAAACTGCTATTTGAGGATGGTCAGCTTATATAATTTTTACCCATACTTTGCGGGGCCGCGGCCCGTCAAACTCGGCAAAATAAATATTTTGCCAGGTGCCTATCAGTAATTGTCCATTCCGAATAAAAACAGTCAGGGAAAAACCGACCATTGCCGCTTTTATATGCGCCGCAGAGTTGCCTTCAGAATGATGATAATCCTTGTCATTCCAGTCAATCACTTTATTCAGTTTCATCAGCAGGTCCCGTTTTACATTTGAATCAGTGTTTTCTGTGATTGTAAGGCCGGCTGTAGTATGAGGGACAAACACGTAACATATACCGTCTCTAACTTTGCTATTTGTAACCGTTTCTTTGAGAAGGCTGGTTATATCTACCAGTTCCGAGTGAGAATTTGTTTTCAGCGATAGTTGGCTTAACATGGCTCCTCCTGATATTGGTTTCCAAATATATCGTTAATAATTAAGACGCATTTTACAATACTTCAATTTACAAAGCAAGATAATTTTACTAAAAAATATTTTCATGCAAACGCTTTCTGGATCATAAGCCCTCTTTCTTATAGAGACGATAATTTAAAATAGTGCTTGACATAACATAATATATATTGTATAATATCATACAAGGATATGTATTATATAATACAAGGAGTTGTATAAAATATGCAATATAGATTAAACAAGGATTATTTACTTAATGTTTTGCGTTCATGGGATGGTTTTTTAAAGAAGAGGGTTCAGCTTATAGCATGCGGAGGAACTGCAATGACACTGCTCGGTGTTAAGGATTCCACCGCTGATATTGATTTGCTTATCCCGGAAGACAGGCAGTATTTATACCTTATATCCATACTGGAAGATATAGGTTATAAAAAAATACATTCAACCAGGTGGGCAGGTAAGGATATGTTTGTATTTGATTTATATCCCGGGAAAACCATATTCCAGACAGAATTACTTGAATCCCCTCTTAAAAAGGGAAATAGCACTGTCTTACATGAATTCAAATACATATCTCTGGGAGTGCTTAATTGCTATGACCTGATAATAAGCAAAATATTCCGGTGCAGTTCAGTAGATATGGAGGACTGCCTGATACTGATTAAGAATAGAAAAAATGATATTTATTTTAAAAAACTGAAAGACAGATATTATGAAACATCCTCATATAGTGTATCTGATGAGCAGAATAAACGCAATTTTGAGTTATTCCAGAAATATTTAAAGAAGAAGGAAGTAAACATATGAAAAAGTCAGAATTGCTTGAAAATATGAATTCTATGGGGTATCCTTTACTGGAACTGGAAACTGAAAACAATCCGGATACAAACAGAACTCTTGCAGAGGTTATCAAGAGTAAGGACCTGCGGTTCTGGGAAGGGTTTCCCGTACTGCTTGCATATGGCATGAGTAAAGGAGAGTTTAACTATAAAACCGTACTGGAGTATCTATCGGATAAATCCCAGCGAGAGCATTTTAAGTATATGCTTATGATGTCGTTTGCATTGTTTAAGATTAACCATATTGATTTTCCTGGTATGGATGAATTGATATATCATTCTAATTATATCAATGAAAATCTTTTTCGGAGTGTTCATGCCAGCTTAAAGAAAGGGCTGCCCCTTCCGGGGAGCCTGAATAATTTGTCTGCTGAAAGGTTGATAGAACATTTCAATAATTATTATGCTGACTTATATCAGGACACAGATAAATATTTACAGACCAAAGAAAACTATGATTTTGAGTATGCAATGTCCCGGATATTTGCTAAAAGGCAGAAAGTCATATTCATGAAGAAGTTGAACAATGAAAAAATGACCAAGACTGAAAAAGAATATTATTCAAGAGTAATTAAAAAGAAAGTAACGGCGCTTTCAAATAAAAAACTCCACGAACTGGCAGTTAAACTTTCAATAAAATAATAGTAGATGAAATTATGGTTTTTTGCTATTATTTAAAACACCAAACGACAAATTACAGGGTACAGATTTAAGCAATAAATAAAATCTGTCATCTTACATCTGTTATCTGTAATCTAATAAAAAAATAGTAACTAATACAAACGCACTTGATAGGTTTACAAAAACCATGGATTCCCCGATTTATCGGGGAATGACAAATTGAAAGAATACTTATTGCGTTTGTATTAGATTACAGATGGCAGCTTATGTAGGATTATACTTCAGCAAGACGGTCAAATGCATATTGGTTAAATGAGAATATTTGAAAAAGAGCGAGTTTAAGTTATGAACAACTTTTATAATAAAAACAGGAGTTTGTTTTTAGCACTACTGATAAGTGGTTTTTTTATTCTGATGGTATTGCCTGGAATACACTCCCCCGGGTTATGGGACAGGGATGAGGCTTACTATGCAGAGGTTGCCCGGCAGATAGATACTTCCAATAACTGGCTCGTCCCCGGTTTTAACAACAGCCCGTTTTTTGAGAAGCCCATATTTACTTACTGGATGATAGCGGCAGCATACAGGCTGTTTGGCGTTTCAGAGTTTTCCGCAAGGATATTTTCAGTGCTCTTTTCAATCGGCACCGTTATCCTTGTGTTTTTCCTGGGTAAAATGTTGTTTGATTTCAGGGCAGGCTACATTTCGGCTCTTATACTATGCACGAGCTTATTTTTCGGAATAATATCAAGAGTTGCTTTAATGGACGCTTATTTCGTATTTTTCCTTACAGGCACGCTCCTGTTTTTTCTGAAAACGGTTACTCCCGGAAAAAACAAGCTGTTGTTCTCCATACTTTGTTTTGCTTTTGCGGGTTTTGCCACGTTGACAAAGGGGCCTGCCGGGGTGTTCCTGCCGCTGGTGACAATAATGGTTTATCTTGCCGTGACGAAACAATTAAAACAGCTGTTTAGCCTGAATTATTTTATAGGCATCCTGGTTTTTGTGCTTGTGGCAATTCCATGGTACATTTCAGTAAACAAACTGACGGGAGGGGAGTTCATGAAAGAATTCCTGTTTCGTCAGAACATAACCCGGTTTTTTCAGCCGGCGCAGAGCCATTCCGGTCCTGTGTGGTTTTATGTGCCGGCACTGTTTCTTGGATTTCTTCCATGGGTGGTTTTTCTGCCTCAGGCTGTTTATATTAACTACAGAAAACACAGGGAGAGTTTCTATTTTCTGGCAAGTTGGGTTTTAGTTATATTTGTGTTTTTTTCCATGGCGGCTACCAAACTGCCTCATTACATATTGCCTCTTTACCCTGCCCTTGCTTTATTGGCGGGGAAATTATGGTCGGAATTCATGTTTGGCAGTAAAGAACTGCGTGACAGAATATGGGCGACTTCAGGGATTTCCCTGCTGTTATTGCTGTTCACAGATATAGCCGGATTACTGGCGGTAAACGCATTACTAAAGCTGTCACCGGGCGTTGTCCCGTGGGCATTACCGGTTAATATAGGGCTGTTGTTTGCAGGCAATATTTTAAGTATCGTACTGTTAATGAGTTTAAAAAATATAAAGGCATGTTTTTACAGTATCATTGCCACGGTTTTCGCATTTTTTATTTTTCTCAATATATGCACAATACCACAGCTCAACAGCCAAAGAGTTATAAAGCCTCTGGCGGAGGCTGTTACCCGCCAAATCGGGGAGGGTGACGATATTCTTGCTTTCAGGTTCTTTGAACCCGGAATGGTTTTCTATACAAAGCATTTTATTAACCGGACAGATTCTATTTCAAAATTAAATGATTTTGTCTGCTCAGAAAAAAGAGTATTTGTATTTATCAGTGAAAAGGATTATATAGAAGTTAAAAATGAAATAAAATGCCCTATTTATATGCTCTACAGGAAAGAGGGATTTTCTGAGGACAAGGGTATAATGACGTTGTTCTTAATTTCCAACCGAGAATGATAAAAAAAGGTCGTTCCGTCGTCCGGTATTTCCGTATATCCGTGGAACAGCAATTATAGAAACTGTCGTTCCGTTGATTAAGTGGTTGCTGTTGGACGTAACTACGGGGATACGTAACGACTTAACGACAGTTTCTGATTATTTCTGTCCTGTATGTTTTAGGTCGTGATGAAACATTGGCCAGGGGGAATCGGCTTGAACATATAGAGCCCGCGAGTTTTATATATAAATGCTGTAAATCTATTATTCATAGAGCACCCTTTTTATCTATAGAGTATTATATATGACATTTATGTTTTATTTTTTCAACGGGATTTTGGGGAATGGTTTAAACGAATAACGGACACCGGTATATTTATCTCGTTTCATGCTTTTTATTGTAGATTAAAAATAACACAAGAAGTAAAGAATTATTTATTTTATTGTAATAGCGGTTGAAACTCCGTTTGCCGGAGGGATATAGGAATACAATACCATTCTTATAGTATATTGACCTGGAGTGACTAATTCAGGAGGATTAATTGTATCGTAAAAACCTTCTTCTGATTTCCATATTAGATTTCTCTTTTGATCCCAAGTGTAATTATATTCCACAGATTCACCGATAGCAAGGGTCATTTCCCTAACTGCCCAGAGTACAATTAGAGGCCAACCGTATACGTATTCACTGCCGCTACTAATATCCACTATATAGTCTGAGGATATTGTTGACAATCCAATATGAAGTGTCTTATTACTAATATTTTCTACAATGAATGCAATCTCAACATCTTCTCCAATACTATAGGTTTGTTTATTTGTTGTTATAATATACCTTAAATCGTTGACTTCATTTTCATTATATTCTGGGATTTTATTTATCTTTATATCTGCTTCTATGTCTTTGCCTAATAATCCGTTTTCAAAATAAGAAGTTGATATTGTTATTTGAGTTGAGTAAAATACTGTATATTCTACTGTCAATATATGTTCACCATAGGGAACGTTTTCGATAGTATATATTCCATCCATCCCAGTTGTCACAGGATTAAAACCTTCAATAGTAATAGTTACCCCTTCTATTGCGTTGGCATTTTGATCGATGACAATACCAGAAATTGTGGTCGTACAACCAAAGGGGCTGAAGGAGCCGATGCACAGAAATAAAAGGATTATTGCGAGAATGAAATGC
>Ga0315284_10002569_pt1 | contig 25932 bp, 22 predicted proteins | sample YL17G09_16_MG_FD_203696 | JGI IMG/M metagenome (GOLD analysis project Ga0315284, IMG submission 203696) | Sediment microbial communities from Yellowstone Lake, YNP, Wyoming, USA - YL17G09_16 | ecosystem: Environmental > Aquatic > Freshwater > Lake > Sediment | place: USA: Wyoming | collected...
TGAATAATATTAAAAATTTTCTTCCTGGGCATGGGGGGGTAAGGGGGGAAGCGCGCTTCCCCCCAAATAGTAACATATCGCGGATTACACATTTGTAATCGTTATCCAATTGAACCGAATTTGAAGAATATGGTTTATGAATTAGAGCACAGCAATATTGGAAAAGAATTTATGTTTTCAACATTTTTATCAACTAGTTTAGACCCATATATAGCAATTTATGAATTTATGAATCCAAAATGGACAATTGGTTCTACTGGTGGAAATAAAAAATATGTAAATAAACTCCAAACAGATTGTTATGATTTATTTGAATTATTTGGGAAAAAATATTTTTTACTTATGAAAATAAATATTCCGAAAGGAAATAAATTTTTGTATTTGGATATTTTTTCCAAAATATGAAGAAGATTTTGGTAAAAATAAAATAGAAATAGTAGAAAATGAAATCTTATTACCGCGGAATAGTATCCTGAAATTAGTTAAAAGATATGATTTGACGATGAAAATGCACAAACCAAAAGAATACTCTGCAAATAATATTTTACACAATAAAGTAAAACACGAAAATTTACCGACTCGTATATATGAATTTGATTATGTTGGATATGAAGATACGAATCAGAAAATAGAATTTGATGTATTTTTAGCTTTTAATGAAAATAAGAGTTATTTGAAAAAACTTTCGAAAGAAGTTGAAAATGAAATGAAAAAAAAATATAGATTATAATATGTCATCTGAAAATTCAGAAATTATAGAATATATTGCTTATGAAAAAATAAAAAAATATTCACCAGTATTTTATTTTTACTGTAAAATAAATAATAAAAATTATGTTTATGTATCACAAAATTTAGTTAATTTAGATAATGGAAATCCATTTTGTATCGGAATTTGTATGAATAATGTAAAAAAGAATGAGTCAGCTATAATTATTACGAATGGCAGCGTAAAAATAAGATATTTTGGACAACCTATTGAAAATGATAAATTAACAAATATATATTTAGCAAGTCGTTTTAATACAATAAAATTAAATGGAATTTCTACACAATTAAATACTGAAATAAAACCATATACATATAGTGGGGCATTTTTAATAAAAATTGGTTCTATACTTCAACAAAAAAATATAGATAAATGTAAAGGAAATAAAGAAAGAATAATTACAATTCAGTTAGATATAAATAATCAAAATTATGATTTATATAATATTTATTTACTGTCAAAACTACCTAAAAATAAACTAGATGGACAACCTTTTTCATTTTATGATATTGGTGTTGATTTAGAAAAAGGTATAATGAATCCATTAGTTAAAATAAAATATCAAGAAGTAATTGCTGCTTATTCTAGTAATCAAGATATCAATACTATTTGTTTTGTTCTTGACCAATATTGTAAAGAATTATATAAACAAATACCTGAGCCAATTTTTAATAATTATCGTAAAAGACTTGCTGCATCAAATTCTGCTGGACAAGTTATTTATGATAGTGATTATGAAACATTGGGAATATATAATTATGATACAAAATCTGCTTATAAAATAGTATTAAGACAAAATCCTTTTAATATAGATAATTTTTTAGTATTTGCTACATTAATAAATTCAGCTCTTTTATCATTTGTCAATCCAGATATACCAGAAAATAATAATTTTATACAAAGTACATTTACATATCCGGCAGGATCATTATATGAAATAGCACAAGCAAACATTAATGGTGTAGGTGTAGCTTCCAGGTATGCAGTTAGTAATCAATCATATAATTATAATGTAGCTTTATTTGTAGGTTTAACTAATAGTTTTAACTTAAATAATGGTGATTCTGTAAATGTAAGATTATCATGGAAATTAAAATAGCCTATTATTCAATAGTAACATTCAAATGATGTTTTGATTGAATTAGACCGCCTATATCTATTCCCAACAATAATATATATATATTATAATATGAATGCTTCCGAATTTTACAATGTAAATTTAGAAAAAGAAATGCTAGCAATCATAAAATTTTTCTATAAATTTTATGCAAATAAATTATCAGATTACCATCGTAAAATTATAATTGATTATAGATTAAGAATTATTGTTATAAATATTTTTTTATTAGGAAAAGATGAATCCTTAAAAGATTTATTATATGGACATACCAGTGAAAAATCACAAGTTTTAGATAATATTTTGAAACATAAATTCAAATTGGTATTTTTTATAAATGAATTAGATAATATATTCAGAATTGTGCCCAAATATAATAAAAAAATAGTGACTTATCGAGGACTTCATATTTGTAATCGTTATCCAATTGAACCTAATTTGAAAAATATGGTTTATGAATTAGAGCGCAGCAATCTTGGAAAAGAATTTATGTTTTCAACATTTTTATCTACAAGTTTAGACCCATATATAGCAATTTATGAATTTATGAATCCAAAATGGACAATTGGTTCCACCGGTGAAAATAAAAAATACATAAATAAACTTCAAACAACTTGTGATGATTTATTTGAATTATTTGGAAAGAAATATTTTTTACTAATGAAAATAAATATTCCGAAAGGAAATAGATTTTTATATTTGGATATTTTCCCATTTACGGGAAGAAATGTTAAAAATAACTTAGTAATAGATGAAAATGAAATCTTATTACCACGGAATAGTATTCTGAAATTAGTTAAAAGATATGATTTGACGATGAAAATGCTCAAACCGAAGGAATATTCTGCAAATAATATTTTACATAATAAAGTAAAACACGAAAACTTACCAACTCGTATATATGAATTTGATTATGTTGGATATGAAGATACGAAACAGAAAATAGAATTTGATGTATCTTTATCTTTTAATGAAAATAAGAGTTATTTGAAAAAACTTTCGAAAGAAGTAGAAAATGAAATGAAGAAAAATAAATAATATTATATTAATTAAATGAATATTTCATATTTTTATGATAAAAAATTAGAGAAAATAATGTTAGGAATCATAAAATTTTTTATAAAATTTTATAATAATAAAATAACCGATTATCAACGTAAAATTATAAATATTTATAAAGGTTGGTCCAGCATAAATTATTTTTTATTAGGATTAGATAAATCTTTAGAATTAATACGAGATTATACATATAAAAAAACTGAAATATTGGAGAATATATTGAAAAAACAATATAGATATATATATCAAATAAATGAATTAGATAATATGTTTCGTTTAGTACCTGCTTATAATAAAAATATAGTAACTTATCGTGGAATAGATATTTGTGGTTCTTTTACTATAGAATATAAATTAAAAAATATGATTTATGCATTAGAAAAAAGTAATATTGGAAAAGAATTTATGTTTTCTATATTTTTATCAACAAGTATAGACCCATATATCGCAATTTATAATTTTTTAGGTCAAAGACCAGGTAACTATTATAAACCACATAATAAATATGTAAATAAACTTGAAACAACATGTGATGATTTATTTGAATTATTTGGTAAAAAATACTTTTTACTTATGAAAATAAATATTCCAAAAGGAAATAAATTTTTATTTCTTGAAGCAATGGGAACTGCTCAAAATTCTAAAGAATCAGTTTATATTTGGGAAAATGAAATATTATTACCAAGAAATAGTATATTAAAATTAGTAAAAAGATATGATGTTTATATGCAAATGACTAAACCATCTAAATATTCAGTAGATAATATATTACACGATAAAGTAAAACATAATAATTTACCAACACGCGTCTATGAATTTGATTATATTGGATATGAAGATGATAACAAGAAAATTGAATTTATATACACTTTAGAATTCAATAATAAAAATAAAACTTATTTGAAAGAAATTGAAAAAAAAGTTGAAGATGAATTTAAAAATATAATTTCAAAAAAAACAGAAAATGAAACAAAACCAAAAAATGAAACAAAACCAAAAAATGAAACAAAACCAGAAAATGAAACAAAACCAGAAAATACAAAAAAAATTCAAAAAAAAAATAATAAAATAATCTAATCAATTGTAACATCTAAATGATGTTTCTGCCAATATTTTGATTGAGGTAGTCCATCTATATCTCTCCGGATTGATCGCAGAGATTTATTCTGGCTAATTAAATTCGGATAATGGTAAAAAACTTTTAATTTATCATACTCAGCACGAATCTGACTGTCAATTGGTCGTCTTAATGGCGTCAATAGATCTATTACTTTTTGAACATTTTTCTTATTTACTAATACAGCATGCCAGCATAAATTAAACGCCCCGTTCTTCGAAGTAGGGCGAATCCAATTTTCACCAACTTTTTCCCCCTTTATGTTGCATCCTCCAAGAAAACAGATATCAAAATCCTCAGGTAATTTAAGATTATTAACTAAAAAATTGGATGGAATAATTACATCATCTTCTAATATGAGTCCATATGGCTCATCTTGTCTCTGAATACGTTTTAAAAGCGTAATGTGTGAAATAGCACATCCAATTTGTCCCATGCGCAGGTTATTTTCTTCCGCAATAAGACCATCTTTGATTAACTGGTCTTTGTCTAATTTTTTCCCATTAACCGCTGGGAATCTAGTAATTTTCTCGCGAATTTCAGTAGGCAAATTATCCCAACGCTCTCTATCTTCATCCAAATTTATGAAGTAAATTTTACAATTGATCGGAGTAAAACTCTCTTTAAAATTGGAAGCAGGTTGTAAATATAAGAAAATTAAAGTAATACATAATAAGCAAATAACAAGTATAATTTTAATAGATAACATTTTATAATATTTATTAGATAATATTTGTATTCACAATTTGTTTTTCCTTACGTTTTTGTGTAATCAATCGCCCATAAAATCTATTTTTCTTGCCCATATTCCCAAAATTATGACGATAAATATTTATTTTATCTGAGATATTTGATAACCAAGTATCAACTGGTGCATTTATTGGAAGATTTTCAAGTAATTTCTGTGCCCCTTTAGGTGTAATAATATAAGAATGAAGGAGTACAAATGATTTTACTTTTTCATGTAAAAAAGTTATATTTTTAGGTTCTAAATCTATAAATCCTAATAAATAAATATCATAATCTTTTGGTAAAGATTCTAATATTTCAGTTAATACAATTTGAGTATTTGCATTTACTCCAATTGCATCATCTTCTAAAATAATATGAGGCTCTTTTTCTTTAGCAATTTTTTTCCAAAGATTATAATGTGACATAATTATACCTTTTTCTCCATCTGATAACTCTATCAAATTGGATTCATCTAATTTCCATTTTCCATGATCCCAAGTTTTTGTTAAAACAGAGTCATAATAAGGCGTAAAGTCAAAATTTTTTCCGTAAGTTGCTGGAAAGCGTTTTGCATCTTGAAAAATAGATTGAATAATTGGGAGCCTTTCTTTTCCTTCTTGTGTTTCTTGTAAATTAATAACATATGTTGGAAAGGGTAATCTTATTATTTCTGAGAACTGTTCTTGAATCGATTTTGGAAAAACTAAAAATGAGAAAAATATTCCTATAAGAATAATTATTAAAGAATTAAATATATTCATATATATTTTTTTAGAAAATAAATTATGGAAAATTATATTTTAAGTTCAGATGATGCTTTTAATTTATATAAATTATTACATCGAGTAGTAAAACTATTTGAAAATAATAATATTACTTATTGGGCATCTGGTGGTACATTTTTAGGTGCAATTCGATGCAAAGGAATTATAAAATGGGACGATGATTTAGATTTATGCGTTTTAGAAAAAGATAAAGAAAAACTTATTGATATAATTAATAATGAAAAAGATTTAGTTTTTGATGATTACTCTACAATTGTATATAAAATTAAATATAAAGAAAATAAGTATCCATTTGTTGATATTTTTTTTATGATTTATGAATTAGATTTTGAAAAACCAGTTTATAAATGTGCTTCAAAAACGCATAAAGATATATGGAAAAATGAGATATATTTAGAAAAAGAATTATTCCCATTAAAAAAAACAAAGTTTGGAGCAATGGAAATAGCTATTCCAAATGAATACGATAGATATTTTTTATCATATTTCGGTAAAAACTGGAATAAAGAGGGCGTTATAAGCTATGACCATAAAAAGGAAGAGAGTGTAAATCCAAAAATAACTTGGGTGTTAAAAGACAGTGATTATGAACCTGCAAAACCATTTTATATTGAAGAATCATTTTATTCTTCTAGAAATAGATGGTGGCGATTCTAAAAATATTTTATTATATTAAAATAGAATGGATCCAAATATTTGGGGACCAAAATTCTGGTTTTCATTACATAGTGTTAGTTTTACTTATCCGTTCAGCCCAGATGCAAAAGATAAAGAAAGATATAAGACATTTTTTGGGCTATTAGAGCACCTACTTCCATGTGTTTTATGTAGAAGAAATTACAGTAAAAATATCCAAAATTATCCAATTGATGGACATTTAGATAGTAGAAAGAGTTTAGCATATTGGGTAATGGATATTCATAATATGGTAAATATGGAAAATAGTAAGCCTAGTTTAACACGGGATGAAATGTTATATAATTATGAACGAGAATATGGGCGAAAAATATATTTGGAAGATCCTTCACCTCATATTACAAAGAAAAAATTGGATGACATTGCTTGGCAAACTAAAAATGATAAATTCACAATACTTCCAAAATGGAAGATGGCAATTCTGTTATTAGTAATTATTATATTTATTATTATATTATTTTATCTTACATATAAGCTTATGCCAAAGTAGTTTATATAAAATATATTTTACTAAAATTATTTTAGTAAATTTTTAAAGAAATAAATATCTATTAAATATTAGAGTTCTTATGTCTAAAAAAAATGCAAATAATATTGAAGAAGAAAATAAAGTACAGACAGGAAAAAATTTTCTTTATTACCCTGATTTTGATGATAAAGATTTTTATGAAAAAATATATATAAAAAAGGAATTCTATAAAAATAAAATACCTAAGCAGCAAAAAATGACAGAAGAAATTTGTAATGCTCGTCTTTTTCAGCTTGCACCTCAGCAAGAATTTCTCCGAAATTATATTAGCATTGATACTCCTTATAATGGTATTTTGATTTATCATGGAACAGGTATTGGTAAATGTTTAGCTTATGATACTCCAGTTATTATGTTTAATGGTGATCATAAAAAAGTTCAAGAATTAGAATTAGGAGATTTTCTTATGGGAGATGATAATAGCCCACGTAAAATTTTATCGTTGGCGAGAGGTCGCGACCAAATGTATAAAATTATTCCAGATAATGGAGCTATATATACCGTTAATTCGGAACATATATTATGTTTAAAAGATATCAATAATATTAATAATGTTATAGAAATTTCTATCAAAGACTATCTAGAATTACCAAAAGAACAACAAAAAAATTTACGTACATATAAAGCGAAAAATCTTATATTTTTTAACAAATGGATAACAGAAGAAGATGTTAATGATTTTAAACCAAAAACACAAGATGAATTCTTGGAAAATATTATTTATAAATTTGGTGTTAAAATAAATGCTAAAAAATCAGTTATAGATAAACTTGTTGGTTATTTCAATTGTCTTTTTCCATTTAATGGTATCCATAAAAATTATAAAGATACTTATTGGGAAATATATTTTGTATTATCTGACCAATTACAGTCTTTTTATGTAGAATGTGTTGGAGAAGGAGATTATTATGGATTTACATTAGATGGAAATTGTCGTTTTTTATTTGGAGATACAACTGTGACACATAATACTTGTAGTGCTGTTCAAATTGCAGAAGGATTCAAAGATATTATGAAGAGAATACATTCTGATGAAAAGAGAAAAATAACGGTTTTATTAAGTCGTCGTATTATGCCTAGTTTCCGTGATCAAATCTATGATATTAAAAAAGAAATTAAAAAAAATAAACCGGATGATATTGTCCAATGTACTGGTAATACATATAGTTTAAATTTTGATCAATATAGTGGTATGACTTTTCCACAGAAGCGCAAAGAAACTAGTCGCGCAGTAAATAATATTTATAAATTCTACGGATATGAGCAGTTTGCGAATGAAATTATGCTTGATATCGGATGGAATGGTAAATTAAATACATTAACAGATGCCCAAAAGCGCGCAATTCAGAATAAATTTACGAATAGAATTCTTATAATTGATGAAATTCATAATATAAAGAATGATACCGGAAGCAGTGAAATTGCCAAAGTTCTACGTAAAGTGCCTCCTATTTTACAGGCTGTTATTCGTTATGGAGTCAATATTCGGCTTGTTTTAATGAGTGCAACTCCTATGTATGATAATGCAGGTGAAATTATTTATATTTTGAACCTATTATTAGAAAATGATGGCAAAGATCCAATCAAGAAAAATGAAATATTTGATTCAGAGGATAATTTTGTACCTGGTGGTGAAGAAAGATTGAGGACAATTTCCAAAGGATATATTAGTTATTTGAGAGGAGAAACCCCTGGAATATTTCCAATGAAAATAACTCCATTAGCAGTTAGAACACCAATATTAAAGTATGATATCTATGGATTAGAAATTCCAGCAAAGAATAGAATGGAAAAGCTTAAGTTGAATATGTGTAAAATGAGTGATTATCAGTGGAAGCAATATTATGCAAAAATAATGTCAAAAAAAGAGGAAATTATTGAAGATAATATAAATATTAATGATGACGATATAGAAGAAAATGACTTTAATTCAAAGAATACAGAGCAAAAAGATACAGATGAAAAATTTGCAAATGCAGTATTGCGATCATTAAGTAACATTATTTTACCAAATAAAGCAGGAAATTATACTGTTCCCAAAATAGATGCTGCTTATCAAAAAACAGATAATGGTGATGGAACATTTATAATAGATACTGGACATGGCAAACTTGGTGATCGAGTTAAGCGCAAAACATATCAATTTCGCTATATGAACCATGTAAAGATGGACATTGGAAAAAAAACAGAGACAGGATTTTTAGACGAGAGATATTTGCGGAAATACAGTGTAAAATTCGCTGAAATATTGCGCAATATTCGATATGGAAAAGGAATTTGCTATATATATAGTGAATTTGTTTGGGGTGGTGTTGTTCCACTTTCTTTAATGTTGGAGCAAAATGGTTTTGAAAGATATCCATGGAGTGGAGAGCGCCCTTTGCTAGACTACTCTAAAAAGAGGAATCCAATTTGTGCAATTTGTGGTGAAGGAGCTCTTAATGAAATTCATGATGATACAAAAAATGCAGAATTCCATGAATTTAAAAAAGCGCGGTATATTTTGGTAACAGGTGATTCTAGAATAAGTGTCATTGAAACTGGAAATCTATTAAACATCATAAACAATGACAATAATATGAATGGCGAGGAGGTAAAAGTTGTTATTGGGACAAAAACGACTGGAGAAGGTCTGGATTTTAAGAGAATCCGCCAAGTGCATATATTAGAGCCATGGTTTAATTTATCACGTTTAGATCAAATTATTGGTAGAAGTAGCCGTTTTTGTAGCCATGCTGATTTACCAAAAATTGATCAAAATGTAGAAATATTCTTGTATGCAATTGAACCACCAGATTCCGCTGGGAAAAAGAATATAGAAACAGAAACAATAGATACTAGAATTTATCGATTAGCTGAGGTCAAAGACCACAAAATTAAGAAAGTAGAATATATTTTAAAACAGGCGGCAGTGGATTGCGCATTAAACAAAAATGGTAATGTTTTCGATTTTGATGGAAAACAGATTGAAATGGTTAGTAGCAGTGGGCGGAAAATAAAGCTTAGTATAGGAGATGTTAATGGAAGTCGAGAATGTGATTATCGAGATTGTAATTATCGCTGTGTTTGGGAGCCAGATGTTCGCGTAAAATACAAAATCAATATTGATACATATAATGAGCGTTTTGCGAAGAGTGATATTCAAAAATGTAAGAGTATAATTAAGAGTATATTTAAATATGGTTATGTTTTTACACTTGATGACATTATAAAAGTTATTGAACTTAAAATGATAAATTTGGAGAGGAGATTTATGTATATAGCTATTTCTAATATGATTGATAATATTAATGAGCCAATATATGATATGTATGACCGCCGTGGATATTTAATATACCGTGGAAATTATTATGTTTTTCAGCCAATTGAATTTAATTATTTAGAAGCACCCTTACGCTATAGAATGCGTCCATTCCAAGTAAAAACCAATGAATATATAATTAGCAATAATTCATTTAATGAAAATAATTATAATATATCTGTGAAAAATAAAGAAATTAATGCTGATAATTTTGATTCTATTATACTGAAAGCAGAAAAAATAGAAAAAACATTTGAATCAAATTCAAGGGATAAAATGTATATTATTCTGACAATGTTAATTGATAAACTAAATGATAAGGATAAATCAAATTTATTAAAAAAAATAATTATGGATTATTATGAAACAAAAGGTAGAATGTCTTCACCGTATTATGTGATGTTATTTCGCTATTTTAAGCCATTACTAATTTATAAATATAGGGATCTAGAGGTTAAAAAAATTGATGAGGATGATAAAGTTATTGGATTTTATTATATTTTCATGGATATGAAAAATGATGGTAAGATTATTTTGAAATTTTTTTGCTACAATTCAGACACTAAATTAATAATGGAGTGCCCCAGTGATATACGAGATAGAATAAAGTTGAATATAAAGATAAAATTAATGAAAGAATTACGCAATAGAGTAGAAAATTTTAATGAAATATATGGATTTATGACATTTAAGGGAGGACCATATGTATTTAAAATTTTTGATAGCACTAGAGATACAGGCGCTTTTACTCTTAAAATGGAAAAAAGTAAAAGAGCTGAACCGAAGGGAAAGGAATGTACTCATCATGCAATTGGAGAATTAGATGAAGTCGCCACTAAGCTGAAAATAAAATGGGGTGATAATGTTAAAAAATCAAAAATTGGATTATGCTTTATTTTAGAGTATGAATTACGTCGATATGAATTAGAAAGAATTGGAGGAAAACGTTGGTTTTCAAATTCCATTGAAGATATGAAAAAGAAGTTCAAGTAAAAAGGAAAAATTGAATTTAAAAATATTAGATAATAATAATATAAATCATGAGCTATCTAACACATAATGACATTTATTTTCATACGCAAATCAATCGCCGAGTATCTTTAAATCCGCGATTTTTGGATGTTGATTTTGTAAAATATATTGAAAAAATAGTGAAGAATAATGTCGAAGGGCGATGTATTCGAGAGGGTTATGTTGTTCCCGGGACAACGATTGTTTTAGAGAGAAGTATGGGAAATTTAAATAATAATCAATTCAATGGGAATATTATTTACGATGTGAAAATCGGTGTGAAAATATGCAACATTCCGGTGAATAGTGTAGTAAAAGCGCCGATTATAAAAATGAATAAGTTAGGATTGCTAGCAGAGCTGGGACCTTTGATGATTATTGTGCCGAAAGAAATTCATAGCAATAAGGATGCATTTAAGGATATTAAGATTGGGGATGAGATAGAACTACTTATTATTGGGAAGACTTTTGAGTTAAATAGTAAAAAAATAAGCGTTTATGCTAGGCTAAGCACAGGTGGAGCGAGTAAGATGAAAATGACTGCGCGAAAGGGGGAAAAAAATACGCAGAATATGGCGAATAAAGTAGTGGATACTTCTATATTTTATAAGGATGAGCCAGTGGAAGAAACAGAGGAAACACTTGATAAAGTGTATGAAGATGAAGATAGTGAAGAAGAAGATAGCGAAGAAGAAGATGATGAAGAAGATCAGGATATCAATGAGGAGTTAGAAGACGATGGAGAATTAGATGATGAAGAAGAAGAAGATGAAGAGGAAGAGGATGATGAACTGGAAAATAATAATGAAATTATTGGTGAGTTAGAGGAAAATGAGGATCCATTAGAGGAAGAAGAGGGAGATGATGAGGAGGAAGAAGAAGAGGAAGAAGAAGAAGATTAGAAAAAAAAATTGATGGATAAAATAATAGAATTATACAACGTTAATTTAGTTCAGATCTTTAAAAATGCAAAATTTAATGTTTTTAACTGCAATGAAAAAAGGACTAAATCCTAGAGAAGGAGTCCTTATTTTACATGACAAAAGAAAAAAGGTCGATCCTCGTCTCTTGAGATTGTTAATTTCTAGAGGGCGATTGGGTTGGATTCTGTTAGAAAGATTGTTTGTGAATCAATCTTTCAAACTGAATCCGATTTATAGAAGATTTGCTCTTGCACGACCAAAATTCATCAAGTATTATCTGACATCTCATGAAATACATGTATTAAAGTTGTCAAGTTGTCTCGATCGTTTGTGTAATCAACTTATTTTGATGCTCAAGTCTTTGTATCAAAATAACATTTTGGATATTGATCATTTGACTGACTCTTCTTTCAAGAATCTTATGGTAGAGTTTTGTTCAGTACCGGGAATAGAGATGATTGATTACTTTTCAATTATGAACACATTTCGGGAGATGGATAACATATCCTTTATGTATGACTCAAAGAAGTGGTTTATTTCATTTTCGGATAGTTCGAAGATGAGGGTTGGGATGTCAGAAATCTCAATCACATTGAAAAGATGTGCCATTTTTGAGATAATGCATTGGTTGAAGGACAAGTTGGCGCCAGAACAAAAGGACTTAATATACATCATGTATAATAAGGTTTTGCGACGTGTATCGAATTATGAACATCTTATTCCCCAAAATGTCATCTTTAACCTTAGTGTTGAAACGAGTTACCAGTTTTGGAGACAACCATGGGAAAACCAGCGAAAAGAGATTTTAACTGGTTGTCTTTGTAGTTTCAATTGTGAGAAAGGCTACGGTGAGATGTCGAATAACGAATTTAAGAGCTACCAAAGACTCTATACGGATGCCAAACTTATATCATTACAGGAAATTCTTAGTTGGCCCCACATGCGTGGGAGATATGGATCTGACCGCCATGACTGGCTTTCATTTGATCCAAGACCACCGCTGTCGCAACCAATATAATAAGTCATTTGATTTGTTTTATAAAAAAATTCAAATAACATTAAGATGACAGAATTAAGCTTACGATTATTTAGCCAATTTTTGAAGAGAACGCATAGAAATTTTGTGCGTTTTCTGAACAGTGACGAAGCCCAAACAACAGTTTGCATGGTTTCTTTCGCAGACATTCGAATTCATCCGACTCATTTAAGACTCTTGCTTTCCAGAAACGTTTTTTTACTCATTCTTATGAGAAGATTGTTCTCTCTGAATACCAAATGCTTTTTTCATAAGCGAGAGCAAATTCAAATGAGTCTGATATCTCGCTCGTTGTCTCTGAAGAAAAACAGTATTTTACACTTGTCGATCATTTTAGAACAAATTGTTTCAAATTTAATTGGAATGATCAAGCACTTGTATAACAATGACACTGTTCAATGTGAAACGTTACAGGAGGCGGTGAATTCAGTTCTTGAAACATTTTTGAGGAGACGCGACATTGCGTTGATTGATCAGTTTGCGATCTTGAACACTTTGAAAAAAAGGGGTTTGGCTTTCGCCATGAATCACAATACTGGGAGGTGTCATTTGGTCTCAAATCAAATTTCAGACTTGGAAAATCAAAAGTGTTAGTCACACTTGACGAAACTTCTACTTTTTTTCAGAAGTTTCGTCTCATTATGAGTCAACTTGAGCAAAATCCAAAACAACATGATTTGCTTTGTCTCATGTATATGACAATTTTGAGAGCCGCTGAATACAGAGTTGTGCCAGTTTTGCCGTTTCCTTTTGAAATGACTATAACCCTAAATTACCAGTTTTGGTTAAGTTCCATTTACTTCAATTGGGACACCAAAAGGTCCGAGTTTCTAAGAGAGTGTAAATGTCGATTTGTGAGAAGGCCCTTTTTTTCAAAGAAGGATTCAAATTACTACTATGAGCGTACAATTTCGTCTTCATTTCGCGAGTTTTTTGAGAATTGGCATATCGCCAATCATGATGTCTTTAAGGGAAAAATCAATGATTACTCATTTGAACCAATCTAACAAAAAGGTTGCTCCTAAAAATTATAAAAAATGAAAGCCACTTACTTAAAGAATTTAAGATAATATAGGAAAAATGGACAAGTTTGTGGTTAAATTAGATTCTCAAGAAGAAATAGAAGAAGATGAAGATGATAATATAGAGAACAAAAAAATGATGGAGCTTGAGTTACTCCGAGATTATATTGAGAAGAAAATGTCCAATAATCAGAAACTGCAGATTATGAATATATTGAAAGAAGGGAGTACGAAATACACGAAGAATAAGAATGGATATTTTATAAATATGAATAATATAGATATTTCAACTATTTATAAGCTTAAGCTATTAGTTAATTTTTCGAAAGATAATACGAAAGATATTATGAAAACAGAAGAGAAAATGAATGAGGAAAAAAATAAAATGGAGTTATTGGATAAAGAGGAAACTAGTGGGAGTGGATTTGTGAATTTAGATGATTTGGAGAAAAATATAAATTTCGAGATTTTTACAAATGATGGCGTCCAGAGTGAAATTTTTGATGATTTTAAAGATAATAATATTGATGAACAAGAATTTATGACACGTGAGTTTTTAAATGAGAAGAGAGATGATTCTGGATATAAGATCATTCTGAAGAGATATAAGAAGAAATATTTGGGAAATAAGGCGAAAATTTTGAAGAAATTTCGCGATATTATGAAGAATAGTGTTACGAATAAGAGTGCAAAAACTACTCTGACTCAGTCATCAAAAAAGAAGACAAGAGCAAAGCCGAAAAAAGTGATTGGGAAGAAAGAGGACACAGAAACTGGAAATTTGGAAGATAGTTTAAATTTATCTGAAGATGAAGATGATAAGGAGGATGATGTGGAAGAATAATTAAAATATTTTCTTAGATAAAAGAATATGATTACAAATCTATTGAAAGATATATCAAATCCTAGATTAGATATTTGTTTTTTATTTAAAAATTTTAATGAAGAAATTAGTATATTATATAATTTTTTAACATCAAAAAATTTGATGTGTGCAGCTTTTGGAATGAATAATAATAAATTTTATAAATCTGATTATTTAAATAATATTAGCAATGATTTAATACTATATGAAATAATAGAAAAAAGTTATATTATAATTTGCTTTGATGAAAATTTTAATTTAGACAAATTTGATAATATTAAAAATAAAATTACTTATACTAATTCAAAATTATTTTTTAATAATAAAATATTAAATTATTTAAATAGAAATAATTATAAAAAGAATTACAATTTTAATAATAATGATGATCTTAATATTTTATATGACATTATTATAAAAGCATTTAAACAAAATTATAAAATTATATGTTGTATTTCGCATATGAATGAAAAAACTTTAGATTTATGTATAGAAAGTATAAAATCACAGTCTATTCCAATTGATGATGAAATTAAAGTATTTTCTGGATTAAGACCAATGTATAATTCATTTAATTCATGTTTAGAATATGCATGCGATAAAAATGCTGATCTACTTTTACATACTGCTGCCGATGTGATATTTGAGCCATGGACTCTTAAAGAATTATTAAGATTATATGATCCTGAAAAACATGCAAATGTTTTGAGTTATGGCGATGATATATTATTGAAATATGTAGATAATTCTTATGCACAAAGAACCGTTTGTGGAATATGGATTTTTAATATGAATTTATTTAAAAATAAAGAATATAGATTTCAAGATGAGATGAGTCAAGATATGAAATTATTTGCGAGAGTGAAAGAACAAACTGGATTAATTGTAAATGATAATTATAATAATTATCTAAATCAAAAATATATTGATTATTCTAGTAATCCATTATTTGACTTAGAATTCTCACAACAAAATTCTGGAATTCATCACCCAATTTGGACTTTGAGGGAAATTTTTGATAAATATTATTATGGGATTGGTTGGTTTTCAGAAGTTCAAAAAGATAATTATTTAAAAATTACAAAAGAATTCTTAAAATATAATCCGGAAAATAATTGCCTTAAACTTATTGTTTCAATTTTAGAAAATATTAAATCAAATAAATTAAAATCAAAAGATTCGAATGAATTAGAAAAAATATATAAAAATGAGATTAAAAATTTATTAAATAATAATTACGATGATGATAATAATAATTTTTTTGTATTTCATGAAAAATATATTGATATTTGTAATAAATTATATAATATAAATATTAATTTAAAATCATATGATAATATATTTTGTAAAGATAATATATTCTTCACAGATAAAACATATGATAATTTTTTATTTTATAGAAAATATACCAATAATAAAAATAATAATTTATATACTTATATCACCTCAAAAAATTATGCTTTATTCATTAAAAGTTTAAATAAATATAAAAATTTTTTATTTTTTTATAATAAAGATACTGATTACTTATTATATAAAGAAAAATATGTAAATTATATTTTTCAAAATATAAATTTATTATTAAATATTAAAAATCCAGATAATAAAACTAAATTTCTTATATTACTTTATATATTTTTTTATGATTTATTTTCTACATTATTATATTTTGAAAAAGGATTTGATACAACTGGAAGAAGGAATAAAATATTAGAGTATATCTTAAAAAATTTAAATAATTATTCATCAACTGAAGAAATACATAATATTAGTGTAAATGATATTAAAGAATATAATAAAATATATGAATCTATAATTAAATTTGACTTTGTTGATGAACAAAAATTTATAGAGAATATTGATAGCAATTTTATTTTAAAAAATTCTTTTAAATTAGCAAATAATTTTATTTTTAAAGAAAAGCAAATATTACAAAATCATTTTATAACTTTATCAAACAATGTTAAGAAAATTATTTTAATAAAAAGTGATGATCTTTTAGATAGGAACATAATACTTATAAATAATAATATACAAGTTAATTTTGATATTAAAAATAAAAGATTAATTATGATGTCAAATACTCATAATTTTTTATTCAATCTACTAGAAGATGATGAAAAATTTATAATATTGGTAAATACTAAATATTTTAATAATGAATCTATTAATTTATTTTTTACAACAAATGATTTTAACATTCAATATTCTGGAGATTCTAATAAAAAATACAAATTATTTATAAATTAAAGATATTTTTTATATATTTTATTATACATTCTAGTTCCTGTTTGTTTTATTGAATGATTTTCTAATGCCCAATTATAACATTTCTTTTTAAGAATCAATAATTCTTCTCTTGATAAATTAATTAATTCAATTAGTTTATTTTCTAATTCTTCCTTTGAATTTATTATAATAAATCCTGGATAATCACCATATTCTTTTTTATATTCTTCAAAAAATAGGCAATTTGTCATAACTATACATCCAGATGCTGCTGCTTCCAGACATGTATTTCCCCATTCTCCAAAAATTTCTTCTTGGTTTATTTCTGGATAAGCTGGATTATTTAAAGAAAATTTTAAATTTAATGTTTCAATATATATGTCACAATTTTTATATTTTTTTAATTGTTCTAGCCAACAAACTCTTGAATTACTGAATTTATTTAAATCATCTGAATTATCTTGTTTTCCAATATATTTAAATTTATCTGGATATTTTTTTTCAATATTAAATATTGCATTTGTAATAGTATGTGTTCCTTTTATTATTGATGTCGATGGAAAATGACCAATATGAAGTATTTTATCATCTTTAAATGAAAAATCTGGAATAATTTTATCGGTTTCAATTGCATAATGAATAAGATTATTATTTTTTAATCCTTTATTAAAAAGATCAGTACTTTGTATTATTGAATCATCAATTATTTCATTAAAATATTTATTTAGTTTTTCTTTTTGAAATCTATATACTGATCCACTTATTGAAATTATTAATTTTTTATTTAATTTTTTGTAATTTATATGAGAATTATTTATTAAGAAATAACATTCAGCGTGCATATGAATAAATTTAACTGAATGAATAATTCCTCCAATTAATTTTGTATTTTTAGTTATATTTATTATTGTAGGGAATTGTTCTATAATCATACCTTGAGACCATATTAAACTTTTTGAAATTGGCATTTCATCAATATAATCAAATGAATGTTTAACACTTTTTAGTCCAATTGTTTTCATTCCAACTGATTCAATTGAATTCATATATCTTTTACATGTATTGCACCAATCATCATAAGTAATAAAAAAAATATCACAACCATTTTTTAATTTTGTGTCAATATATACTAATGTATCAATATATTCATCAATAATACCAATATTATTTGAAAAAATATTTTCAATAAATTCTTTTGTTATATTACAATATGGTATAATATTTATTTGATAAATATTTTTTTTATTATCTCTTAATAGACAATTTTTAATATGAATTTTATAATTATTACTTCCGATATAAAATAATTCATTAGTAATTGTTGTTGTGAAAATAATAATTTTTACATTATTTATATTTATACTATTAGTATTATAAATTTTAAAATAATCAGAATCTACATCTATGTTCCAATTTTTACAATTATTTGAATAAATATTGTTTACTTTGTTTAAAGATAAATTGAATACTTCATAATTTTTATTTTCTACAATAGCTACATAAATTTTATATTTATCTAAAATATTTAATTTATGCGTTTCATTTTTAATCTCATCTTTAATTTTATTTGAAATATTATTTTTTATATTATTAATTTTAAAAGAAATATAAATAAAATCACTATTTATATTTTTTAAATTAAATTCATGAGAGTGAATGCAATAATAATTTCTCTCAATTTCATTCATTATTTATAATTATGGAAAATATTTTATTTCTGGTTTATAATTAAGATTTGGTCTAAATATTGATTTATCTAATTGTATTGGATCTGGAAAAACTGGATTTTTAATATTTAATGCATTTTTAACTTTTGAAGCAACTTTAAAAAAATAATCATTTCCTCCTTCATTATCTGTAATAACTCTTACACTGCATTTTTTATTTTCAAGAAATGGAAAATTATTTACTCTCATATAATTTGCAATACACTGTTTAAATTCTGAATTTTTTATATCATCAGTCATCCATAAAAATTCTTGAACTAATTGTTTATCTAAAAATGGATATCTAGATTCAATCCCAAAACATCCTGCAACTCTTTCAAACATTTGAATAATATTTCTTCCATAACCTGAATCAAAATTAGGCCATTTACTTCTAACATTTGTATAATTCATATCTAAAATAGAAGCTGACCTATTTTCAATATTTCCATAATCACTTAAAATTTCATCACCACCATGTCCACTTAAAAATATAATCTGATTTTCTTTTCTTGCTTCTTGAAAAATTTGATAAATTCCAAAACAACTATAAGCATCATAAATATTTGAATATGACTCACCATAATAATGGTATGATGTATAATTCTCAATTCTATTACAATATTCTTTATATTTTTCTTCAATATTATCTATTGGATTTATATAAAAAAAATCATTATTATTTTCTAATAATAATTTTTTACGTTTTTCTAAAATATCAATGTTTTCTTGTCCTTTGAAAGTGTAAGTTTTAAATTTTTTATTCATTTTTAATAGTCCAGAAACAATACATCCTGAATCATAACCAGAACTTAGTGGAATAAAAATACCTTTATCCGTATTTGTTCTTTTTTTCAAAGAATTTTCAAAAGCTTTCGTCCATCTATCAAATTTATTATATTTTGGTTCAAAATCCCATTTAACTATTTCTTTTTTAAATATAAGGCTATTATTTGTTAAATTAAATTGATAATGTGTATTTGGATGTAAAAAAATAATATTACCAGTTATACCTAATGTATCTATTGATTTTTGAACACATGATTCATATGAAAACCCAATAAATATATCATCATTAGAATAATAACAATATGGTTTTGTAAAAAATGGATCTGTTATAATATTTAATAAATTATTTGCTTTATCTACATAATTTATAATAAATTCTCCATCTATTTCATCCATTTTATTCAATCCATCTTTTTTTTCAAAATAATCTTCCAAAAAATCTAATTCACTTGTAAATTCAGATGGTAATTCGTTAAAATTAAGGTCAGAATCATTTGCTGTAAATTTAGATGTACTTGTTCCATATATTTCACCATTAAATATTATATATCCATCTTTTGATGTTTTTTTAGGTTGTGGATTAAATCCTTGAATTGCTAATAATGTATGAACAAATAATAAATCATTGTCTTGTAAAATATTTACTTTATCGGGACCCCTATATTTAATTTTATCAATAATAAAATCTAGATTATTTAATATTTTTTGAATTAAAATATTATTACCTTTCATAAAGAAAATTCCACACATATTTAATTATATATTTTTTATAATTGTAAAAATAATTATAAAAATTTATTATGATTTATAAATTATAAGATTATAGTACTTTTTTATATTCATCAATAACTTCAGTTAGTTTATCATTAAAATTTTTAGAAAATTCAATGCCTAATTCACTTATTTTTTCATTACTAACATTGAAATATTTAATATCACCTTTTCTCCAATCTTCATATTTTACTTCTAAATTATTTTTATCCATTTTTTCTTTTACAAGATTACAAAGTTCGCTTATACTTACTTGAATACCAGAGCAAGCATTATATATTTGACCATCAGTTCTTCTATCTTGTGCACATAGAAAATTAGCATTAACAATATCTTTTACATATGTAAAAGATCTCATCTGTTCACCGGTGCCATATATAGTGATTGGTTCATTTTTTAAACATTTTTTAATAAAAATAGCAACAACACCTCCATAATCGGATGATACTTGTCTACTACCATATACATGAAAATATCTTAGGATAGAATAGTTAAGTCCATACATATTTCCAAATACTTCTACATATCTTTCACCTGCTAATTTACTAACACCATAATATGATGTTGGTTTTAGTTGGTGTTTTTCGTTTGTTGGAAATATTATTGGTTCACCATATACAGAACCAGTTGATGCATGTATGAATTTTTTTATATTATATTTAACTGACAATTGAAGAAGAACAAATGTTCCCCATGCATTCACAGACAAATCTAATTGAGGATCAATCATACATACTGTACATTTTCCACATGCTTCATGAAAAATAACGTCAAGATTTTCAAAATATTTTTTATATTTTTCTTGATTAAGATCACGAATATCTTCTTCAATAAAAGTAAAATTTGGATTATTTAAAAAATCTTTTAGATTATCTTTATCACAATTAACTAAATTATCTACACAAATAACTTCTTTATTTTGTTTTAATAATTCTTCGCATAAATGACTCCCAATAAATCCACAACCACCTGTAACTAAAAATTTATTAAACTTACTATCTAATTTTATCATATATTAATAAATATTTAAATTTTTAAAAATAAATTTCTTATTTTTTCTCCAGTAATTTTAAAATTATGATATTCCTCGCACCATTTTCTAAATTTCTTTTTCAATCCCAATATTTCTTCTCTACTCATTTTAATTAATAACTCAATATTCTTCTCAAGCTCTAAAGCATTATTGCAAATAAGAATTGGAGGTATATTTTTATAATTTTTTATATATAAATCTAAATGAGTGCAATTTGTTAAAACAATACACCCACTTGCTGCAGCTTCTAAACATGTATTTCCCCATTCACCATAATCTTTATTATGTAATATTGGCTTTATTGTTTCAACATACACATCACATTCTTTATATCTTAATAAATTTTTTTCCCAATCAGTTCTAGATTTATTTTTTCCAATTTCTTTTTCTTTTGAACAATTTAAAATAAATTTATCTTCATATTTTTTCAAAATAGGTATTATAATATTAGAGCCTTTAGTATCTTCATTTGATGGATAATGAGCTATTACTAACTTATTAGCATTTTTAAAATTATAATCTGGTTTTATGAAATTGATATCAACAGGATAATAAATTAATGATTCAGAATTAGATTTTCCTTTTAATAAATCAGGGCATTGAATTAATGTGCTTTCACAAATTTTATTAAAATATTTGCTAACAATTGACATATTATTTCTATATGAGCTACCACCATGAGATACAAAATATTTCTTATTTAGTAAATAATCAATCATTTTTTTTTGGTTAATATATGGTATTTGTGATGCATGAAACCATATATTTTTAAAATTATCTACTAAATTTATAAAAAAATTTTCTGAATCTTCAATATTATAAATATTTGGATAACTAGATATAATATTATTTTTTAAATTTAAAGTGATTCCTTGGTATTTATAATTAAAAATATGTTTATTTAATTTAATCATTGACATTCTACAATTTACTTCTTTTAAACTTTTTGTAAATCTATATGCTGTATTACTCCAATCATTATTAGTTATTAGTATTAAATTACAATTATTTATAATATTAAAATGTAAATTATATAAATCATTAAAATTAATTATATTTTTATAATAATTTAATTTATTATTATTATTTATAAAATATTCAATAAAATATTTATCTAAAGTATAAATATATAAATTATTACTATCTTCAATTAAAATATTATTATTTTCACATTCATTCTGGTTTTTATTATATAAATCATTATCTAAAACTATATCAATTTTTATTTCTGAAAAGATATTTTTTTTAACTATCATCGAATTATTTGACTCTCTTAAATATAGATTTTTTTGACCATTTAAAATATAATTTTCATTATTATTTTTATAAAATAAATCATTTGAATTTAAATTAAATAAATAAATAAAAATTTTTTTTTCATAATTTTTTATTGGAATAAGTACGCTTTTTAATTTTTTTTTGAATAATTTTTTTTCTATTATTTTTTCATATGAAAAAATATTTGATTGCTTAAAATCACCTATAACTATATAAAAATTTTTATTAAAAAAACTGTTATTTAATAGAATATATTTTTCATTATTTTTATTTTCAAATAAAAATACTATATAATGAAAAGAAAATTTATTATTTGATGAAATATTAATATTATCAAAACTTAAAAAATTCATGTATATATAATATTATAAAAAATTTTTTAGAATTTTTTCATAAAACCTTTTACCAGTAGCAATTATTGAATGATTATCAACTACCCATCTTCTAAAATGATTTTTTAATGTTAGTATTTCTTCTGGAGTCATATGTATTAATTTTATTAAATTTTTTTTTATAGATTCTTTATTATTTGCAATTAATAATGGATATTTTTTTGTATAATTTGCTTTATAATATTTATATGTAAGAGAATTTGAAATAACAATACAACCAGATGCTGCTGCTTCTAAACAAGTATTTCCCCATTCACCAAATTTTGTATTGTTGTATTCAGTAAAATTACTATATGAATTTAAATATGGTTTACATGTTTCTATGTATATATCACATTCAGCCATTCTTTTTATATTATCTTCCCATTTAAATTTATGATCAATCTTATTTTTATTTAAATCATTTAATTCATAACCAACATATTCTATTTTTTCTGGATATTGGGCTTTAATTTCTAAAATTGCTTCAATAATCACATCTGAACCTTTTGTTTGTGGGTTACTAGAAAAATGACCAATTTTTAATTTTTTATTTTTTAGATTAAAACTATATGGTAATATTTTATTTATATCAACACCATAATAAACTAATACTTCATTATTTAATCCATAATTTAGTAAATCTGGACACTGAATTAATCCTTGTTTAATAAATGGATTAAAAAAATCTGTAAATTCTTTCGGTTTTCTTCTATATGGATGTCCTGAAACACCTACAATTATTGGTTTATTTTTATAATCAAAATCCTCTAATTCAATATAAGTTTCTGCATGTAAATATATTATTTTTGAATTTGATATTAAATCATGTAATTTTTGATAAATTGAACTAGTTTTTTTTACATAAATATGATAATATGGTGTTTCTCTTTTTAAAATTTTAATATCATCAACTTCAAATTTTGGTATACTATTTAAAAAAAAATATGGCATTGTTTCACCATAATCAAAACAAGGTGTTTTAAATATAGATTGACATACAACATTTAAATCTTTCTTATATTCCATAATTCCTTTTGAATATTTATACCCAGTTGTAACCCAATCATAGCAAGTTAAAATTAATAAATCAATCTTTTCTTCCATAAATATATTAATAATATTTTTTAATTATCAAATTTATACAAACTAAAATAGATATATAATTCTATTTTTCTAACTATTTCTTTCAGAAATACTATTATACCTAAAATATTTTGCAATAATTATACGAAGAAGAGGGGAATTTATTTTTCAACTACAATTCTTAATGAGGGAAGCACTGTTCGTCTTTAAGACATAGTCTTTAAGACTTAATGAATAAAAATTCTTCAAGTTTTTTATCCTCACCCCGTTTTTAATTTTTTTATAGTTTTATTTACTAAAATATATTTATCTTTGATTCTTATAATTAATTCTGGAGTATATTTTTCTTTTTTATAAGAAACTACGTTTTGTGTAAAAATTATTTCCGCATTTTTTGCTGTAAAAACAATTTTACCTAAAGCATATTTTTCATAAAATTCTTCATCTTTACTATATTTATCTGGTTTGTAAATTGTTAAATCCTTTTTACGCAATTCAACTAAAAATTCTGGAGATGATTTAGAACCGACAAAATAAATTTTCATTATATAATTATTTAGATTATTTCTTTTTAGTCTATTTTTTTTTTAACTCTTCTATATTTTTCTTACTACCAGGAACAATTGAAATAAACATTCGATATTGGTCCATGTTAGGTTCTGATTGTAGAGCGGCATTATCCATAGGTGAGCCAGCAAGAAATACAAGACCTTGACTTTTTTTAGTTTGAATAATTTTTTCATCTGCTAATTTTTTTGCAAGTAAAAGTCGATATTTTCTTGCAATCTTTTTTTCCTCTTCAAATGTACTTGTCGGTTTAATTTCATTTATCTCCTTTTCTGATATTTTATTATAAATATCATTAACCTTCTTATTTAAACGTATTAGTAATGTCCCAGGTCCTCTTAAAACAGTTATAAATTTTGCTGTTATTGATTTAGATGCAAAATAATTCCCATCTTTATGCCATCTAGGAGTAATGAATCCATTATTAGGTTCTGTAACCCGTATAGCTATCCAGAAATGAGACATATTATATCCTTTCAAAACTTTTTTTATAATACTAACAACCAATTTCGCCATCTTTTTAATATTACGACTAGTATTCGGTCCAATACTAGATAAAAATTTTTCAAGTGAATCATTTATCCTTTCAATTGAACCATAGTATCTAAAATTCTCGGGTGATTCTAATATGAAATTCTTAATAACATCATTTTCACTATCAGTATAATTGGGGGGAAGCGCGCTTCCCCCCTTACCCCCCATGCTCTCGTAGAACCATAACTTATATAAGATAAAAATAATTCCACCTTCAATTCCAATTCCAAATAATAAGAAGGAGGACCAGGGGCACCCCGGGCATGGGGGGACAGATAAAAAACGGCGAAGAAGATGGGAATTTGTTTTCCAACTACAATTCATATATTATTTATTAGAAATATTCTTAAGATTCTTAAGATTCGCAGAAAGTTCGCTTCTACTCATTTTTTGGATATTCTCTACAATAGGCTTCAAATTCCAAATACATCCACTTGGTATATCTACTGTATAATACCACATTATCATTATTGTTTTTTTTCCATTTTTTATTGGGTTAATTGCTTGATGTATATATGGGTTAAATTCAATCCCACCAAATTTTTTTGAAACTTTTTGCCAATCTATGGGGGGAAGCGCGCTTCCCCCCTTGGGGGCCGGGGGGGT
>Ga0315284_10002570_pt1 | contig 25930 bp, 33 predicted proteins | sample YL17G09_16_MG_FD_203696 | JGI IMG/M metagenome (GOLD analysis project Ga0315284, IMG submission 203696) | Sediment microbial communities from Yellowstone Lake, YNP, Wyoming, USA - YL17G09_16 | ecosystem: Environmental > Aquatic > Freshwater > Lake > Sediment | place: USA: Wyoming | collected...
AAAGAAAAAAAATCCTCCATTAGGTAAACCTAAACGTGGCGGATCTAAGAAATTTTATGTATATGTTCGTGATCCAAAATCTAAACGTATTAAAAAAGTATCATTTGGTATGGCTGGAGGTAGATTGCGTGCTAAATTAAATAATCCAAAAGCACGTCAAGCGTTTGCAAAAAGACATGATTGTGCAAATAAAAAAGATAAAACAAAAGCATCATATTGGTCATGTCGCCTTCCAAAATTTGCCAAAGCATTAGGATTCAACACAACATTTTCAGGATATTGGTAATATGATAAATAAATCAGAATTTAAAAAATATATTAAAGAAGAAATACGTAAAACTCTACGTGAGGACTATGCTGAAAAGTTATATAAGATTGAAGGTCTATTAGTTACAGATAATAATAAAAAGACTCAAACACAAACATTCTCAGATATAAGATCAATAACTGGTGTTACTACTATGGATACAAATGAATATGTTCCTAATGTTCCTAAAAAAGGATATAAATACGATAGAGTAACTATTAAAGTAGATCCATATCCATATGTTAAAAATGGTAAATTTGACTTAGATACTATTAAACAAATTATTCTTAGTATTAATAATATTAAAGGTGTAGTTAAATTTGTAGTGAAAGATCCTCAATTAATTAATATAGGTATATAATGAAATTATCAGAACATTTAAATCTTTCAGAGGTTACAAAATCAGATACTGCTAAAAGATTAGGTATTGATAATAATCCAACATCAAAACATTTAGCTAATTTAAAATTATTAGCGGAAAACATTTTTGAACCAATTCGTAAACATTTTAATAAGCCAATATTTTTATCATCAGGTTACCGTTCAAAAGCATTAAATTCAGCTGTTCCTGGTTCATCATCTACATCACAACACTGTTCAGGTGAAGCATTAGATCTTGATCAAGATGATAAACAAACAGGTGTAACTAATGTTATGGTATTTAATTATATTAAAGACAATGTAAATTTTGATCAATTAATTTGGGAATTCGGAACCGATAAAAATCCAGATTGGGTTCATGTTTCATATTCACATACTGGTAAACAACGCAAGCAGATTTTAAAAGCTACAAGAGTAAATGGTAAACCCATTTATTCATCTTGGAAATGATAAAATTAGTTGACATATTAAAACAAATGCTTCTTGAAGAGAAGAAAAAAGCAGATCGTTGTAAACGAATTGCTGATCGCAAGTATGATAAACCATCTGCTTACAAATCAGGAGCAATTGTTAGATGTCGTCAGGGTGATATTTGGAAAGATATAAAAGAAGACGAATCACTTCATAAATGGTTTAAACGTAAAGGTCCTAAAGGTAAAGAAGGTGGATGGGTTGATTGTAACACATGCAAAGACGGTTCATGTAAAGCATGTGGTAGAAAAAAAGATGAAAAACGCTCTAAATATCCATCATGTCGTCCTACACCAGCCCAATGTAAAACAAAAGGTAAAGGTAAAAAATGGGGTAAAACAAAATGATTAAATTATTAAATCTATTAAAAGAAACACTAAATCCACAATCAGGCAAAGCCGCTCCATACGGTTCAGGATATGCCCTAGTTAAAGAATTAGTAACAGATGCAGAGATTATTTGTGATAATTGTGGATGGAAATGGAAAATTAAAGATGGTGGAGATGATTTATATATTTGTCATAAATGTGACCATGATAATAATCCAAATAAAAAATGAAAAAAGAATTTAATATAACAGATTGGGTATCTGAAAATAGATTAAAAGAACATGAAGGAGAAGAATATCCTCCATATATGTATTCACCAATAGGTTTTAGTTGTGCTGTATGTAAATATCATTATATGGAAGATGATAAACATATGTGTAAAAATAAAAAATACCAAGAATATAAAGGTACCGCTGAGTTAGTAGATGATAATGGTGACCAAATTAAAGATCCTACTAAATGGTGTTCTAATTGGTTTTTACCTAAATAATAAATATATTTATAACAAAAGATATAGCTTGTGAAGAACATACATTCATTTATAATCCATATTGCAAATAATTTATTTCCCCTTAATGAATACTCTTCAGGGGAAATAAAAAAGTTAATGGATAAATTTAAGGAAGAAGCAGATGATTTAAATATTGATATAGATGATGCTAAATTAGAATCATATATCCAGCTTTTTGATCAGTTAAAGAATTCACCTAAAATACAAGAAAAAGATTTACGTAAATACTCATTATCTAAACTTATTAAATTAATTTCTTCTTCTGAAGGAGCAGATGATGATAGAGAAGACACAACACCAGATGTAGTATACGATGATGAAAATATCACTATATGGAATGGTAGTAAAGAAGACAATTGTGTACATTATGGTAGAGGTGAAAAATGGTGTATAACTAGAGGTTCATTTAGTAATTATAGATATAGTCAAGATAGATCATATCCTACTTTTTATTTAGCTAAAAACGGCGCTTTACCTGATGATGATAAATTAAGTTTTGTTACTATTCAAGTTAGAGATACTCCGGATGATGATAAAAAATACGTTTATACTAATAGAAAAAATAGTCCTCATGAATCTCAACCAATGAGTTTTAACTCTTTAATGAGTGAAGTACCTTGGTTAAGAGAAGTACCTAATATTAAAAATGTACTCAAGTATATTCCTTTATCATCTTCTGAAAAAGCAACTCAAGTATACGGAAAATCAGGAGGAGAATTATCTATTCGTAGATGGGTAGAACTACCATTTCCAACTAAAAAACAATATTTAGTAGCTAGAAAAAATCAAAAAACATTATTCTCAGATATTAGTAATGATGAATTTGTGACTCAATATTTACCTCAATACCCACAGTTAGCAACATTTATTGCTGTTACTCCTGGGGTATTAGATTCAATACTTTTATTAAAACATTTAGATAAATTTTCAAATAATGATAGAAAATCTATAACTACTAATTTACATGATAGTATTGAATTAGAAGAATTATCTAAAGAAAATATTTCTTTTCCTGTTAAGAAATTATTAGTAGCTTTAAATAAATGGGATTTAAAATCTAATGAGAGACTATATGTTACTAAAGATGGTAACACTATAATAAAATTAACATTTGGAGATGATGTTAAAGTGGGTATATATACTGCTGAAGATGATTTTCCAGATATTAAATTAAATGCTCGTACATCTAAATATTTAACTGAGTATCCAGATCTTGATAAAATACCATTTAATAATCTCTTAAAATTAGCATCAAATGAAGTTGTTAGTAAAGAATTTATTAATACTGTACTAACTCAAGTACAAGAAGATCCTAACTCAGCTATTGTAGTTAAGGATACTGACACAGGTAAATTAATATTAGATTCAAATTCATTTACTTCATATAAATTAGAAGGTAATAAAATATCTTTAATTCCTTTTGATAGTGAAGAAGTACAAAATATTTTAACAGGTGAAGAGGAAAATAGTGGCTTTCAAGAAAATGCTGTTAATATAGTATTTTCAGGTGAAGATCAAATCCCACCACAAATTAACAAGGATACTTTTTATAGAATATTAAATAGTACACCATACATTAATAGAACTAGATATGAAGAAGTAGTACTAGTTAATCCAGAAAATAATAAAATATTTTCTATGCTTGTAAATCCAATAACTACTCCATCTGATGGGTTAAAACTAATGTACGGAGGATCAAATAATGATTGGAGAAACCGTGTTAATAGATATCAATCATCTTTAAATTTAAATGATTGGAGAATATATTTTAACTATTTAAGAAATCAAAATAGATCTTATACTAGTGAACAATTAATAGAATTAATAAATAATCTTGATCTAGAACCAGCTAGAAATGTTATAGATGCTAACCCACCTATGGCTGATAATAGCAGAATTAGACCTGCTGTGATTGATGGAAAATATGTTCTTATCAATACTCAAGATCCAAGAAATAGCCAGGCATTAGGTAGAAGAGGTAATTTAGTTAGAGCAAGTATTTCTCCTAATGTAGCTGCTAGAGCTTTAGGTGGACAAGCAGCCCCAGAACCTGTAGCAGCACCAGCCGCAGGTGGAAGAGGTAGACCAACAGGAGTAAGAGCAGCAGCACCAGCTGCAGCAGGAGAAGCAAATGCTGGTGTAACAGCAGCTATTGAAAACGCTGGATTAACAGCAGGATTTAATATGTTATCTCCTAGTATAAGAACAAGAATTACAGCAGGAACCATTATCCCATATACTAGAAGAAATGCTGCCTTAGATGCTGTTGGTAGAGTAACTACTCTAATCTCATCAGATTCATGTAAATTTTACATAATTAGACTTCCAAGTGGAACCATTATTGGTTTCGCTACTCAAAATCTTCCATTACCAATTTATCATGCTATTGTTACAACTAACAGAGCATATGCCGTACCAAGAGTACGTGAATTTGCTAATACAATTCAACAAAACAACATATCAGAAAATCTAAAAACACTAATAAGACTTCACTCAATTGCTATGCCTGAAGAGGCTCAACAAATGAAAGAAATCTTAATAAACTTAAAAAATAAGAAAAAATGAAAGTAAGCGACTTAAGACGTATAATTCAAGAAGAATTAGCTTCAGTATTAGCAGAAAATGCTCCTGCTAAAGAAAAAGAAACTATTGAAGCACCTCCTACTACTAAACCTGGTACTACTCCAAAACGTAGAGGATTTGATAAACCAGCTCCTGGTGTAAATCCAAAACCAAAAGCATTAAAAGAAACTGAAAAAGAATTAGTTAATAAAATTACTCAACGCTTTTTAAAACTTAAAAAATAATGGGACGTTTACTAGAAGTTGAATACGAAAAGATATTCAAGCCTGAAACGATGGCTGCCCTAAAAGGTAAGTCAGGTCAGTCTTTAAAGCAAATGCTTGGTAATAAATCATTAATGCAAACATTAATGAGTTCACAACAGATATTAAAAGAAATTATAGCTGCTGAAGCACCACATCGTGATGTTTTAGCTCAAATAGCTGTTGATATGGTTACTCAAGCATATCCTATTATTGACTATGCTAACATCAAAATTGATGCTAAGATAGGAGATGATATGAGTTTAGGCGGAGATGATGATGAACCACCCTCAGAAGATCTAAACACTCCAGAATTAATGAAAGCTAAACGCCGTATCATAAACGGTATTACTCAAGGTGCTTCTATTCGTGGTTCATTTGCTTTCTACTTATTTAGAGAATATCTAGATTTATTAGATAATTCATTAGTAGATAAGTATGGTGAAATTCTAAAACAAGTATTTGGAATTTATGATGATGAAAATGCTATTGCGATGATGTTAGCTGCCTTAGAACAAGGTCAACAAATGGCAGGTGGTAGTAGTGAAATGGAATATGATGAGGAAGAAGAACGTTTTGTTATTAAAGCTAGAGCACTTTGTTTTCCAATGTTAGTTCATGAAATTGTAAAAGGTTTATATGAAATTGTTGGTACACAAGGATTTGGACAAGACAAAGAACAAAATAAAGCAGTCATAGGAGCAGTAGATAAAGTATCTAATGAACCTCGTGATTTTCAATATGGTAAATTTATTTATGATAAGTTAAACGACTTATATTTTGAAAGTAATATAGATGATGCTCGTGTTAGAGAATTATTCTTTACTGAAGTATATAAACTGGATGAAAATGAATTTATTTCATTTATTGAAAACATATTAAATGATAAACTTACATCTACTCAAAAGAATTGGGCTATGGGTGAAATGAAAAATATTGCTAAAGATCTTACTAAAGATGATACTGGTTTAGAAGGTTTAGATGAAAATAAAAAACCATACACAGACATAGAAGTTACAGATAAATATATTATTCGTGAATTTAACGAAAATATAGATCCAATAGAATTATTATGGCATCGTGATAACGAAAATCGTATTGTTGAAATTATTGGTAAAACAGATTGGAAAATTCAATTAGATAACCAGTTACCAACTTCAATAAACGAATCAATTTCTATACCTAAACATATGTATCACAGATTGATTAAGGGTACTGGAAATCTAAAATTAAAGATTCATAAATCATGAAAGAAGTAAATATATCATATTACCAACAACTTCTCGATAAAGGTAGATATAATCCATCAGATAGAAATTTCTACCAAAAAGTATTAGATTCTATTAAAAAACAAGGTGGAAAAGCAACAGACCGCCAATATAATATAATACAACAAATTAAATTTGGTAAAACAATGTATTCTTCAAAAAACGAACATATTTATAATAAAAATAAAACAATGAATCAAACAACTCAACTTAGACAACTTATCAAAGAATCAATCCAAGAATATATTCGTGAAGTAGAAGCATCAGGAAATATCGCAGCTCAAGAAGCAAAAGTTAGAGCATGTGAAGAAGCTATTGCACTTCGTGAAAAGAAAGCTAATCTAGAAGGTATAGATGAAACAATGCATGAAATGATTGATGGTGCTAAAATTAATGAACTTAAAAAAGAAATTAAGGAGCTTCAAAAATATAAATCTAAGGCTGAAAAAGTATTAGATAAAATGAAAATGAAGTCTGAAGGTAAAACTACTAAGAAGATGGAAGATGAAGGAATGGAAGAAGGAACAGTAGATGAAGTTAATTTAGACGAATACACAGATGATCCTGCATCTGGTCCTCAATTAGAAGAAAATGTTGATAAGGAAATGTACTATGAAAAGGCCAAACAATTAAAAAATGATGGGTTGGATTATGATGAGACAGTAGAACGATTAGAAGATATGGGAGTAGATAATCGTAGTGCTGAAATTATTGCTATGAATGTATTTAAAGAAGAAATGTATGAAATGTTACTTATGCAAAAGAGAGCAGGTATCATTACAGAAACGGAATATAAAGCTAAAATTGAAGAAGTTTCTTCTAGCAAAAAAGTACAAATGTTATTAAATAGACTTAGGGAACTTATTCCTGATCAAGAAGGAGAATTTTTAGAGTTTATGGCTAAAACAACAAATAGTGGTATGGATTATACTGGAGTTGATGATTTTCAATTAGCCCAAAATTTCATTGATTTTGAAGAAGATGAAAATGATGAAGAATTCACCTCACAAGTAATGAATGATGTATTAGGAACATATATTCCTGCATTTGAAAGTGGAGATGGAATATTTGAAGCTAAAAAAATGACTGCTGCTCAAAAAGATAAAAAAGAAGATATCGTAAAAGGTATGAAAAAATCTAAAAGTTTTGGTAAATCTAAAGATGAAAAATCTAAAATGTATGCTACAGCTACTAAATTAGCTACTAAAAAACTAAAAGCTTAAAAGAAGAAGTAGAAGCTTTATTTGAAGATGATTTAAATGAAGCAGAATTAAAATTAGCTGATTTAGGTCCTGATTTTGAAAAAACAGTTAAAGAAATATTTGGCGATACTGTAGTAGTAAAAGATATTGATGTGTCTTATAGACCAAGTTCGGATACAGGTGGTAAACCTTATTTATATATGGGTGCTACAATTCCTCAAACAAAAGAAAGTACTAAAGGTGTATTGTTAAATATTGGATTTTTTAATAAAGAAGGAAAAGGAGTAGTGAAATATAATAACTACTCTAAAGATAAAGAAGCTACAGCTCAAGAATTTGAAACTAAATTAATTCCCGCCTTTAAAAAAGCAGCCGCTATAGCTTTAGGAAAAATAGTAAAAGATCCAAATCAATTAAACCAATCAACTGTTGGTATTGGATATAAATATGAAGAAAAAGATCAAGCAGATTTAAATAAATACATCACAGAATTACCTAATGTGCCTTTAACAAAATAAATAAGTAATATAAACTTAAAAATAAAATTAGGCCTCCAAAGAGGCCTTTTTTATATTTAATAAAAAAAGGTTATGAATATATTCTACATCAATGAAGATCCAATTGTGGCTGCTAAAGAATTAGCAGATGACCACATCCGTAAAATGCAAATTGAAAGCGCACAAATGTGTAGTACTGCACATTGGGAAACAGGTGGTAGTGCTCCATATAAGTGTGCTCACAAAAACCATCCATCAACAATTTGGACAAGACAATCGATACAACACTATGATTGGCTTATAAAACATGGTCTTGAAATATGTAGTGAATTTATTAAACGCTACGGCAAACACCATAAAACACAGGATGTATTAGAATGGTTGCGCGATAACAAACCAAACATTCCTGATAATGGTTTCACTCCTCCTCCTCAATGTATGCCTAATGAATATAAAAAATCAAATACTATTGAGGCATATAAGAATTTTTATATAAATGATAAAGTAGGCATTAAAAAATTGGGTTGGAATAAATTAAACAATAAACCCCTATGGGTTATATAATATTTATAACAAAATATTTAAATGAAATTAATAGATATACTAAAAGAACTTTATTTAACAACTCATTATAAAGATAGAAAAAAAGAAAGAGTAGATAATATAACTAATATATCTATACCTAAAGAATCATTAGGAGATTTTACTTTAAATCAAGTTAAAGAACCACTGATTAAATACATTCAAGAAATTCTTAATAAAAAACTTATAAGTCTTGAATCTGTAAACATGTCTTTATCCGAAACATACAGAATAGGATATAAATTTTTTGTACCTGTAATTGAAAGTAACAATAAAAAATATCCTATTACTATAACAACATTAAAAGGAACAGGAACATATTATTATATTATAGTAAAAAATAATGAATTAGTTACTATAGTTATATCAGATGTTGAAGACTTTGAAAAAGAGGTTAGAGATCATTCTAAAAGAAATTATGGTGATGAACCTGTCAAAATATTAAATGTACCTGGATTTATTTATCCTATTGATTTAAATAAAGTAATGGGTATTGAAGGTCCTAAAAGAGAAAAATCCTCTTCAGAAAATGAACCTTACACTATAAGAACAGATTATAGAAAAGGAGCTGATTTTGAACATGAAAAGTTTGGTAAAGGTAAAATAGTAAATACATCTACTGGAGTTGGTGGTAAGGGTGATGCTAATGGTAAATTAGATTGGGTAGAAGTTGATTTTGGAAAAGTATTTGTGTCTGGAGGTAAACCACAAACTGTTAGAAGAATACCTAATATTTATACAAAAATATATTTTGATAATCCTTTTGAATAAAATATATGGCAAAACGCACTCCTAAAACTAAAGCAATAAATAAATTACAACCTAAAAGTAAAGCATTTTTTGGATGGACTCCTGATACTCCAGACCATCGTGATATGATGTTTTCTTTACCTAAAAAAATGAAACAACTACCTACTAAGGTAGATTTAAGAACAGATCAAATAGTAATTTTTGATCAAGGATCATTAGGTAGTTGCACTGCTAATGCGGTTGCTGCGGCATTTGTTTTTAGTTTAATAAAACAAAATGATCCATTATTTGTTCCTTCTCGTTTATTTGTATATTATAATACTAGATTAAGAAGTGGTAATAAAAATATAGATAGTGGAGCAACACTTAGAAGTACAGTTAAGTCAATAAATAGAGTAGGAGTTTGTGAAGAAAAATATTGGCCATATACTATAGAAAAATTCAAAAATAAACCCACAGAAAGCTCATATAACGACGCTGATGGTAATAAAGCCGTAAAATATGAACGTTTAACTCGTTCGTTATATGATTTTAAATCGTGTTTAACTTCAGGTTACCCATTTGTATGTGGTTTTGCAGTATATGAAAGTTTTCAATCTAAAGAAGTAACTAAAACAGGTAAAATGCCTATGCCTGATCTTAAGGAAAGATCATTAGGAGGTCATGCAGTTATTGTAATGGGATATGATGATGAGATTGAATGTTTTATAGTTAGAAACTCATGGGGTACTAAATGGGGTGATAAAGGATATTTTTATATGCCTTATGATTACCTATTAAATCGTAATTTATCAGATGACTTTTGGGTGATACAAAAAGTAGTATCGTAATCTTTAATTTTTTTACAATATTTATAATAAACAATAAAAACTTAAAAAATATGACAGATTTTAAAGCTTGGCTTCAATCAAAGACCCTTTGGTCAGTATTAGTAATGTTAGCTCCACTTATCAGCAGAATGGCTGGTTTTGATGTTGATGCTACTTTAACAGATATTTTAACAGTTGTAGGTGCTGTAGGTGCTATTTATGGACGTGTAACTGCGACTAAAAAATTATCATTAAAAACTAAAAAATAATTTATGAAAAAAATATTATTATTATTAGTGTTTATTGCTTTAGCGGGAATAAGTTCTGCTCAAACCTTTACACCAAAAGTAGTAAATCGTAGTCTTAAAACTAAATTTGATTTACTTAAAACAAATAGTGTTAATGAGGATTATACCATTCCAATGTTCTTACACACACCAGCACTACAATTAACTTTCACACAAGCTGAGAAAATTGATGGTAACTGGAGGCTAACTACTCCTATTTATGTAGGTTATTCTTATATTTTTACATATGCAAATGGAGTAGTACATCAAGATAATTCAATCACAGTAGAAAATCGTTTCTTCTTTGGTGGTGGTTTTAACTTAGGTGTTGTACCTAATATGAATGGAACATTAGTAGGATCTGTTCCTGTTGGAGCTATTGTAGGTTACTCACATTATGGTTTATTTGGTGGTATAAATGTTATCACTGGTAAACCTATCGTAGCGGTATCATTTAATTTACTTAACGTACCTATTCTACAAAGTTTAACTAAAATGAAAATTAGACAGTAATTTATAGAATAGATTCATTACCTATTCGAGAGTAAAATTTATAGGAGTAGTGGCCCACCCAAAAGGTGGGCCTCTCTATTTGGCTAACAAAATAAAAAATCTTATATTTATAGTATGAAAAAAATAGTAATTGTAGGTGCAGGTGTAGCAGGTATTAATGCTGCTACTAAATTAGTAGACAATGGATATCCGGGTGAACTTATTACCATTATAGACGCAGGTATGGATCCTTATAAACGTCCTAAAGATGAAGTAATGAAAGGTTTTGCAGGTGCAGGTCTTTTTTCAGATGGAAAATGGAGTTATATGCATAATGCTGTAGGTGGACAATTAGCTAAATATATGGGAGAAGAAAAAGCAGATCAAATATTAGAAGAAGCTTGGAGTTATATTTTAAGATTTCATCCTAATCCTAAAGAAATAATGTTTTCTCAACCATTAGAAGAACCTGAATTTATTAAACCATATTTTAATTTAAGAATGGCTCCTGCTTATCATATAGGTACAAATTGGTTACATGATTTAGGTAAAAAATGGTATGATTGGTTAGTTGAAAAAAATATTAATTTTATATGGGAAACAGAAGTAAATGATATTTCTTTTGGACCAGAACAAATTGTATTTTTAAAAGGACATGGAAGTAAATTTATTAGATTTGATAAACTTATTTATGGAACTGGAAAGTCAGGTATTGATCTTACTCAAAAACTTATAGATACATATAACCTTAAAAAAGAATCAAAAAGTGTACAATTAGGGGTTCGTATGGAATTACCTCAAAAATATATGCAATCTATAATTGATATAGCATATGATTTTAAGTTGTATAAACGTCATAATAATGAAGTATCTTCACGTTCATTTTGCTCAAATAATTTTGCAGCATATGTAGCTGAGGAAGTTACATATGGAATGAAGTCATATAATGGTCATTCTTATAAACAAGAAAATATGATTAATAATATGACCAATTTTGGTATTATTATGGAAATAAAAGGAATAGATAATCCTTTTCAATTTCAAAAAGATATAGTATCAAAATGTCAAATTGATGGTAAAGGTATTCATTATTCGCCTAATTTTACTCGTAAACCTTCATTAACAGCTGAAGGAAAAGAAATGAATGTTACTAGTGTAGATAATTTAGATATATTTAAAGAAGTATATAGTGAATATGCAAATTATATTATTAATTATATTGAAGACTTAAATAAGGTATTTAAATTTGAAGACGATTATTCATTATATATTCCTGAAGTAAAATTCTTATCTGAAGAAGTATTAGTAAATTATAATGATCTATCATTACTTAATTTTCCAAATATTCATTTTGTTGGAGATAGTTTATCATCCAGAGGAATTGCTGTTAGTGCAGCACAAGGAGTTTATAGTGTAAAAGATATATATTTATCATAAAAACAATGATAGGTATTTATAAAATAACAAACAAAGTAGAATTAATAGACTCAGATATATTCATATGGGAGAAGAAAAAATAATATATAAGATTGAAATTCTTCAATTTATTGAATCTAAATACAATATTGAAATAAAAGATGAAGAAGTTGAAAATATAATCACATTTGAAGATTTAATTAATTTAGTAAAAAATAAACTAAAATAAATATGATTTTTCTTAACATTTATCAATATTTATAATAAAATATTACTTAATGGGAAACTTAGTAAATACACTTAGACAACTTATCAGAGAAGAAATAGCTTTAAAAGAAGATCGTCTTGGTAAAGGGTTAGTTATAGCTGATCCTGAAAAAGTAGCTAAACTTAAAAGATTATATCCTCAAGATTATTGGGTAGTTAAAATTATCACAACTATTGAAGGAGCAACTGATAGAGATATTACTCGTTTAGGTTACAAGGATCCGTCAACAGGTGAATTTATTGATGGTCTTAAACAGATCTTAAATATAAAATCTGAACGTATCAATTCAGAATTAAGAGATCTTATTAAAAGTGGTGTTATTGTAGATAAAGCAGAATCAGCAATTCCTAAAAAAGAAAAACCTGAAATAACAGGTGTAAAAGGTAGAAAAGCAAGTGACACAAGTAAATCTAAGATTGTAGATGTACTTATTAATAAATTTATAGAAAATATAGAATATATTCCCACTACTCAGGATATTACTTATACACTTCAAAAATCAGGTGGTCAAACTGATGTCTTAACTCAAGATGAAATAAATAAAATAAAATCTATCGCTGCTAAAAGATCTAGACGTGGTGAGGATCCTTTAACTCGAAGAGTAAATAATACATTAAGTGAAGAACCGATTCATGAAGCATATCGAAGATTACAAAAATTAGAACCAACTTTAGAAAAAGACAAAGAATATAAAAATTTATCTTATCGAGAAAAACAATCATTACTTAATAAACTTACTAATATTTATAATGAAAAAAACACTAAACGAAGAATTTAAAAGAATGCAAAAACTTGCAGGTCTTAATGAAAACAGTTTTAATCATATAACATCTCATGTTGAAAAGATTAAAGAAAAAATCCAACAAGAATATCCAAATATAATTAATGATGGAACTGTTGAAAAAGGAACAGAAGAATGGTTATTTTTACTTCAACTTTCTCTTAAAACATTTGGTGTAAATGTAGAAGATCCTTTTGACATACTTAAAGTTGATTTAGATAAAATGGATAATGGAGAATTTAACGATTTAGCTCAAGAGATGGATGATTTAGGATATGCTTATGTAACTGATTTAGAAAAAGCATTAGAAGAATTAGGTATAGAAGTATATTAATAATTAACATTTCTACTCATATAAATTAAAATAATGAAAAAAACACTAAACGAAGAATTTAAAAGAATGCAAAAATTAGCGGGTCTAATTACAGAAAATAAAGAAGAATCCCAAGAAGACAGAGAAAAATTCGAAAATGTATGGAATAGTAACACTCCATAATACTTAGTATTAGTAGGTACAGATCCTATTTACGACGGATTAGATACTGTAGTTAATGATCCTATGACTAAACAAGAAACTTGGAATTGGGTGCGCGACCTCAACTCAGAAGATGAAGACGATGATGATATGATTGAAGCATATTCTCAGGATGGAATTGATTATACAATTATGGAACGTTTTGCTCCTCAATTAGCTAAGAATTTAGTGAGAGCTGGATTTACATATGATAAAGATGAAGAATTCTGGTCTGTTCCTGATTCATACCTTGAGAAATTACCTGAAAATGAAAGAAATGAATATACTAATGGGGCTACATCTTATGGTATAATATGGGATTTTTGGGGTATGGATTATGATACTTCTCCAAGAGAGAATATAAGTGATAAGTTAGATGACGCAGCTCAAAAAATGTAATAAAATAACTTATAAATGATTTTATATTAAAAGTTAGGCTTCCTCGGAAGCCTTTCTTATGTTTAATCAAATAAATAAATAAAAGTTATGATACACGATGATCTTTCCAAAATTGGAAAACAATTAATGTTTAGTGAACCATTTTATGGTATATTTTTATCAACACTAAATAAAGTAGTTAGAAAAGATGTTCCTACTGCTGGAGTATGTAAGAATGGAATCAACTACCAATTAGCAGTAAATGAAGAATTTTGGAATAGTTTAGATACTGATAAGAAAAAAATCGGATTACTTAAACACGAATTACTTCATATATGTTTTGGTCACTTAACATTTAAGGATGATTTTCCAGACCATGAATTAGCAAATGTTGCTATGGATATTGAAATTAATCAGTACTTAACACCTGATTACTACCCAACACCTGATATTTTACTACCAAGTACATTTCCAGAACTTAATTTACCATTAAAGGCGGGTGCTAGAGAGTATTATAGATTATTACAAAAATCACTTGATGAAGGAACAAGTCCTGGATTATGTGCGTTAATGGATAGTTTAAGAGATGATGGAGAAGGATTACATCCAACATGGAAAGAATTTGATGATTTATCTGACGCTGATAAAAAATTAGCTGAAGCACAATTAAGACATCAAATAAAACAAGTTTTAGAATCATCTAAAGATATGGGTTTTGTACCTTCTGAACTTAAGTCGTATATTAATGAATTACTTGAAGTTGCACCTCCATCATATGATTGGAAAGGATATTTTAGACGATTTTTTGGTTCATCAAGTAAAGTATACACTAAAAAAACAAGACGTAAATATAATAAACGTTTCCCATCTAATCCAGCATTAAAAATTAAACCTAAAAAACATGTATTAGTAGGAATTGATACATCAGGCTCAGTTAGTGACAAAGATATATTAGAATTTTTTAACGAAATTAATCATATGTACAAAACAGGTATTAGTGTCACTATTGCTGAAGGAGATGCTTATATACATAATGTTTATGAATATAAGGGTAAAGTACCTGAAATGGTAACAGGTAGAGGAGGTACAGATATGAATCCATTTATACAATATCTTAATGAAAATAGACAATATAACAGTTTGATTGTATTAACAGATGGATATATTCCTGAAAAATCAACTACTACTTTTAAACCTATGTTAATGGTATTATCATCAAATGGTGCAACTGTAGAATCAGTTAAAGAATTAAGTTGGGGAAATATTATCAAAATCCAATAGTTAGGGCTCCGGGGTCCTTAAACATATATTTAATTCAAATAAAAAATAAAAGTTATGGCTAATAAAACAAAAACATCAAAATCAACAACACAACGTGTTTCATTAAACATTAATGAAGCAAAAGATTTCTTGCGTCACATTGTTAATAACAATCGTTACTTACAAGATAACAACAAACCACCAGTAGCAGTTGAAATCGTAGGAGATTCAGGTATTGGTAAAACATCATCTATTGTTCAATTAAAAGATGAATTAGGATTTAATTTTGTTAAATTGAATCTCGCCCAAATTGAAGAATTAGGTGATTTAGTTGGTTTTCCAATCCGTCAATTTGAAATGGAAAATAAAACAGAAAAAAATTGGATTGATGAACACGCTGTAGAAGATTATCATAAACGAGGTTACTCAACTACAGGATTAAATAGAATGAGTTATTGTCCACCTGAATGGATAGCAGGTAAAGATCAAGGAGGAGTATTATTATTAGATGATTGGAATCGTGCTGATATTAGATTTATTCAAGCTGTAATGGAGTTAATTGATCGTCAAGAATATATTAGTTGGAAACTACCTAAAGATTGGCATATCATATTAACAAGTAATCCTGATAATGGAGAATATTTAGTTAACAGTATAGACAACGCTCAACGTACTCGATTCATTACTGTTGATTTAAAATTTGATATTAAATGTTGGAGTGTATGGGCTGAAGAGAATCAGATTGATGGTCGATGTATTAACTTCTTATTAAAACACCCAGAACTAGTATCAACAAATACTAACTCAAGAAGTATTACAACGTTTTTTAATTCAATTTCATCAATTAAATCATTTGAATCTAGTTTAGGTTTGATACAAATGATTGGAGAAGGATCAGTTGGGCCTGAATTCACAACATTATTTACAATGTTTATTAATAACAAATTAGATAAGATTATTTCACCTGAAGATATTTTATTTCATGAAAGTGAAGAATATGTTTTGAATACACTTAAAGGAGTTATTGGTAAAGATGATAAATATAGAGCAGATTTAGCCTCAATTTTATCAACACGTCTTACTAACTATAGTTTATTTTATGCTAAAACTAGTAAGATTGGAAAAGAAATGATTGATCGTTTAGCGTTTTTAATGAATGAAGATTTATTTGCAGTTGATTTAAAATATAGTATGGTTAAATCAATTTATAATGGTAATTCAACAGCGTTTAAATCATTAATGTTAAATAAAACACTTCTAAAATTCTTAACTAAATAATTATGTATAGAGAAATATCACATTCAACTCATAGTTCTTCTACCATTAAATATAATTTTAGTTGGGTACCAACTGCTGGTTTCCTAAATAAAGAAATTATAGACAAATATAAGGAATTATGTGAAAAAAATAAAAATAACCAAATTAAAGATAACTCAGTAATTTATTTATCTCCACTGTCAAATTATCCTATATATAAGTTAAAAAACTATATTCAAGAAAATAAACTAAATATTACTAAAGCTCGAAAATGGGATAAAATAGATACCATTATTATTGATAAAGATTTTTTAACTTATTTTGAAAAAGAAAAAAATAAAAAATATACTATTATTCCTGCCAAAGAAATATTAAAGGATAAAAGTAAATATATCAATAAAGATGATTGGACATATAAAAAAACTAATGGATATGAAGATACATCATTTTTCTATACAGAGAGTGAAAATATTAAAAGTTATTATAACGAATTTGGACAATTTGAAAAATACCCACAAATAGAAGGTTTTTATGTTAGAAGAGAACATGGTATGAAAAATATATGTGATAATTTAGAATTTATAACTGAATTATTTGAAAATATAGAAAAATATAATTTACATGTTGTCCTTGACTCATCTATAGATAAAGAGATAAATAAAGATACAGTTATTGATTTAGAAATATATGAAAATTTATACAATATGTTAAATAGTGCTGATGAAGGTAATTCTAAAATAGCTAGAGAAATTATAGCAAATTGTGAATATGATCAATCTAGACCATATATTCTATTTTTAGCTAGTATATTTGAAAAATTATTAACTAAATCAGACAATAAAAATTATCACGCGGTTCATAAAAATTTAAAAAAAGAACAAAAATATTTTAATTGTTGGAACTATAGAACACAAGGCCATTTTGAAGTAATAAAAATAATTTTAGAAAAATGCCCCGAATATAGATCAATATTTTGTTTATGTGCTAAATTACATTTAAATACATTATATAAATCAGAAGTAATTAAAGAGATAATACCTTTCTAATATTTATAATAAAATACTTAAATGGCAAAAATTGTACTATTAAGTTGTACTAAGTCTAAATTGGATCATAGGGCTCCTGCACAGGAGCTCTACTCCGCTTCTCCTATGTTTAGAAAAACATTAGAATACGGTAAATCACTCCAACCAGACAAGATGTTCATCTTATCCGCTAAACATCATTTAGTTCCTTTAAACAAAGAATTAGAACCATATGATAAGACACTTAAAGAAATGTCTGCTGATGAAAAAGAAAAATGGAGTGTTGAAACAACTAATCAAATGAAATCACATGGTCTTAATTTAAATAAAGATAAATTTATATTTTTGACTGGTGGGGAATATATGAAACCATTTATAAAATATATACCTGAATCTAACATTGAAACACCTATGAGTGGTAAAAGAATGGGTGAACGACTTCAATGGTTAAACAGCCAAATTAATAAATTAAATGAATTATTTAAACATATTAAAACCTTAATCAATGAATGTCTATCTAAATAAATTAATTGAATTATATCTTAATGATATATCTGACTATGATACTGACAATAATCTATTATTAGCCGAATCAGTTCTAAAACCTATTAAGCAGCTTTTAACTGAGAATAAGCAAAATGAAGGACAAATAATATTAGAAGCTTTTAAAAATGCTACTCCTGAACAAAAAGACATTTTAGAAGATTTTATGTGTTATATAAAAGAAGTAAAATCTTAATTAAGTGGCTACCACAAGAATACCATTTGCGTGGGGTAATGCTAACTTTGCTTGGAATACAAATCCATTTCCTAATCAAAGTAAGAATCCATTTACTTGGGATGATGTAGCGTTAATTATAACGGTTCTTGATGGATTAGGTGGTGGCGGTACTCCTGAAGACCAATTTAAGGATAAGAAAAAACGTAAACAATTCATTACTCTTATTATGAAATGTGAGGCAATAGATAAAGAATATAAGGAAACTAAAGAAGTTGTAGATCGTCAAATACGTATAACCGACATAGCCTTAGTAGCTAAAGAAGTATTAGGCATAAATATAAAAATAGATCTATAATGTATACGTTATTTACCGATAAAACTGAACTTTTTGAGTGCAATATTAAATTAGAAGGTGCATCATTAAAAAATAGTCAAGCACGACTAATAATTGAATCAGAAGACATTAATCTTTTATTTAAAGGACAAATTACCTCAGAAGGTAAATGTATTATACCAATTAAAAAGTTAAAAGGTTTACTAGAAGGTAATACAAAAGGTGAAATAAAACTTGAGATTATAGCAGAAGATACATACTTTACTCCTTGGAAATCTGAATTTGTAGTTGAAGCATCTAGAAAATTAACTGTTGAAGTTAAATCACAAGACGCTAATCTTATAATTGAAAGTGCTCCTAAAGTTCAAGTTAGTGGAATAAAAGAAACACAAAGCTTGGCTGATCCAATAACAGAACATATATTAAAACTAGTTAAATTATTAATTAAGGAAGACGTTAATATAAATAATTTAAGTATTAAAAAGGATAAAGTAAACAATATTATAGCAACTTATACAAAAGAAAATCCGATTCAAGAAACACAGTTATCAAAAATTATAAACGGAATCTTAGATAAGTTACCTAAAACAAAATAAGTTATGGCAGGACCATATGATTTTACTGGTCAAAATATAGAAAATACCTATCAGCGAGTTTTACAAACACCTGATGGTACTACTTTTTATGATGGTACTGGTTCATTAGTTATATTACCAAGTGCAAATACTTCTTCACTTTTAACTACTGCTTCTGTAAATTTAAATACAATAACATTTACTAAAGGTGATGGAACTACGTTTCCTATTACAGTAAATACAGGATCAGGAGGAAGTGGTACTCCTACTTTTCCATATACTGGAAGCGCAATTATATCAGGCAGTTTAACTATAACAGGAAGTTTAAATGCTCCATCTATTACAGGTTCTTTATTCGGTACAGCATCATATGCTTTAAATGGTGGTGTAACTCAGATATTAGCAGGCTCAAATATATCACTATCTCCAACAAATGGTTTAGGTCAAGTAACTATTATCTCAACTGGTGGTGGAGGTGGAGGAAATACAGCTACTGGTTCTTATGGATCGTTTTATAGTACAGTTACTCAAACCAATGTAGCAGGTACTGCTAGATCAATGTCTCTTAATACAACTGACATTACAAACGGAGTATCTATTTCTGGTTCAACAGATCCATTTAACACCTACATTAAAACAGAAAATCCAGGCGTTTATGATATTCAATTTTCTGCTCAAGTAGATAAAACAGATAGTGGAACAGATGAAATATGGATTTGGCTAAGAAAAAATGGAACTGATATTAGTGACTCAGCTACTTCTATACAACTTGTAGGTAATGGGGCTCATTATGTTGCAGCATGGAATTTCTTTGTTAATGCTGCTGCAAATGATTACTTTCAATTAATGTGGTATTCACCGGATGCAAACGTTCGTTTACATGCAGAACCAGCATTTGGAGTAGTACCAGGTATTCCTTCACTTATTGTAACAGCAAATAGAGTAGATCAATTCTTAAGCAATACAGGTTCATTTACAGGCTCATTTACCGGAAACTTAATTGGCACAGCTTCCTATGTAACTGGTTCTGTTTTTACTTCAGCTAATCCTGCATTAAGTGCATCGTATGCTTTAACAGCAAGTTATGCTCTAAACGGAGGTACTACATTTCCTTTCACCGGTAGTGCAATAATAAGTGGTAGCTTAATTGTAACAGGATCTATTAGATCAACATTAGGTTTTACAGGAAGTTTATTTGGGACTGCAAGTCAAGCAACTACAGCATCTCTTGCTTTAAATGCAGTTAGTAGTTCTACCTCCTTAATATCTAACCAAATAAGAGTTACTAATCCTGAAGGTGGGTTAGGAAATGAAGGATATATATCTTTTACTCAAGCAAACCCAGGTGCAGGATTCACAAGTCCGGAATCTTTATACCTTACAACTACTTTAAGATACCATTTTTCAAATAATATATTATCCCTATATAAGGGAGTAGCCGGTGCACCCGCACCAACTTTTAATTTAGGCGAAGCATCAGCTGGGGGATATGGTACCTTTAATTTATCAGGCAGCTTAAACATTTATAACAGCGGGTCTGCCGCTCTTACAATATCTGGCTCAACAGGTCCTTTAATTCAAGTAAATGATATAATTTCTCCAAACATATTCACAGTGCAATCTGCGAGTGTTGCAATATTAAATGTAAACACAGGTTCAGTAGTAACTATTAGCGGTTCATTAAATGTAACTTCTGGTATCACTGGTTCATTACATGGTACTGCCTCATATGCTATTACTGCAAGTTATGCATTAAATGGTGGGGGTGGAGGAGGAACACCTGCTGGTAATGACTCTGAAATTCAATATAATGATCATGGAGTATTTGGAGCATCACCTAGGTTAACTTTTGATAATATCAATAATAATTTAGTATTAACTGGTTCTTTTCTTATAAGTAGTTCAAATACTTTTACAAATATAGGACCATCTATATTTTCTGGAAGTGTTAATGTTTCTGGCTCTTTATTAGTAAATAATGTACCTGTATTATTGTCTACAAACTTTAATAATTTTACATCATCATATAATACAGGATCATTTACTGGATCATTTACAGGTTTATTAACAGGAACATCAAGTTATGCTTCACAATCATTAAGTAGTAGTTATGCTTTATCTGCATCATATGCTGTATCAACTGGTGAAACAGGAATAGCAACCTTAGATTATGGTTCAACACCAGGTACAAATATAGCAACAGTTGTTATCAATACTCCTAACGTAAATAACAACTCTAGTATTAATATTTATATAATGAATACATCATCTATAAACCATAATACAGCAGATCACCAAGTATTTTCATTATATAGTAGAGTAATGCCTGGTAATATAATTAATAATACTTCATTTGATATAACTTGTATCTCAGATTTAAGAATAAATGGACAATTTAAAGTAAAATATAATATAATAAATTAATATGGCAGGAATTAGAATAGAAGGTAACACTTCAGGTAATGTAGTTGAGGTAACAGGATCCAACCAACTAAAAGTTATTACAGAAACAAATGTAAGTACCAATCCAGGCAATGTAGGTGGTATTAAAGCATTTTATGAAAACGATCCTGGTACTATATCAGGAACAGCTACATTGTTATCCCCAGAAGTTGATGATGATTATAGAATACGTGTAGCGTTAGATCATTTATTAGATGTAGAAACATTTAATTACACAGCTCAAAATACAGGTAAACATACATATACTACCACTACAATGACTGCGGGTTGGAGTACAGCAGGTTTAAGAACAAATAGTGGTGCTATCACTACAACGACTACTGGTATGACTATGGGTACATATGCTGAATTTTCTATTTTTGGAGGTCAGGCATTATATTTGGAAATGAATAACTCATTTGATAACAGTATAACAACTAACTTTAATATAGATTTTGGTTTATTTAGAAGAGGTAGTTCAACTCCATTCGCACCTACAGATGGAGTTTACTTTAGAGTTAATGCATCTGGATTCATAGGAGTTATAAATTATAATAGTTCTGAAACAAGTACTACTGTTTTTGATTTTGCTGCAGATCCTAACCAGAAATATAAATTTGTAATTTCTTTAAATGAACGAAATGTTGAATTTTGGATTGATGATGTATTATATGCAACATTAGACACCCCTACTGGTCAAGGCCAACCATGTTTATCAGCAACATTACCAATATCTATACGTCATGCTCATACAGGTACTGCTGGTGCTGCACTTAGTATGTATGTAAATAATTATGTATTACATTCAGGTGGTTATACTTATGCTAGATCAATAGGTGAAGCAGAAAATTCAATGCTAGGATCGTATCAAGGATTATCGGGTGGCACGATGGGTCAACTCATTGCAGGAACAGTAACATTAGGAACACTTGTAAAACCAACAGCCGCTATTCCTTTAAATGCTTCATTAGCGGCAAACTTACCAAACAATTTAGGAGGTAGAGCTTTTGAAACATTGACCTCAGGTTTAGCAATTAATACTGATGGTATATTAGCTATATATCAAAACCCAGCAGGTACTATTTCTATACAAGGTAAAAGATTAAGAATTACAGGTCTTAAATTAAGCGCAGCTATACAAACCGTGATAGCTGGTGGTCCTATAACTAATGAATTTTATTTAATATTTGGCGGCACAGCAGCTAGTTTACAAACAGCAGAAGGAATAGCCGCTAAACCATGTAGAAGAATTATGTTACCTGAATTTACACAAAATATAACAGCTACCCAAGCTGCAAATACGGCAGTACAACAAGCATCATATTTTGCTGATTTTAGCTCAGCACCAATATATGTTAATCCAAGTGAATTTGTTGGAATTGCCGTTAATAGATTTGGTACTGCATTAACTAGCGGTGTTATAGCTTATACTTATCAATTCGTTTACTCTTGGGAATAATATGACATTTAATTATTTTATAGATGGCTGGATATAGTAAAATAAGAATATCTAATATAGTAGTTAATAAAGCTATCAATGCTGATAGAGCGGTAAGTGCTTCTTATGCTTTAACAGCTAGCTATGCTATGAATGGGGGTGGAGGAGGAGGAACACCTGGTGGATCTAATACTCAAATCCAATTTAATAATAATGGATTCTTTGGAGGAGTTCCTACATTAATATATAGTAGCAGTTTATTAAAAGCAACAGGTTCATTTACAGGTTCATTTACAGGAACATTTACAGGAACATCTTCTTGGGCTACTAATGCTGTATCTACTTCATACTTTAGTGGGAGTATTTCAAACGCAGTAAATGCAACTTCTGCTTCATATGCTGCAACTGCTTCTCTTGCTCCTAATTATGTTTTAAATAGCGCTACTTCAAGTTTTGTAACTAATAATCAAACTAGTTCTTTTGTAACTACATCTTCATTTAACTCATTTACCAGTTCATATAATACAGGATCATTTACTGGATCATTTACAGGATCATTACAAGGTATCGCTGCAACAGCATCCTTTGTTTTATCTTCTTCATATGCATTATCTTCATCTCACGCAAGATCAGCATCGTATTATAACGACCCAACCAACGTTTATACAACTAATAGATTGTTAATTGACTCAGCAGGCACCCAATCGATTAATTGGGATAATCGTCAATTAATAACTGGTGGTCAAGCAATATTTGATTGGGGTAATGGATTATTGTATAATAATGCCGGTGCGGAAGTAATATCATTAGATGGTCCTTTATTGCAAGATAATACAAATATAGTTAGTGTTGACTGGCATAGCCGATTATTGTATAATGCCGCAGCAGTTCCTGTATTAAACTGGTCGGGATCTATTCCAATATTACATGGAATAGCTTCTTCGTCGATTTCTTCTTCATATGCTTCAACAGCATCATATCTCAATACATTAAATCAAGATCTTACTTTTAATGGTAACTTAATATTAAATGGAACAGCATCCATAACATACTTAAATGTATTTTATGAATCATCTTCAATAATATATTCAAGTGGTTCAAATCAATTTGGAGATGCTACAAACGATACTCAAACTTTAATAGGAAGAACAATAGTAAGTGGAAGTTTTGAAGTAACAGGTTCAACAACATCAACGTTAGGTTTTACAGGAAGTTTAAAAGGCACAGCAGATAGTGCATCATATGTCACTACTGCCCAAACTGCTTCATATGTTTTACAAGCAGTAAGTTCATCTTATGCACTAACAGCTTCATATGTTGCAGGAAATGGATCATTCCCTTACACTGGATCAGCAACAATTTCTGGATCATTAAGTGTAGTAGGACCAATTACATCAGATAGAGGATTAAGTGAAGCAAACTATATTGCATTAGATAAATGGGATTTATTTATAATAGGTACCCCTACTTTAGCCACAATTGCTGTAACATCAGGATCAGCTAATGGAATTACAACACTTTTGGCTCCTTTTATAGTAGTAAAAGATACAAATATAACATCTATGTCTTTTGAGGTTACCTCAGGTACAACTACAACCACTGCTTCTTTAGGTATATATAATAGTGACCCTATATCTTATAACCCCCAGAACTTAATAGCTTCATGTAGTAACATAATAGTATCAGCTACAGGAACACGTTCTGGTTCACTAAACCAAACATTAACTCTTACCCCTGGACTATATTATACAGCATTTCAACATAGTGGAAGTAATACAATTACATGTAGATCAGTACCTAATACTAACACATATAATGTTTTAGGATTAACCACCCCAGGTAATACTACTATTCCAAATTATATAGCAGGAGTCAGACCTACCGCAGGAGTAGCTAATTTTCTTCCTACTACTTCATCTGCATTCTCTACAATTAATAGATTAGGAACAACATCTCTTCCTGCAATTTGGATAAGAGTAGTAAGTTAATATGATATGATAGTAATAAAAGGCCCAACAAAAATATTAAGGGGACACATTAATATAGGTTCTCCAAATATATTAAATTCTTTCTTACTTAATTTATATGGAAGATTTAGTAAAGATAATAGTCCAACAGAGGAGTTTAGATATATAGAATATAGTTTCGATGGAGAAGACTGGACTCAAAGTACATTATTAACAAAAAATACAAGTAATAATCCAATATATGATTTAATTTTTACCACTACTACCATCCAAACTGATGTGTGGGTGCGTCCTGGGGTAGAAGGAACTAATGCAATAATGTTAGGAGATACTATTAGTTTAACTGGAACTATTGAAGGAGAGTACCCATACTCACAGGAAACCCCATACCAATACTCGGTATTTAACGCAGCAAACATCCCTTCATCAGGAACAACTAATTTATATTTTGAAATAGCTCAGTTTTAGATAATATCATAGACTCACTGTTTTATAAGAAGAAATCCTTAAATTTGGCTTTCTTAGCTTTTTTACATATATTTAAAATAAAAAGTTATGACAGATAAAATCCCAGTAAAACGATTCAAATCACCTGATGGAACTGTTCGATATATTAAGGACAATAAATTACATAATTCAGAAGGTCCAGCTTTAATTCATCCAAATGGTAAGGAAGAATATTATTTAAATGGTATTTTTTATACTAAAGATGGTTTTAAACAAGTTAAAAAAGACAGTGTTGGTTTACCATGGTATAAATCAGGAGTAGCTAAATCAAGACATTAATATGAAGATAGGTTTTTGTGGAACAGTCTCTGTAGGAAAAACTACATTAGTAAATAT
>Ga0315284_10002571_pt1 | contig 25929 bp, 19 predicted proteins | sample YL17G09_16_MG_FD_203696 | JGI IMG/M metagenome (GOLD analysis project Ga0315284, IMG submission 203696) | Sediment microbial communities from Yellowstone Lake, YNP, Wyoming, USA - YL17G09_16 | ecosystem: Environmental > Aquatic > Freshwater > Lake > Sediment | place: USA: Wyoming | collected...
CTTTGTAAGCTGCGGCCGTCGCGGCGGTGTTTGTTGACTTGGGGGTTGGGTGGGGGGGGGGGGGTGGGGGCAGGGTGTGCAGCGCAGCCGGCGCCGGCGAGCGACAGAGCGAGGATGATGGCGGTCAAGGGGATGGTGGGGCATGGCGGGTTGGTTATGAGAGCGTCTGGCCGGCACATGGGCGGGCATTCTACACGAAAAGAGGGGGGGAACAGGGGTGGGGCCGCTACGGCGGCGGTCTGGCGCGCGGGTTATTCCCACCGGGGCCGGTGTTGTGGTATACTTATAGCGCACATCTTTGCCCGAGGAACGTCATTTCGCGAAAGGGCATGGGCCATGAAAGACGACCGCACATCAACAGGGCGCTCGAGTTCGGGCTTAGTGGATCAGTCCGCCGCCTCCACGGGGTCGGGCAGGATACCGAAGCTGTGCTGTGTGTGCGGGGAGGACCTGGTGGGGAAACAGCGGTTCAAAGACCACGACGGGCGGTACTGGTGTCCGGCGTGCGCGCGCGAAGACACGATCCGGAAGCAGCCTGCGGTGTGCCCCGATTGCCGGAAGCAACTGACGCGAGGGGACATGGTGGCGTACGAAGGGTCGCAGTTGTGCAAGGGGTGCGCCGAGAAGCGGCATCTGTCGGCGAAGCGTGCGGCGGCGCGCATCGCAGCGGCGGAGCTGGCGGGGGAGAAGCAACACGAGAGGCGCCGGATGCTGACGATCGCGGTGGTGACGGCGCTGATCGTGGTCGTTGGGTTTGTGGCGGCGTGGCTCTGCATGATGTAGCCGCCGGGCGGAATCCTCTTATTGCGCTTTGAAGACCTCATCCCAGTCGACGCGTACCCAGGGGCCGTCGGTGGCGGGGGAGCCGACCTTGGGCGAGACGGCGACGATGAGTTGCCGCTTGGCGGGGAGGGCGATGATGGAGAGCTGAGTGCTGAGGCTTCCGCGGACGGCGGCGGCAGCGATGATTTTCTGAGCGGTTGGGACGTCGATGGTCTGCTTCGCGTCGCGGGTTTGCCGTGCGAGGGAGGCCATGGCGTTGAGGCGTTTGACGGAATCGCCGCCGAGGGGGACGGCGCGGCGTTTGAGGTAGTGGTTGGTGCAGAAGAGGGCGTCTGGGAGGAGGTTCGGGGCGGTTTGGCGGAGGGTGATTCCGCCGCCGGTCGCATTTCCGTCCCACTCGAAGACGGCGGGCAACTGGCGGTCGTTCCCGGCGGGCATGCTGAGGTGGATGTTGGCTCCCATCATCATGGGTTTGTTGCGCAATATTTCCGCGACGTCGTTGAGGGCGGTCGCGGCGTTTGCGCGTTCGATGGCCTGGCGGAGGACAACGGAGCGGGGGAGGCGTTGGGCGGCGGCGCGGGGTGGCAGGCCGTTCTCGTCGTGCATGAGCGTGAGGACGCCCTGCTCGTTCATGGCGGTGCTGGCGCCGAACCAGGGGATGCAGATTTCGATGGTGGCCAGGCGGTCCTTTTCGGCGGGTGCTTGGGCGACGACCATGAAGGGGAGAAGGGCAGGGAAGGTGGGGTAGTCCATGTTTCTGCCGGTGATGACCTGGCCATCGGGGGTCATGGGGCCCCAGGCGGAGAAGGAGCTGCACCCGCCGAAGCCGATGCGGCCGGTGCCGAGGAGATCGGGGAAGGCGAGGATGGTTTTGAGGTCAGCGACGGTGAGTTCGCGGCCGAGGGGCTCGATGATGCGTTGTGTTTCGGGGAGGGACTTGCGGAGGCCGTCGACCAAGGCGGTCATCTGTTGTTCGAGGTCTTCGGGGGTATTGAAGGTAGCCTGGGTGAGGGCGACGAGTTGGGGCCAGCCTTGGCCGGGGCGTTGCTGAAAGACGGGCAAGATGGCGGCCATGGTCTGGAGGAGGTCTCGGCCGCAGAGGGCGCCCATAGCCTGGCCGCGTTCGGCGAGTGTTCCACGGAGGACGACGACGGGGAGGTTATCGATCTTTCCGCGGAGGCTCTGGGCATAGCGGGCCTCGACTTGGAGGCGGGTTTGGGCGTGCGCGCGGGTGGAGAGGGCGGGCAGGAGGGTGAGGAGTGTCGCGAGAGTCAGGAGCCAGGGCATTCTACGCATGTTCATGAACAACCTCCGAGTGTGATTCGCGGATGGAGTTTTGGGGACGGCGTGATAGTAGCAGCACGGGGGCGAAATGGGAACATGCTCCGTATCGGCTTCTTCGAGTTTTCGGGGCGCCAGCATGCTCGCGACGGTGGATTTTGCACGATTTCTGTGCTACACTTTTTGCGTGCAAACAGGAAGGTCGTATGGCCAGGAATGTCACACTGCGGCTCGACGAAGCTATTCTGCGGAAGGCGAGGCACCAAGCGGTGGAACGGGACCAGTCGCTGTCGCAGTGGGTTGCGGATCTGATCGGCCGATCGGTGGCCGACCAACAGCAGCTCAGCAGGGCGCGGGAGCGTGCTATGCGCCGGCTGCAATCGCCGCTGCATCTGGGGGGGAAGCCCCTGTCGCGGGGAGAAGCCCATGAGCGATAAGCACGTTTTCGTGGACACGAACATCCTGGTGTACGCGCACGATGCGGACGCCGGGAAGAAGCACGCTTCGGCGAAGGAGAGGGTGAGGGAGCTGTGGGCGCGCCAGCGCCCGCCGAGCGTGAGCATCCAGGTGTTGCAGGAGCTGTACGTCAACCTGGTCCGCAAGGGGGCGGGGGCGAAGACGGCCAGGGAGATTGTGGGGGATTATCTTCAGTGGGACGTGGTGGCCAATGATAAGGCTTTGCTCGTGGAGGCGATGAGACTGGCGGAGCGATACAGGGTTTCGCTGTGGGACGCCAATGTGCTGGTCGCGGCGAAGCGGGCGGGGGCGAAGGTTGTGTGGAGCGAGGACCTGAGCGACGGGCAGGAGTATGAGGGGGTGAGGGTGGAGAATCCGCTGTAGAGGCAAAGCGAGCAGCCGGTTGCAGTTCGGCCCTAGCGGTGTGCACATGGAGCCAATCATGAACACGACACAGCTTTCGGAGGCCCAGTGGCAGTCGCTCTGGGATGACTTGGCGAGAATCATGGATAAGATCGGGGCAGCAGTCAACAGGAGCCCGATCAAGCACACCGCGGCCACCAAGGCACTCCATCTCCTGAGCAACCGCATGGTAAAAACGATGAACTCCCTATTGATCCTCTGTGAGGATGCCCAACACGACTTCGCGTTTGACGGCATGACCCTCCTGAGGACGATCTACGACTTGCACCTCCAAGCTCTCTACATCCTGAGAGACCCAAAGATCCGCGAGCAGCGTGCCACGATGTACTTCGACTTCGAGTGGGTTGAAAAGGACCGCTTCCGGCGGATGATCGACAGCAATCCAACTGCGTTTGCACGCACGCTCCGGACCAGTGCCAAGCGAGCTGCCGCAGAGCCCGTGCTGGACCGTGAACTCGGTCGGGCAGGTCCACAATTTCGCCAGAGGGATGGAAAGGAATACCGGCGGACTTGGTACCCAGGAAAACTCCGCGATCTCGCCAAGGCCGCCGGGGTGGAGGCCGAGTATCAGATCGTACAGCCAACGCTGAGCGCAGCAGTCCACTCGTCGCCCTTTGCGATGCGGTGCGGGCCGATGGTTGAGCCGCGGATGATGCTGCTCATGTCTTTTCACTTCCTGTTTCGCGTCGTCGGCCAGATTGCGGAAATGCATGGGATTCAGCTTACTGATGAACAGCGCATACTGATCGAGCATTCTAACAGGAGCTTCTATACGTGAAGCACTCGCCGCGTGTACTTGGGCCTCCTTCCACGATCTACGCACGCTCCACCTTCCGTTTGGCCCACTTCCGCAGTCTGCACATGTCGGGGATCAGCGGCTTGGCTTTGAGCGCGATCTCCGGATAGTCGCATTTCCGATAGACCGCTTCCCTGTTCGCGCCACTCAGCGCGATGGACTCGCGTAACGGAGATGATCTTGTGCCGCGCCTCATCGCCGCGTCGTTCGCCGGTCTCTCACCCCTGCGTGGGGACGGCGCCGGCGAGGGTTTGGTAGTCGTCGAGGGGGCTGCGGTCGGCGCTGAGGATGAGGTCGACGCCACGGCGGATGGCGGGGAGGTGAGTGTCGATGAAACGGCGGGCGACGGCCTTTTTGCGGTCGCTCCTGGTGGCCTGGGCGAGGAAGAGGTGGCCGACGAGGATGGCGATGGCGGAGTCGACGAGGCGGCGGCCGTGGAGGTCGGTGTATTCGACGCCTTTTTCCTTGACGAAGGCGATGGCCTTGGCGACGAGGGCTCTGGCCTCGACGAGTTGGGCCTTGAGGGTATTGAGGGCGTGGTCGGTGTAGGCGGTCTGTTCGAATTCATCGACGCATTTTTCGAAGGCGCCGGAGCAGACGCCGCGGACGGCGGCGACGACCTGGAGTTGGCTGGTTCCCTCGTAGATGGTGGTGATGCGGGCGTCGCGGAGGTGGCGTTCGACGGGGTAGTCCTTCATGTAGCCGGAGCCGCCGAGGACCTGGATGGCGTCGGAGGCGACCTTGACGCACATTTCGCTGGCGTAGTACTTGCTCATGGGTGTGAGCATGCCGTTGCGGCGTTTGTAGGTGCGGGACCATTCCTTGCGTTGTTTGAGTTCGGCGGGATCCGCGGGGGGACTGATCTCGAGGACGCGGAGGTTGTTGTTTTCGAGATCGCAGACGCGGCTGGTTTCGTAGGTGAGGGCCCTGGCGGCCTCGATGGCGATTTTCATATCGACGATCATTTCAGCGACGGCGGGGAGGCGTTCGATGGAGACGCCGAACTGTTTACGGGTGTAGGCATAGCGTCGAGCGACGCGGAAGGCGGCCTCGGCGATGCCGAGGGACTGAGCGGCGATGCCGACGCGAGCGCCGTTCATGAGGGTCATGATATAGGGGACGAGCCCGCGTTGGCGTTCGCCGATGAGCTTGGCGGGGGCATCGTCATAGACGAGTTCACAGGTGGGCGAGCCGTGGATTCCGAGTTTCTCTTCGAGGTGGCGGACCTTGATGCGTGAGGAGCGTTCGGCGAGGAAGAGGGAGAGGCCGCGGCCATCCTTGCTGTCAGGCTCGGAGCGGGCGAGGGTGAGGAGGATATCGCCGCAGCCGTTGGTGATGAAGCGTTTGACGCCGGTGAGTCGCCACTGGCCGTCGTCGTCCTGCCAGGCGCGGAGGGAGACGGCCTGGAGGTCGGAGCCGGCGTCGGGTTCGGTGAGGACCATAGCGCCGGTGAGCTGGCCTTCGGCGAAGCGGGGGAGATACTGGCTCTTGAGGGCATCATCGGCGAAAGCGTTGATGGTTTCGGCGATGCCCTGGAGGCCGAACATGTTCATGAGGGAGGCATCGGCGCGGCTGACGATCTCGATGGCCATGGTGTAGATGACGTTGGGGCAATTGAGCCCGCCGAATTCCCGTGGGAGGGTGAATCCCATGAGGTCGGCCTGAGCGAGGGCCTTGAGGTTATCGCGGACGAGGGGGTTGAGGGTGACGGTTCCGTCTTCGTTGAGGGTGTTCCCCTGACGGTCGATGTCTTCGGCGCGGGGGGCGACGTAGTTGCCGGCGACATCGCCGGCGATGGCGAGAATGCGGCGGTAGTTGTCGATGGCGTCGGCGGCGTCGAGCGGCGCGTATTCCTGGCGTTGAGGCCGGGTGAAGTTGTCCTCCTGGGCGGCGGCGATCTCGGCGAGATCGATGTGGTTGAAGAGGAACTGGATGTCTTCGTTGTCGGTGAAAAAGTTGGCCATAGTAGTTGCCAGTTGTTAGTTGCCAGTTGCCAGTAACCCGGTGCCAACTGCCCTAACTGGCAACTGACAGATGGTCACTGCCAACTCTCAGCCCCGTTCCTTGATCGCCTTGATCATCATGGGGATGACTTTGCTGATGTCGCCAACGATGCCGTAATGGGCGACGCCGAAGATGGGGGCGTCCTTGTCCCAGTTGATGGCGATGATTTTGGCGGATTCTTCCATGCCAGCGCGGTGCTGGACGGCGCCGCTGATGCCGCAGGCGATGTAGAGTGCGGGGCGGACGGTGGTGCCGGTCTGGCCGACCTGGTGTTCCTTGCCGATGAATCCGCTGTCGACGGCGGCGCGTGAGGCGCCGACGGCGCCGCCGAGGGCGCCGGCGAGATCGTGGATAAGGGCGAAGTTTTCCTTGGAGCCGACCCCCCCACCGCCGGCGACGATGACGCGTGCGGCCTTGAGGTTGACCTTGCGTTTTTCGCGGTGGCGTTGGATGAGGCGTACGACCTCGTCGAAGTCGTCGAACTGGATTTTCTCGTCGATGATCTGGCCGCGGCGGCGCGGATCGGGGGGGTCCATGCGCATGACGCCTTCGCGGACGGTGGCCATCTGTGGCCAGCGGTCGAAATTGACGATGGTGGCGATGATATTTCCGCCGAAGGCGGGGCGGATCTGCAGGAGGAGGTTTTTGTATTCGGTTTTGGTTTTGGGGTCGGTGTAGTTGCCGATCTGGAGGTCGGTGCAGTCGGCGGTGAGGCCTGCGCGCAATTCTGAGGCGATGCGTGGGGCGAGATCGCGGCCGAGGGCGGTGGCGCCGTACATGACGATTTGAGGCTTGTGTTTTGAGACGAGCTGGCAGATGGCGCGTGCGTAGGGGAGGGTGCGGTACTGCTCAAGGCGGGTGTCGTGGACGAGGTAGACGTTGTCGACGCCGTGGGCGATGAGGCCATAGGACAGCTCACGGACGTTCCAGCCGGCGAGGACGGCGCCAACCTTGACGGAGAGCTGATCGGCGAGTTGGCGAGCCTTGGCGCAGAGTTCGAGGGAGGTTTCGCTGAGCTGGTCATCTTCCTGTTCGGCGAAAATCCAGACTTCGCCTTTGGGGTTGGGTTCGATCATAGTTGGTAGTTGCCAGTTGTCAGTTGCCAGTTGCCAGTCGGTGTCGGCGGGGGGTTGCCGCGGGCCATGGGGGTAGCGAGCGGCGAGGCCATCAGCCGAGCGTTCTATCGACGATCAGTTCATGCACCATTTTACGTATCCCCTCCTCGGTCGCCGGGACCTGGGTGAAGCCTTCCTTGGTGAGGACGATGGACTGGACGCGATGGACCTTGGTGGGGGAGCCGCTCATGCCGCACCACGTGAGGTCGGCGTTGATGTCATCCAGGTTCCACTGCTCAATGAGGAGGCCGCTGTCCTTCAACTGTTGGGTGCGACGTTTGAGTTCGGCGTCTTTCTGTTCGGGAGAGGCGGAGGGCATTGTCTTGGCGAGGTCCGCCGCGATCTCGATGGCGGCGCGAGCGCGTTTGAATCGCATGACTCGTCTGGCGGCGGCTGGGCGGACGTCGTTGGCGATGTCCAGGACGGTGAGCAGCATGGGGAGGCGGCCTTGGAGGATTTCCCAGCCGTTGCCGACGTTGCGGCGGACGCGGATGGTGCGGCCGTCGAGTTCCTCGATGCGTTCCATATAGGTGACTTGGGGGATGCCGAGCTTTTCGGCCATTTGGGGGCCGACCTGGGCGGTGTCGCCATCGATGGCCTGGCGGCCGCAGAAGACGAGGTCGTAGCGTGCGATGGTTCGAGCGGCTTGGCTGAGGATGTAGCTTGTGGCGAGGGTATCGCTGGCGGCGGCACGGCGGTCGGAGATGATAATAGCGCGGTCGGCGCCTCGGTAGAGGCACTCACGGAGGACTTCGCAAGCGGCGGGCGGACCCATGGTGATGGCGGTAACGGTTCCGCCGAAGCGATCGCGGATGTCGAGGGCGGCTTCGAGGGCATGGAGGTCATCGGGGTTGAAGATGGCTGGGAGGGCCGCGCGATTGACGGTACCCTCTGGGGTCATGGCCTCGCCGGTGATATTAGCCGTGTCGGGGACTTGTTTTACGCAAACTATGGAGTCAAAGGCCAAAGGTTTTCTCCAGTCTGGAGTCCTGAGAAGTCGATCCGATCGTTTCTACCGTGCAGCCGGTCGGCACGGGGGTGTATCGCCGGGAGCCTTCGCGGCACCATGCCTCAACGCCTGGCGGGAAGGCAAAGTGCGGATAGTTACCGAGCGGCGGGTTCACAGTCAAGCGTGCGCGTTCGGGGAGGGGCGAAATGGAGGGAGGGAGGGCGTCCTCCGCGATTCACGGAGCCGAGCGGCGGTTGCGAAGGGAACGAGGGCTACTTGGGTCTGTAGTCGAATTTCTGTCCGCCGACGGAGGCTTCGTACATTAAGCCAGCCTCGCCGAGGGTGAAGACGGCGACGCCACCCTCGAACTTAGCGGCCTTTGAGGCGCCTGCGGTGGCGGCGACGGCGGAGGCCTGGGCGGAGAAGGCGAAGTTGCCGCTCTTGAAGTTGTCGAGGGCGGCCTTGCTCTCGAAGACGATGAGTTCGCTGAACTTCTGGCCGCCGAGTTGGAGGCCGATGGAGGCCTGGGTGACGTCGCAGTAGCCGATCATCTGGTTCTTCTCGAAGAGTTCGCCCTTGCCATAGGCGCCGCCGATGAGGGCGCCGCCCTTGCCGATGGTGGGGAAGATGGCGTAGCCCTGTGACTTGTTCAACAGCGACTCGAGGTCGGAATCAGCGCGTTTGAATTTGTTGAGGGCGGCGGTGACATCGTCATGGAGGTCGGCCTTGGCCTCGGCGGACTTTGGCGCGGTATTGCAGCCGCCCATGACGAAAGCAAGGACACAGAAACCAGCAATCAAGCACAGCGTACTTTTCATGATCGAGCCTCCTGCAAATTGACCGACAATCCATGACTTGGCAGCCAGCGAGGTGCTGAGGCCACCTTCAATCCTCTTCAGCGAGACACTGGCCGATCGTTTTCTGGACATCGGCCAGCCAGTTGCGTCTTTGTTCGGGTGTGCTGATGACGACGACGGTGTAGACTCGTCGGCGGAAGTTTTTGACTCCGCAGAAATCAAACACGCAGGTTTTCCAGAGGTTCTGGAGGGGGTCGCCGAAGAGTTCGAGCTCGCGATCCATGGGGGTATTGGCGGTGTTGAAGACGATCGCCCACCTGGCTTTGAGGAGGCCGATGGGGACGCCCTCGCCTTTGTCGTTGGTCTCGAACTTATACGCGACGCCCTGGCGGATGGCGCGATCGAGCCAGCCTTTGAGGATAGCGGGGGGCTGGCCCCACCAGTTGGGGTGGACAATGACGATTCCGTCGGCCCGCACAATCTCATCACAGTGCCTGGCGATGGAGGGGGGCAACGGGGCGTCCTTGGGCAGCTCCTCGGCGGGCAGGTTTGGCTCAAAGGCCTCGGCGTAGAGGTCATGGCAATGCACAACATGGCCCGCGTCGCGGAGGGTGCGCAAGGCCGTTTCGGCGATGGCGTGGTTGAAGCTGCCCTTGCCGGGGTGTGCGAGGATGAGCGAGATCTCCATGGCGGGAAGGTTACTGGTTTGGCGACGCTCCGTCTATGCCTATTGGCGGTGTACCATCCGCTGAGCAGCGGATGGCCAACGATAAAGAGAATGCCGGCGGCGCTGGATGAGGGTGGTGGTCGTCGGGCTGGTCTTGTTCACCTCCCTGCTGTTGATTTCCTTGCGATCACGCGGCCGGCGTCACGTCGGCAGTGCAGTGACAGCACTTCTTGGCCTTGATGGGGATCTGGCAGAGGCACATGGGGCATTCGCGGGTGGTGGGCGCGGGGGGCGCTTCCTCGGCCTTTCGCATCTTCATGAGGAAGCCGAGGACCTTCACGATGATGAAGAAGACGGCAGCGGCGACGATGAGGAAGTTGACGATCTCACCCAGGAACGCGCCAACCTCGATGCGGCCGAGCTTCCAGGCGGTGTATCCGCCTTTGTCGGGGGCGACGTAGCTGATCAGGGGCATGATGATATTCTTGACGAGCGAGTTGACCACGGCACTGAAGGCGACGCCGATGACGAAGGCAACGGCGAGGTCGATCATGTTCCCTTTGAACGCGAACGCCTTGAACTCTTTCAGCAGACCTTTCATGGGTTGCTCCTCTATGCTTCCCTACGTGAACGGATCGCGCGCTGGGGTTACTTGCCTACGCCGGGGATAGCCGGCAGTTTGGTATCGAGGGTTTTGGCGGCGTTGAGAGCGGTTCGAGCGCCGTCGATCTTGGATTGGAGGTCGGCGGGGAGGGAGGCTTTGATGCCCTCCAGCTTCTTGAGCAGTTCCTCGGCGAGGTCGAGTTTCTTGTCCTTGATGTAGCCCATGAGCTGTTTGAACTTGCTGGTGGCGTCCTTGGTGACGGCTTCCTTGGTGGCGGCTTCGGCAGCGGCGGGGTCGACCTTGGGCAGGGGGACGTCGACGTTCGGCATGGCTGGCATGGTGGCGGGGGTTTTCACCTCGATTGGCGGGGGCGTGGGAGTTTTGGGCGTCTGGGCAGTTTCCGTTCCGGTGACAGCCGGAGGCTGGGCTTTGGGCGGGGCCTTGTCCTTTTCCTTCTTCTCGCAGCCGACCAGCAGAGCGATCCCGACCATGGTAACGCAGAACGCGCAGAGGTATCGCATAGAGGATCCTTTCTTGACTCGTATAGCAAAGCCTAATCGCGAAACGTCCAGCCGAGCAATGGGGAATCTGGAGAGTTGGGGCGAGGGGATTGGGGAGAGGGGTTTTTTGGCGAGTGGGGATGGTAAAGCGGAGGAGGAGAAGATACGACAAAGGAGTTGGGAGGAAGTGCGCGACGTGCGGGCGGGCGGAGGGGGAGATCTTGTTGGCGGAGGGGTGCAGGGGTCTTATAATTCGCGGCCCGGAGCGGTCGCTGGTCGAGTAGCCGTAGAGAATGGAAAGGGATTATGCCAACTGTAGTTCACGTGACGCATGAGGCGATACAGAAGATCGGCGGCATCGGGGCGGTGTTGCAGGGTTTGTTCACGAGCCCGGTGTATCTGGCGTCGGTGAAGCGTAATATTCTGGTGGGCCCGTTCTGGCCGATGGACACGATGGGAGAGCAGCGGCTGGGTTCGAAGGGGGAGGTGTTGTACAGCAGTCTGGACCAGTTGTACCGGTCGCCGCTGGCGGGGCGGTTTCGTGAGATCGAGCAGAAGTTCGGGGTGGGGATCGTCTACGGTCGGCGGAAGTACGTGGACAAAGCGACGGGGGTCGTGAGCACGCCGGAGGTGCTGCTGATCGACCTGAGCCGGTTTGACGAGACGAAGCTGGCGGAGTTCAAGTTCGATTTATGGAAGCAGTTCGGGATTGAGAGCGCGAAGTATGAGAATGTGTGGGATTACGAGCAGTATGTGAGGCTGGGGCCGCCGGCGATTGCGGCGTTGCACGCGTTGGGCGCAGCGGGGACGAGCCATCCGTGCGTGGTGGTGGCGCACGAGTACATGGGGGTTCCGACGGCGTTGGCGGCGATCATGGAGGGTGAGAAGTCGAATTTCCGGACGATTTTTTACGCGCACGAGGTAGCGACGATGCGTCGGATCGTGGAGGGGCATCCGGGGCATGACACGATGTTCTACAACGTGATGCGGTCGGCGATGTCGCAGGGTTTGTACGTGGAGGACGTGTTCGGGAGCCAGAGCGGGTATTACAAGCATGCGTTGGTGAAGGCGACGCGGTTCTGCGACGAGATTTTCGCGGTGGGGGACTATGTGCAGAAGGAGATCCGTTTTCTGGGGCCGGACTTCGTGCACGTGGATTCGCAGATCGCGTACAACGGGGTTCCGCACTGGCGGATCAGCGCGGAAGAGAAGATGGCGAGCCGGCAGAAGCTGCGGACGTACTGCAACAACCTGCTCGGTTATGAGCCAGACTACGTATTTACGCACGTGACGCGGCTGGTGCCGAGCAAGGGGATGTGGCGGGACACGCGGGTGTTGGAGCACATGGAGCCGATTCTGCGGAAGCGGAACGAGACGGCGGTGCTGTTCGCATTGAGCACGGAGGTTCCGGGACGCAGGCCGGAGGACATTCGGCGGATGGAGGAGTGTTATCACTGGCCGGTGGTGCATCGGGAGGGCTTGCCGGACTTATCGCACGGGGAGGCGGTGTACTACCAGGGTGTTCAGGAGTTCAACGCGCGGTCGCGGAACATCAAGGTGGTGTACGTGAACCAGTTCGGGTGGGAGGGGAGGCTGTGCGGGGCGCGGATGCCGTCGGGGATGGAGTTCATGGACATCCGGAAGGGTTCGGATGTGGAATTCGGTCAGAGCATTTACGAGCCATTCGGGATAGCGCAGGTGGAGCCGATCAGTTTCGGGGGGATCTGCGTGTTTTCGAACGTATGCGGATGCGCGGGGTTTGTGAACAAGGCGGCGGGTGGCCATGCGACGCCGAACGTGATTGTGGCGGACTATACGGAGCTGGCGCGGAAGGATCTGCGGCCTGAGCAGTTGATGGCAATCGGTCAGCCGCAGCGGGACGAGATCGAGCACGCGGTGGCGGAGCGAGTGGCGTTGGAGCTGATCAAGCGGCTGCCGCGGACGCCGGCGGAGTTTGAGGCGGCGATCGCACGGGGGTATGACCTTGCAGCGCACATGTCGTGGGACGCGGTGGCGCGGGATTACGTGTTGCCGGGGATTGGGCGCGCGGCCAAGGCGCAGAGGCTGAGGCAGATAGCGTAGGGGGAGGGGGGGCGTGGGCGCGACCGGATCGGGGGTCATGACGTCGGGATAAGGCGCAGCACGGCGGTTTTCTCGGATGTGGTGAACGCAAGGAGTCGGGGCAGGTAATCGAGGTTTTTCGTGGCGAACGGGCGCCCATGGCCGTGGAGCAATTCCCTGATCGATCGCGGCATGCGGGCACGTGCGGGAGGGGGGATCTCCGCGGCGACGAGGACCGCGGCGCGGATGGAGAGTTTGCGCGCCGGTCCGCCGTAGCGGGATTGCAGACGCTCGGTCACTTTACGGAGCACGTTTCCCTTGGCCACCTTCAGATCGACGATGAGGATGTCGACCGTGTTTTTTCTGGCATCGGGAAGCTTGGGCAGGGATTCGTGGACGATTTCCCCGAGGGAGCCGGTGCGGAAGTAACCGATGGAGGCGGCGCGATGGCCGGAGCGCATGGCCAAGCCCGCGGCGAGGAGCAGGCCGTGGTTGTTGACACCGACGATGAGGTCGGGCTGGAAGTGTCCCATGATGTCCTGCATCTGCGAGGCAAGGAAGCAGATACCGTCCTCGGCGGTGGCGAGGGGAAGCTTGATGGCGTTGTTGCTTCTGTCGAAGTAGTTCACATTCAGGTGCCAGACTTCCACTTCTCTGCCAGCAAAGGTCCTGAGGTGCAGGAGATGGGCATAGGGATGATCCGGGAAAGACTCGAGGGCTTCTCGCAGGGCACCGGCGAATGCGGGCCAATGTGAGGCAAAGCGTTTCTGGAGCTCGGTGTCCTTCTCATGGCCGCCAGCAAGACGGTTGATCTCTTTCAGCATCGCTAGAGTTCCGGGCCTGTCCGCCTTTGCGGCCTGCCAGGCGCCATAGGGCTGATGGGCAAGGTCAGCGGGGTCGAAGTTGACGGCGTAGACGATGGCGTGTCTGGCCTTGCCGGCTTCGTAAGCGACCCAAGTGGCGGCGACATGGTTGGCCCTGGTCAGGAAGATGATGGCACACTTGGTGTTGTTGAGAGCTTCGTCGATTTTGGCGCGCCAGTTCGCGCCGGGGGGAATGTCCTGCGACATCCACGATTCGGTGCCGCGGAGCACTTTGCGGAGCAACTGGGCGAATGCCTCCGCGACGGTCCTGCTCAGACTGCCCGAGAAACTCAGGAACACGCGTGTTTGTACGGGACGACGCTTGGCGTGGGGTTGAGGCATGGATGATCCCTTTCGAGCGATGGCATGGGACGGTTGTCCCGATCGGGGATTATGTGCACGGCTGCGGCGCGATGCAAGCATCAGGGGCGCAGAAATCGGGATAGGGGGTCCATGAGCGAACCGCGGACGGGCGGGAACCTCGCCCCGATGAGGGTGCGAGCGGTCAATGAGCCGTGGCGGCGTAGGAATCGGAGGCGGCGGACTTGGCGTGGTCGCCGCGGGGTTTGGGCGGAGGTTGGCGTGCGGGGCGGGTGGCGGGTTCGATTTTGATGCCGGCTTTTTCGAGGAGGGTTCGGCCCTGGCCGGCCTGAAGGAGGAGGACTTCGTCGCCTTCGGAAAGGCCGTCGGTGATCTGGGCCTGGGTTTCGTTGCTGGCGCCGATGACGACTTTTCTGTGGGCGACGGTCTGGCCGGTGCGGAGGAAGACGTAGCTATCGGAGCCGATGGTGTAGATGGCGGCGAGGGAGACGGCAAGGATCTGTTCGTGGCGGTTGATGAAGATTTCGGCCTGGACGCCGATGCCGGGCTTGAGGCCTGGGGGCGTTTCGTCGAGGGTGAGTTCGACGGGGTATTCCTTGAGGTCGGGGTTCCACCAGCGTTGGGAGGAGTCGGCGAGGACGGAGACTCTGGTGAGGGTGGCGCCGACGGGTCGGGGGAGGCCGACGATTTTGACGGTGGCGCGTTGTTTTTTGTCGACATCGAGCTTGGAGACGAGAGCTTCGGGGATGCGGAGGACGGCCTTCATGGCGCGGACGTCGGGGAGGCGGAGGAGCCACTGTCGTTCGCGGACCTGGGCGCCTTCCTGGATGGGGCCGGGCCCCCAGCGGTCGATGGTGGAGGCATAGATGACCAGGCCATCCTCCGGGGCAATGATGGTGCACGCGTCGATCTGTTCCTGGAGGTGAGCGACGCGTTTCTTGAGTTCGGAGAGGGAGGTTTCCTTTTCGGCGACGTCGGCGAGTCGCTGGACGAGGAAGCTGGCGTTTTCGCGAAGGGTGCGCACATATTTCTGGTCGGCCTGGGCGAGCGCGCTCTGGAGGCGGGCCATTTCCATTTTGTAGGTGTAGGTTTCGAGGACGTGGAGGGCGGTGGTGGCTTTACGGACCTCGTTCTGGGCCATGGTGACGTCTAGCTCGGCTTTCTTGACGTCGGTGGCGGTGACGAAGCCCTTGGTGAAGAGGCTCTGGGATTGAGCGAGCTCCTCCTCTTTGTTCTTGAGGTTGATGTCGGCCATTTTGAGGGCGGTCTTGGCGTTATCGAGGGCCTGCTTCCAGGTGCCTTCCTTGTACTGTTCGAGGTCGAGGGTCGCGAGCTCCTTGGCGACTTGAGCGGCGTCCTTGTTGGCGGCGCTCTGGAGCTCCTGGATGCGGAGCAATTCCTTGGAGATAGCCAGGGAGCTGTCGGCCTTGGCGACGGTCATATCTATTTCCTGCTTGCGCTCGACAAGCGAGGAGGAATCGAGGACGACGAGCTTGTCGCCTTTCTTGACGGTGGCGCCTTCCTTGACGAGCTCGATGATCTGGGTGAGGCCTTCGGCCTTGTTTTTGATGTCGGTGTACTCGATGGCCTGGAGCTCGCCGTCCCTGGTGATTTTGACCTCGAGGTCGGTGGGGATGACGGTGTAGAAGGTGCCCTGGATGGTGGTGGCGGAGTCGCGCCAGGGGCGATAGGCGAAGGCGATGACGGCCAGGACGAGGACGATGGCGGAGGGGGCAAGCCACCAGGCCTTGGAGCGGCGTGCGGCCGGCAGGGAAGGGATGGAGATCGAGGAGTTCATCGACATATACACATCGTCGCTGGACTAAGAGCGAGTATGGCTATTGTAACTATTCTGGCGGGGTTGCGGCGTTGACGGGTTGAGTGGCGGGGGCGTCGCGGTCCATGGCGCGGCCTATGGCGCCGGCTTGGGGGTCGACGCGGAGGGTTCCTGTGGCGCGCATGAATTCGAGGACGCGTATCTGGAGCAGGCCGCGGGCCTGTTCGTAGTTGTCCTGGGCGTCGAGGAGCGAGTTCTGGGCATCAACGACGTCGCGGTTGCCGATTTTCCCCTGCTTGAGGAGTTCGTTGGCGTTGTCGAGGCGGCGTTTGGCGAGTTCGATGCCGCGGCGTTGGATTTCGACGTTGATTTCCGCGGAGCGGATGCCGCGGAGGACGTCGCGGACGTCGGCGGTGATGCTGTCCTTGACGGAGACGAAGGCGCGCTGGGATCGTTGGAGGTTGATGAGGGCGCGGCGATAGGCGTTGCGTTCGGCGACGCGATCGACGGGGAGGTCGAGGGTGAGGCCTGCGCCGTAGTTTTCGGTGCGGTCGTGGGCGCCGAAGAGGGGATAGTCGGGCTGGTTGCCGATCTCGATACTGCCGGTGAGGTCGAGCGTGGGGAGGAGGCCGTTTTTGGAGTTATCCAGGGCTCGGCGGGCGTCGTCGATTTTGTCGGAGGCGGTGCGCAGGGAGAGGCGGTACTGGTAGGCGAGGGCGACGGCCTGGTCTTCGGTGATGCGGGGAACGTTGACGTCGAGCGCGACGGCGACGACATCGAGCTGCTCGTCGATGGGCATGCCGAGGGCCTGTTTGAAGTCGTCGAGGGCGCGGGCGTAGGCGGCCTGGGAGTTGATGAGGGCGGCTTCGGCGCTGAGCTGGGCCTGGAGGGCGCGTTGGACTTCGAGGAAGTTGGCTTTGCCGGCCTGGAAGAGGGCGCGGGAGCGTTCGGTGAGGTTCTGGGTGTTGCGGAGGTTGAGCTTGCGGTTGATGACACCCTGCTGCTGGGTGAGGAGCTGGAAATAGCGGCTGGCGATGTCGACGGCGAAGGAGCGGCGGTAGTCCTCGAAGGCGCGGACCTGATAGACCATCTGGCGTTCGGAGTTGATGAGAGGCTCAAGGTTGATCATGCCGGCGCCGCGGAGGAGGGGGAGGGACCCGGAGAGGACGAGGCGGGCGTTGTCGGCGTCGGCGGCGCTGTCGGAGAGCGCGCGGACGAAATCGACGAGGGTTCTGGCGACGACTTCGCCGCCATAGGGGAGCTTCTGGCGGACGCCGACGGAGGTGGCGGCATTGTATGCGGAGCGGAAGTCGACGTCGTCTCTGACGGCGGAGAGGTTGACGTTTTCCTGGACGAAGGGTCGTGGCGAGAGAAGGTGGCGTTCGAGGGTGACGGAGAGAGCGGCGAGGTAGAGGTCCTCCATTGGGTCCTGATAGGCGCGGCTGTGCTGGACGGCGTAGCGGATGCAGGCGAAAAGGTCGAGGGAGTGGAAGGCGCGAGCGGGAAGAGAGGGGCCGAGGGGAGTGAGGAGGGTGTTCTCGCGGAGGGCAGCGAGTTCGGGCAGTTCGGCGCCGATGGGACCGGCGGCCATCCAGAACAGTTCCGGGCCGAGCGGGCCGAAGGGAGTCTGCTCGCCGAGAGGCTCGATGGGTGCGGTGGTTGGGGGGGCGATGGGGGTGATGGGGAGTTTCTGGTAGGCGGGTCTGGCGAGCGCGGGTGAGACGGTGACGGGAGCGACGGCCTGGGGGGAGTAGCCGAGAGTTTCCTGCTTGCGGTCCTTGAGGAGGTTGTTGACCTGGAGGTCGGCGGAGCGGCGGTACGCGTCGGGGGTACACCCGGCAAGGAGAGCAATCAGCAGTAAGGTCCTCAATCCCTTCGGCACAGAGCACATGAGTGTACAGCCTCGAAGCGGGTATTCCCAGCGGGGGCGATTCAGCACGGGGGCGATTCAGCGACGCGCTTGCCTTTGCCGGGCTTTCGTTTATTACTCTGCCATGCAAGTTAAGTTGCTGGATCTGACGGCCCAGTATCGGCGTATCCGGGAAGAGATCGGGCGCGTGATGGACGAGGTGTGTGACGCGCAGGCGTTCATACTGGGGCCGGCGGTGGAGCGGTTTGAGAAGCACCTGGCGGGGTACTGCGGGACGAAACACGCGATCGGGGTGTCGAGCGGGACGGATGCGTTGTTGTGTTCGCTGATGGCGCTGGGGGTGGGGGCCGGGGATGAGGTGATCACGGTTCCGTTCACTTTTTTCGCGACGGCGGGGAGCATTGCGCGGCTGGGTGCGCGGCCGGTGTTTGTGGATATTGAGCCGGGGACGTTCAACCTGGATGCGCGGAAGCTGGAGGGGGCGATCACACGGCGGACGCGGGCGATCTTGCCGGTGCACCTGTTCGGGCAGGTGGCGGAGATGGACGCGATCAACGGGATCGCGGAGAAGCACGGTCTGTCGGTGGTGGAGGATGCGGCGCAGGCGATCGGGGCGAAGCGGCACGGGAGGCCGGCGTGCTCGCTGGGGACTTGCGGGTGTTTGAGCTTCTACCCGACGAAGAACCTAGGGGGATTCGGGGACGGCGGGGCGATCTGCACGAGCGACGACGCGTTGGCGGAGAAGTGCCGGCTGCTGCGGGTGCACGGTGCGCCGGCGGCGAACGCGTATCGGCATGAAGTGCTGGGTGGGATGTTCCGGCTGGACGCGTTGCAGGCGGCGGTGCTGGATGTGAAGCTGAAGCACCTGGATGAATGGCACGAGTCGCGGCGGCGGAACGCGGCGATCTACGATGGGATGCTGGCGGGGAGCAAGGTGAAGACGCCGACGATTGAGGCGGGGAATTGGAGCGTATACAACCAGTACGTGGTGCGGCTGGAGAACCGGGATGCGGTAAAGGCGAAGCTGGCGGCGGCGGGGGTGGGGTCGGCGGTGTATTATCCGACGCCGTTGCATTTACAGAAGTGCTTTGAGGGGTTGGGGTATCGAGCGGGGGATTTTCCGGAGGCGGAGAAGGCGTGCCGGGAGGTTTTGGCGTTGCCGGTGTATCCGGAGTTGGCCGAGGAGCAGATTCGGTACGTGGCGAAGGTGGTGTTGGAGGCGGTGGGGTAGGGGATTTTCGAAGGAGAAACTCACCACGGAGAACACGGAGAGAAGGCGGAGTGGAACCACGGATGCACCCAGATGAACACGGATCAGGGTTGTCGTACGCATATATAGTCCCTCCGTATTACCGGTGATGTTGCGCGAAAGAGGTGTTCTTGGCGCAACGATTTGGGGGGGGCGTGGGGAGTTTTCCAGGAGAAGCGAGAAACATTTTTGGGTTCTTTTTGGGCGCGCAGCGCCGGAAAGGTTGCCGCTGTGCGTTGGGGGAGGGGGAGGCGGTGAAGGTGGGCAGGGTGTAGGGGATGGGCGCGGGAATTTCGAATGGAGGGCAGTGAATTAGAAAGGAGAGAGGCGATTCTATTTGCCAGGGGGGATGGGGCGTGGTACAAATTGTATCTGTAAGCTACTGCATGCAGGTGGAAGCAAGCGAACGAGCAAGTATTACAATTCGGTTCGAGCCAGATCGGAGGCTACCGTGGGTACCTTGCTAACGGACGTTGTTGTTCGTGGGCGTGGGCGGTTCGTTTCCGTGCTGCGGGCGGCGTGCGCGGGGGTGTGCTTGGTGGGGGGGATGGCGAGGGGGGCGGATCGGGAGTGGATCAACCCAAAGGGGGGTGTCTTCGACGCAGGCGCAAACTGGTCCGGGGGCGTGGCGCCGGGGCCAGATGACAACGCGATTTTTAACCTATCGTCGAGTAGCCGGTATGCGCTGACCATAGACCAGAACAGCCATCTGATGTGGAGTCATGCACTGCTGGTTCGGAATGATCAGGTGAGCCTCTCCTTATTGCCGACGCCGTTCTGGTATGTTCTGCCAACGAACTGGGCGAGTTGGCGCGAAGGCGACCCGCCGTTCCCTGCCAGCAGTCATCTGATCGTGGTCGGGCAGTCCAGCGGCGAGGTGGGAAAACTGACTTTGAACCGGGGGCAGATCATCGGGCGACGAGCGACGATCGGCCAAGGCGTGGGGAGCAGCGGGGAGCTTGTCGTGGACGCGCAGGGACAATGGAACAGCGGATTCGACTATGCGGCGCTGTACTTGGACAAGCTCAACGATGGGATTCTCCACGTTGGGGAGTATGGGACGGGGACTCTGAGAATTGCCGGGGCGGGAGTGGTGACGAGCGCGACCAGCTACATAGCCACGAACGCAGGATCAATCGGCACGGCCACTGTGAGCGGGCACTATTCAACCTGGGACAACAGCGAATCGCTGTACATCGGGAAGCTCGGGCAGGGCACGTTGACGGCCGAGAGCCTGGCTTTCGTTGGGGCCAAGAACATCTATGTAGCATCGGGCGCGGGTTCGCGGGCGACGGTGGTTTCGTCAAGTGAGGCGGACATCACGGCAACCGAGCGTGTATACATCGCGTCGGGCGCCGGTGCATCTGCCAGCGTAACGCTGAATGGCGGGTCGCTTAATGCGGGCGATTCGATGTACATTGGGGGCAATGAGACGACGGCTGGTGGCAGCGCGAGCGTGGTGGTGGGGCTGGGCGGAGAATTGCAGGGGGGATTCAAGCTCAAGGTCTACCCGGGCAGCACGATCACATTGAACGGGGGTTTGCTGGGGGCGCGAATCCTCGAGGCGCCGGGGGGATCGATCATCTGGAATAGCGGTGAGTTGGTGATGCGAAATTGGACGGTGAGTGCTGGCTCGCCGTTGACAGTTGGCGCGGGGCAAACGCTGAGTATGTATTCAGACGGGGGGCTGACGCTGCTACCCGGATCGACATTGATTCTGGACGGCGGGACGCTGCGGGTCCCTGAGGTCACCGGTGGCGGGACGTTCAGCTTCACGAATGGGTTTCTGTACTTGATCAGGGACGTGGCGTTTGCGACGGACCCGCTATTCGGGGACGGATACACGATCGGGGCGGGGAGAAAAGTGGGGGCTTACCTTGGGGTGGTCAACGAAGGCAGCATGCTGACAGTCGCGAGCGGCGGGCGGCTGAAACCGTCGGACCTGAACGTGGCGGGAATGCTGAATCTGAACGGTGGGGAGTTGGCCACGCGCGATCTGACAGTGGATAGCGCGGGGACGTCCGCGGGGCGAGTGAATGCGACGCAGAACGCGGCGATCACGCTGGAGCAATACCTATACGTGGGGAGGACGGGCAAAGGGTCGGTGGTGCAGGACAGCGGGACGACGGTATTGAAGCGGCAGGTCTATCTTGGGTATGAGGCGGGCGGAAACGGGACGTATGAGTTGAGCGGGACGGGGGCGTTGAGCAGCTACAACCAGGCGATCGGGTTCGGCGGCACGGGCGTGTTCAAGCAGAGCGGGGGGACGAACCAGACATCGCAGGTTCCGACGCATTCGGAGCCCGCCTACAGCATTTGCCTGGGACACCAAACCACGGGAAACGGCACCTATGAGCTGAGCGGCGGATCGGTGACGGCTGCTCGGACTGTTGTCGGCCGGCAAGGGACAGGGGGATTTGTGCAGAGCAATGGGTCGGCGACGTTCGAGCAATTGGTCCTGGGGGAGGAGAGCACGGGCCGCGGCAGCTACGAAATGAGCGGGGGGAGTCTGTCGTTGTCGGTCTCGGGGACCAGTCTGGTCGTGGGCTCCAAGGGCGTGGGCACATTCACGCAGACCAGCGGCGCCGTATTGATCGGCTGGCATGAGTATGAGACGGCGCTGATCTGCAACTCCGCGGGCAGCGTGGGAACATACGAGTTGAGGGGCGGGGCGCTTACGAACAGCGGGATCATCAAAGTGGGGCGGAACGGCACGGGGACGTTTAACCAGAGCGGCGGCACGCATACGGCGAAGGGGGTCTGGGTGGGTGACGCGAATGCAAGCGGCACGGGGACGTACAACATGAGCGGCGGCACGCTCGATGCGGAGACAATCACCCTGAACCCCGGGGGGACGTTCAACTATACCGGGGGGACGATGAAGTTCACGACGCTCACCCAATGGGGCGGGTCGTTCACGGCGGCGGGAACGCCTCTTGTGCTGGAGAACCCGGCGGGCACGAGCACGTATCAGCTTATTGGCGGGACAGCGAGCTTTGAGACGATTGACTTGAGAAGCGGGGGTGTGCTGGAGCTGCAGGCCGGGACGTTCAACTGCGGGACGCTGAACCAGATGGGCGGGGCGATCAAGGGTGCGTTCACGAATCGGGGGGTCTACAACTACACGAGCGGGGCATTTCCTGTGGTTTTCGTCAATCAGGGTACGATCAATCTGAATTCGGGTCGGGCGGTGCACGTGCAGGACCTGACGGCAAACGGGGCGGTTGTTGGCAGCGATCCGATGGTCGTGGATGGGACGATTTCGGGCACGGGGAGCGTCCAGACGGATCTGACTGTGGCCGGGCGGATGAACTCGGGAGCTTCGCCGGGGACGTTGTCTGTGGGCGGGCAGTACACACAGGCGTCGGGCAGCTCGATGATCGTGGAGGTGACGCGTCCAGATCTGGTGGGGCCGGGCAAAAAGTATGTGCAGCAGAACGATCTGGTGGCGGTAAGCGGCGAAGCGTTGCTGGGGGGCACGCTGGACATCCGGCTGTTGGATGGGTTCGCGCCGAAGGAAGGGGATTCGTACAAGATTATGAGCTCCGGATCGCGTGCGGGGTCGTTTGGGAACGTGATCGGATGGTCGGCAGGATATCGGGTGGCATTTGAGCCGGTGTTCGGCAGCAACGATCTTTCGCTGGTGGTTCGGAAGACTACTGACAAGCAATGGGCTGGAGGGAGCGGGACTTGGAGCGAGGATGGCAGTTGGACGGAGGCCGGGCAGCCGCGGATGGGTGATAACGTCAGGTTGGTGCAGAACGGCGGGGGTATCAGCACAGTGGCATACTCCAACAGCCGGTATCCCAGCACGGTCCTGAGTGAACTGCACGTCGATTCGCAGGGCGGGGGGAAGATGACCCTCGTGCAGCATAGCTCCGAGCAGTTATCGGCGCTTTCCATTTACGTGGGCAAGACAGGTTCCGGGGCATTATCGCAGGGTAGCGGAGAGGTGGTAGCGGCACAGGCGCTGTATGTCGGCCACGAAGCAGGAAGCAGCGGCAGTTACGAGCTGGGCGATGGCCGGGTGAGCGCAAAAGACGAGTACGTTGGGTACTTTGGGAAAGGGACTTTCCAGCAGACGGGCGGCGAGCACGTGGTAGCGGGCCAGCTTGGCATCGCGTTTTTCCCCCAGAGCAGCGGGAGCTACGAGCAATCGGCGGGATATCTACAGGCCAAGGACATCGTCAATAATGGAACGTTCACCCAGGTGGGTGGGACGTTGGCAGTCGGCAAGAGCTTTACGATGACTGGGGGAACGGCAGTTTTGGGGGGCAAGCAGGAATGGAGCGACGGCGCAACTCTCTCGATTTATGACGGATCGGTTCTGGTGATGAACAGCGATGCAGGCAGCGCATCGGCACGCCGGTTGATCATGAATGTTGCAGGGGGGACGGCGACGTTCAATATGAGTCAGCATTTGAAGCGTCTGTCGGTCTGGGATACCGCGGTTGTCGGGGCTGATGGCGGGCAGTTGCTCTTTACGGAGGGTTTGATGATCGACGCTGTGGGCAAGCTGGACTTGGGGAGGAATGCGATGATCGTGCAGAGCGAGGCGGGGAAGGCGGAGCGGGTGCTGGGGAGTATCGTGGAGTACATCAAGGGTGGGCGGATCGTTGGGGCGGAGGGGAATGCGTTTGCGGGGCTGGCGGGGGTACTCAATGGCCAGGGTGGGGGGGCGGGGGCGGTGTTCAACCTGTATGCCGGGGAGAGCGTGGATGTGAATTCGGTGTTGGTGAAGTACACGTGGAACGGCGATGCGAACTTGGATGGGTTGGTGAATGCGGATGATTATTTCCTGGCGGATTCGGGGTACGTCACGCAGAAGGGGGGGTGGTACAACGGCGACTTCAACTATGACGGGGTGGTGAATGCGGATGATTATTTCCTGATTGATAGCGCGTTCATTGGGCAGACGGGGGTGTTGGCGGGGATGGGCAGGGTGGCGGCGGTGCCGGAGGCGGGGGCGGTGGGGATGGTGGTGTTGCTGGGGATGGGGATGATGGGGAGGAGGAAGAGGCGGTGAGGTGAGTCGGGGGGTTAGAAACGGTTTCAGAGCCGTTGCGAGGTTGGCATTACCCACGGCAGCGCCGTGGGCTTTGGGGGGGGTATGAAACCGGTTGTTAGATGAGTCGGGTAGGGTGGGCGTACTCGCGCACCACCATGCTGCCCCGATGCCTTCAATTGAACCACCTGCTTGCGAAACTGTCCATCCTGGCTACAACGCTTCCATGCCGAACTACATGCGGGCATGTCGGCCGGGCGGGACGTTCTTTCTGACGCTGGTGGCCGAGCGTCGTGCGCCCATTTTTATCTGCGAACCGGCCCGGTCGATGCTGCATGCGGCATTCGAGACCTGTCGCCGACACCATCCGTTCGTTCTTGACGCGATGGTGTTGCTTCCCGACCACGTTCATATGCTCATGACGCTGAGCGAAGGTGACGGCGATTTCTCCATCCGTGTCGCGAATGTCAAATCCGGCTTCACCCGCGCCTACCTCGCGGCCGGGGGAACGGAACAGCGGCGATCGCCATCCCGTGTGCGCCAGCGTACACGGGGCGTCTGGCTCAAGCGATTCTGGGAACACAGCATCCGCAGTCCCGATGAGCTGCGGCGGCATTTCGATTACATCCATTACAACCCGGTCAAGCACCGGCACACGAGGTGTCCGCACGCCTGGCCACATTCGTCATTTCACCGATTCGTGGACGAGAATCGCTATGCGGTGGATTGGTGTTGCCAGTGCGAGCAGATCGTCGCGGCGCCGGGCCGGATGGAAGGAATTGCCAGCGCGGCGGGGGAATGAGGGCCGCGGGCGTGATGGGGGCGAGCCATCGGCGTCATGAGCGTCGGGTCCGGTAATCGCGTGGGGCATTGGGTTTCCCGAGGGGGGAGCGATGCGCGCCAATAGTTATGAAGGCGGGCCGGGCGACGTGCCGATAGTGCCATCACAGGAGCGGAATTCCCTGTGAGCCAAGACCCATCGGCAATCCCGGCGTTGGAGCAGTCGCTCAGTCAGCAGGTGGCTGAGATGCAGCAGCAGCTTGATACGCTGCAGGTGCAACTGACGGAGTCGCAGCGGCTGGCGACGATCGGGACGATTTCGGCGGTGATTGCGCACGAGTTCAACAACCTGCTGACGCCGATCGTGAGCTACTGCCAGTATGCGATCCAGAGCGCGCAGGGGCCGACGCCGGACATGGAGCTGATCGTCAAGGCGTTGAGCAAGTCGTTTCAGAGCGCGGACAAGGCGGGCAAGATCTGCCAGTCGATGCTAGGCCTGGCACGCGGGCAGTCGGTGTTCGGGGCGGTGTCGGTGCAGCAGCTGGTGGATGAGACGCTGCTGGTGATGGCGCGCGACCCGAAAAAGGACGGGATCGCGTTGCGGGTGCAGATCCAGCCGGAGCTGATGGTGTACGGCGACGCGGTGCAGTTGGAGCAGGTGTTCTTGAACCTGATGATCAACGCGCGGCATGCGATGCTGGGGCGAGGGGGATCGCTGACGATCAAGGGTTCGCGGTGCGAGGGGACGGATGAGGTGAGGCTGCAGGTGATCGACACTGGGCATGGGATCTCGGAGAAGCACCTGCAGCGGATTTTCGAGCCATTTTTCACAACCAAGGGGACGGCGCGTAAAGGTGAGACGAGGGGGACGGGGCTGGGGCTGACGATCTGCAAGGAGATCGTCCAGCACCACAGGGGTCGTATCGAGGTGACGTCGGAGGTAGGGAAGGGGACGACGTTCAGCATCTATCTGCCGACACAGCACTAAGCTCGACTTTTGCCGTTTTTTCGGCCTGTTCCATGAATGCAGGTTCCAAACAAATCGGACTCCCCCGTACATTCGCGGATTGTCACCGTCCAGCGAATCGGAAAGGAGTCCGATATGTTCACCCTACCCAAAGCGGCGGAGCCGCTGGTCCGGGCCTTCTCTGTAGCCTTCACACGTCCTACTTTCCAGCGCGTCACGCTCTTGATCCTCGGCGTCATCCTCTCGCTGCGCCGCCGCACCATCACGGGCATTCTTCGCGCCTGGGGTCCGCTGGCCCAGGGACACTGGAGCGACTTTCATCGTGTGCTCTGTTGCCCCGTCGGGTCAACGTGCTCGTTGAGCTGTGGCTTGGTGGCGATGATCCTGGAACGGGTTGCCGAGGATCAGCCCGTCGTTTGTCCCGCCGACCACGCCCACCCGCAGCACCAAGGCGAGCCTGTCTATGGGAAGGGGCGTCATCACGACGCCTGTCGCTCGACGCACAGCCATCGGGTCTCGGTCTGGGGACACCAGTGGGTCACGCTGGCGATCCACATCAAGGTTCCGTTCTGCTCGCGGCCGTGGGCGTTGCCGGTGCTGTACGCTCTGTACCGGCCGGAGGAATTGAACCCACAACATGGCCGGCGGCACAAGACGCCCA
>Ga0315284_10002572_pt1 | contig 25928 bp, 21 predicted proteins | sample YL17G09_16_MG_FD_203696 | JGI IMG/M metagenome (GOLD analysis project Ga0315284, IMG submission 203696) | Sediment microbial communities from Yellowstone Lake, YNP, Wyoming, USA - YL17G09_16 | ecosystem: Environmental > Aquatic > Freshwater > Lake > Sediment | place: USA: Wyoming | collected...
TCAGCGCGATCACATCGAAGGTCCGGCCTGCGACAGGCGCGAAGCCATCGCCATGCAGAGCCTCCGCATTCTCGATGCCGTTCCCGCGCGCGTTCTCGTCGGCAAGCTCCGCCGCCCGCTCATTTATGTCAACCATCGTCACCCGGCCCTCAGGCGCCAACAGGCCCGCCAGCACCCCGACGACCCCATAGCCGCACCCCAGGTCCAGTACGCGGTCCGCCTTCTCCACCTGCATGTGCTGAAGCAGCAGCTTCGTGCCCGGATCAACGCGAGAGCGGGAGAACACCCCCGCCTCGGTCACCAGGCGCACTCTCTGCCCCCTCATAACGACGGTTAGCTCGCGCCTCCCGCCAGCCGCCGCCGGATGTTCGCTGAAGTAATGCTCTTCACCCATCGCGAATCTCCCTGGGAGCCCGCCGCGACCGCTTCATGGTAGCCGCGCCCCCGCCTATGGTATTGCCTATTGCTGAGGCCCCAACCTGCGAACCGTGTGGAATCCAGCCATGCGTTACCTGCCAATCCTGCTCTTGCTGGCCGCCATCATCACCGCCCCGTGCGCGGCTGCCGTCAGCCCGAATCCCACGTTTGCTATCGGAGTCTTCTCCGACAGAACGCTCCGCGCCTGTACCATCACCAGCCGGTCACCGATCACGCTCGCAGATGAGAGCGGGAGACAGGTGGCGGAGATTCCGGGCGGGGCCGTGCTGGAGGTAGAGGTCAGCGACGGGATGGTCACCGCTTCTTGCGATCGCCCGAAGGGCAGTGGGCGCAGCCCCAGTTACACTCTGTCATCGGCCTCGCCGCTGCAAGTCCGGCCTGACTCCGGAAAGCCGCGCTCCTACCGCGGACAACTCGCCCTCTCGGTGAGGGCCGAACGCCTCTTGATCGTAGATCGGACGACCCTCGAGGACTACCTTAGGGGAGTGCTGCCCTCCGAGATCCCTGCGAGCTTCGCGCCCGAGGCACTTCGCGCCCAGGCTATCGCCGCTCGTACCTACGCCATGATCGCCGCAGGCCGCCATCGCGCAGACGGCTACGACCTCTGCGACCTTCCCCACTGCCAGGTCTATCTGGGAGTGGATGGCGAGAACCAGCGCACGAGCGCCGCAGTCAGCGACACCGCTGGCCTGATCGTAACCTATCAGCACAAGCCCATTGACGCCGTCTACCATGACGCCTGCGGCGGTCGGACCGCCGGCAATGAGACCGCCTGGCAAGGCAGCAACCCCCTCCCCTATCTGCGGCCGGTGCTCGACTCAGACCCGGCCGGCGCCTTCTGCAGTCTCTCCCCGCGCGCCGTCTGGACGCGCCAGATCTCCCAGGCCAGGCTCGCCTCCGCCCTGGTTCGGTTTGGGGTGACAGCCCCGATTTCGACCATTGAGGCCGGAGCCTTCGACCAAAATGGCCGGCCACAAGAGTACGTGATTCGCGGCTCTCAAGGGGAGGTGAAGATCAAAGCGGGGGTGCTGCGCGACACCGTGAACCGCGCCCTGGGCGCCACCACTCTCCCCAGCGCGGACTTCACAGCCGCCCCCAACGGTGACTCATTCGTCTTCGCCGGCCGAGGCAGCGGTCATGGCGTGGGTCTCTGCCAGTGGGGCGCCAACGCCATGGCCAAAGCGGGGCATACCGCGACGCAGATCCTCGCCCATTATTACCAGGAGACCACCGTCGAGCCCATCTCGGCCGAGATCGCCGCCCGCCTCAACCATCAAGGAAGCGGCTAGCGGAGATCTGCTGCTACCCCTCCTCCACCCAGACCGCTCGCACGACCTCTTCCAGCGTCGTCTGTCCCTGCCGCGCCTTCTGGATGGCGTCATCGCGCAGGCTGCGGATCCCCAGACTGCGGGCCAGGCGCCGCATTTCGCCGGCTGACTCCCTGCGCACGATGGCCGCCGAAATGGCCTCATCGACCATCATGATCTCGAACACGCTGGTGCGCCCGAAGTACCCCGTGCCCCTGCACTCGTCGCAGCCCGTGCCGCGGCAGAATGTTCCCCCCGGCTCAACCTGAAGCTGCTCGATCACTTCCGGCGCGGGGCTCGTGTCCTCGACCTTGCAGTGTTCGCAGATCCGTCGGACCAGCCGCTGCGACAGGAACGCCGTCGCCGAAGACGCCACCAGGAACGGCTCCGCTCCCATATCCACCAGCCGGTGCGCCCCGCTCGCCGCGTCATTGCAGTGGACTGTAGTTAGCACCAGGTGCCCCGTCAGCGCCGCCTGAATGGCCATGCGCAGCGTCTCCGGATCGCGGATCTCACCCACCATGACCACATCCGGGTCCTGGCGCAGCAGAGACCGTAGACCGGCCGCGAAGTCCAGTCCGATCTTCGGGTGTACCTGAATCTGCGTGGCGCGCGTGAGCTGGTACTCGACTGGGTCCTCCACCGTCACCACATTGCGCCCGACGCGATCCAGCCTGCTCAGAATCGCATAGAGCGTGGTGGTCTTGCCCGATCCCGTCGGCCCGGTAGCGAAGATCATCCCGTGTGGCCGGGCAACGACATCCTCCATGATCGCCATGTGATCGTGAGAGAAGCCCAGTTCGGCGAGCCGGAGGCCCGTCGAGGACTTCGGCAGCATTCTCAGCACCGCCGTCTCCCCGAAGATCGACGGAACGGTGGACACGCGAATGTCGTACACCTTGCCGCGCAGCCGGGCGTCGAACCTCCCGTCCTGTGGCAGGCGATGATCTCCGATGTCCATGCTCGCCATGATCTTCACTCGCGACAGCACCCCGGAGTGAAGCTCCGCGGGATAGCTCTGATGGTCGAACAGCACCCCGTCCACTCGCAGCCGAATCTGGAGCTTGGTGGCCCCCGCTTCGATGTGGATGTCGCTGGCGCGCGATATGATCGCGCTCTCCAGCAACTCGTTCACCAGCGCCACCGCGGGAGCGTCCTCGCCAGCGCGGAACGCCGCCCCGGTCCTGGCGTCCGCTTCGATCACCAGCCCGGGCTCGACCAGCCCGGTGCCGGTTTCGAGGTCGTCGCGCTCCCCATAGAACCGCTGGATGCCTCGGTCGATCACTCTTAAATCGGCTCGCGCCGGCCTGATTTCCCGACCCGTCAGCCGGCGCAGTTCATCCAGCTTCAGCAAGTCATTCGGGTTGACCATGGCGACCACCAGGGCATTCCCGGCCACCTGCATCGGCAGCACCTGCAAACGCGCCGCCTCGCGCCGCGGCACCAGTTCCAGCGCGCGGTCATCCACATGCAGATTCAGCTCAGTCACTACGGGCACAGGTTCGTTCGGCATCGACCATCCCCCAAGCGCGACCGGAGTCGCGTCGACTCAACCTATGATACTGCAAGCAGCGTCAGATGTCACCCGCGTCGTAGCCTGGTGAGAGACCACCCCTGGCCAGCGCGATCTGGCTAAGGATGTTCGTCAGGAGAAAGTGCAGCAGCAGGCGCTGGCACGGAGTCTTGTCGAGGCTCAGCGATCCCGAGTGGGAGTTGACCCGGCCCGCAATCTGGGCTCCTGGGTCCTAGGGAACCCCGGCCTCGGCAGGTCCCGCGGCGCCGCCGGCACGAGGCAGTTCCGCCGGCTCCACATACTCTGGCCTCACTGCTGGCACCATCGCGCTGAAGCTCTGAGGCCGGCCTTTGCTATCCCAGCCGGTCCCGGTGAAAATGTAGATGGGCTGGATGGTGTCGTAGCGCCACGCGGTCGCGCCATCGTAATACTCCATCTGCACCTTCTCGATGGCCGCCTCGACCGGCATGTACTCGGGTGAGTTCGATCCTGCCATCACTCTGGCGTCTGGCGACCAGATCGCCTTCCTCGCCTCATCGGGGCGAAGGATCGGATAGCGCCCGAGCGACCGGACATCTCGCATGTTGCGGCTGAAGCTGAAGACCTCTCCTTTTCCAGTCACCCACACTCCAACACGTCCCTCCGGGATGCCGTCGTGGAAACGGCGATACACCACCGAACAGTCCAGCGCCGCGCTCTCCTCCTTGCCGGTGGCATCATTGTGGCGGCTGATCGCGTCACGGGGGGTCACGTCCGTCAGCCGCGCTCCCTCCGGCAGCAGACCGGCCTGCTTCACGAACCCATCCGCGATCGCCACCGCCTCCTCCACTGTGGTCCTTGGCGCCAAGCCGGCATCTGCCCCCGTCGAGCGCTCAGCCGGGGTGCCCCGATCTCCCCACACCAGGCCCAGATTCCCGTCGCTGAAGATATCCGCCCGGAAAGACCCGGAACCGCACTGATAGTCTCCTTCGATCAGGGGTTGCTCGGGGAGACGCGCAAGTTGCTCGGAGGAGAGTGGTGAATCCAGCCTGCCCATGAGGCCAATCGCCAATCGCTTTGTCGGCTCGGAGTGTATGACTTCGAGCACCTCCAGTTCGGCAGGGAAGTACATGCTGGCCCCCTCCAGCACGCCCTTCGCCCAGGTGACCTCGAAGGGAGCAACGGGGACCGCCGCCATCTGCGGCAACTGCTGTGCCGGAACGCGCTCCGGCGACGCGGCCGTGGCCGCGGACCCTCGAAGTCGGATCACCGCACCGCCGGCACAGATTCCCATCAGGCAGATCGCTGAGAGCACCAGAACCGATTTGAGTTTCATTGGATCGCTCCTCTCCTGGATATGGAAGCCCAGCTGCAACGGCCCTAGCACTGCCGCGGCCCGGGCCTCTTGTTGCCTTCTCAGTAGACGATTCTGGGCGGATCGAGTCCGTTGCCACATGATTCGTCGATGAACCCGAACTGCCCCAGGTTGCCGCCACCAGCCACGGGAGAGGCTGTCCTCCGTAACTCCATCCTCTCCAGTTGCCTTGGAGGTAGTCGTTCTGGCAGTCTCCGGCCCAAAGGCTTACTCGCGCCACCACGCCAGCCGGCTGCCAGTAGTCACATGCGTCGCGCCACGCCGTCTCGATTGGGTAGGGGTCTACTGCCTGCGAGGCTATGCCCAGGAAGTTGTGCGCAAGGATCGTGCCGGCCTGGCCATCGCGGCCGTTGAACCAGGAGTCTGTGGCGAAGCCAAGTATCAGGTGGCTACCCTGATGCATCATCTTGATCCAGTCCTTCCGGTCCTGGTTGTTGTAGTTCCGGAGCCACTGGCAGGTGACGAAGATGGTGACTTCATTGTCGCTAGCGCCAAGCCGCACCTCCTCATGCTTGATATTGCCGCAGTCGCGGCCGTCCTCACAGTCCGGAGGGTGCAGGTCGTGTTGGCTCGCCATATGTAGCCTGTTACCGTAGTCGGGATCGCTCACGCCGTAGTAGGAATGACCAGTCCAGATGGATAGGTCGCCGCTATCCATTATGTTGCTGCCGCCCACATCGATCTGCTGGGACGTGACACTGCCATCACGCAGTCCGCAGCAGTTTTCCCAACCCCCGTCGGTCTCGAGATGTGATCGCAGGTTGTAGACGAAATTGTACCAGTGCGCGTTCCCCAGCTCACACCCATTCGCAACGTACTCATCGACACACGTCCAGACGAACTCCTTGAGATAGGCGTCATCCGCCCTTGCCCGCGGCGGCGCGCCGATGGCCGCGGCTACTATGAAGAGCCCGAGTGCTAACACCTGTACAGCCTTTCGAATGCTTCTCATACCTCCTCCTTTCGATGGTGCAGCTTAGGCCTTTCCGACGCTGGGAGTGTGACTGCCGCGCCGCTGCTGTCGTGCAGCAGTTGGGGTCGTGCCGGAGGCCAGTGACGCGCATGGCCGGCCTGGTGGTGGGGCCTCGGCCGCGAGCCGCGGAGATTGCTTCGAGGCGGCGAGGCCGAACGTGAGGACAGCAGCCGGTAGCGGAGCGGTGGAAGCGCAGACGACGGCCAAACGACGCGGCATTGCAGACATAGCCCCTCCGTTCAGAGGGGAACCACGATCACAAGGAGATCACCGCGCCGTGTTCGGTTCCCTCTCACTAGCTGGCACTATGGCGCGGACACACATGGCTGTCAAGCGCATATTCGCCTGATTTCGCCACATGGACCACCCCAGTTGCCCCCTCCTTCTCTTCCTGCTATACTCGGTCAGGCTTACGATAACAGTGTCAAGAAGAATCACAGCAGTACGATCCACCCAAGACCTAACCCCGACCTCATCGCGAAGCCCGGTGCGACTGCGCACCATCCTCGTCATTCTCCTGCTCATTCCCGCAGTCAACCTGTTCATGGCCTGGGGCACCTGGACCGTCGGCGGCACCGGTCCTATGGATGCCATCAACGGTCCCGCCGCTGCCATCCTCTGCGCCCTCGTCGCCCTCAACGCCCTCTTCCGGCGCAAGCGGCCTCACTGGGTCTTCCACCCCGGCGAGTTGATCATCATCTACGTCGCCGTGGCTCTGTCCGCCGGCCTCTCCGGGGGCGTCTGGAACTGGGGAGGCAATCTCGCCCCCAGCATTGCCTACCCCATCTGGCTGGCCGGCCCCGCCAATCGCTGGGCCGAAATCATGTGGCCCTATCTGCCTCCCGGCCTCGTGGTGACCAACCGCGATGCCCTCCAGGGCTTCTTCCTGGGAAGCTCCAGCCCATACCAGCGCGACATTCTCCTCGCCTGGCTCCAGCCCGCCTTCTGGTGGACCGCCTGGCTCACCACAACTCTCTGGGTTACGCTCTGCGTCAGCGTCATCGTGCGCCGCCGCTGGGCCGATGAGGAGAAGCTCCCCTTCCCCATGACAGCCCTGCCGCTCCAACTCACCGACCCCAGCGAGAGCATCTTTCGCACCTCCGCCTGGTGGATCGGGATCGTCGTCTCCGTCAGCATGGGGCTCCTGGGGTTGCTCAACTCGTTCGTCCCCTCTGTACCCACCATCCCCACCTACGTCGACATCGGCGCCTTCCTCAACAACAACAGACCCTGGGACGCCATCCGCACCACCTCTCTCACCTGGGGTCCCTGGGCCCTGGGCCTCACCTATCTGATGCCCGTCGACCTGACCTTCTCCCTCATCGTGTTCAACCTCCTCTGGCGCGCCGAGTATGTCTTTTCCCGCATGCAGGGTTGGCTGACTGGCGCTTGGGGTGGCTTCCCCTACGGGGACCAGCAGGTGATCGGCGCCTACCTCGCTCTCATGTTCTCCGTCCTCTACCTCGACCGACAGTACCTGAAGCAGGTCTTCCGCAAGGCTGTCGGGCTGCCCTCGCACCTCGACGATCGCGGCGAGGCCTTCAGCTATCGCACCGCCGTTTTCGGGGCCCTCGCCGGCCTCGGGTTCCTCTGGTGGTTCTTCTCTCGCAGCGGCATGAGCCCCGCCATCATCGGCGCCTTCCTCGCCAGCTTCTTCCTAATGGTGATGGCCATGGTGCGGATGCGAGCCCATATCGGCCCGCCCAGTCACTGGATGTACGGCACCATGCCCGAGTTCATCCTCACCCAGTTCCCCGGCGCCCGCGCCATCGGTCCCGGCGGGCTGGGCCTGATCGCCATGATGCGCCCCTTCATGTACGAGCAGGATACGCAGCCCTCACCCTATCAGCTCGAGGCGCTTCGCATGGCCGACCGCGTGAACGCCAGGCCCAACCATATGGCCTGGGTGCTGGCCGCGGTTATCCCATTCATCATGCTCACCTACTTCTGGGCCAACCTTCACGTGGGCTACCACTTCGGCCTGGGCGCCAAGGCCGACTCCGACATGACCTTCGTCTGTCGTCAGGGCGCCGACAAGCTCGACGAATGGCTCCGCACCCCCGGAGGGCCCAACTGGAGCGGTGTCGAGTCCATCGGCATCGGCTTCGTTATCACCGCGCTGCTCATGTACATCAAGCTCCGCGCCCCGCTCTGGCCGCTCCATCCCCTCGCTTTCCCCCTTGCCTTTAGCTGGACCATCGACAGCATGCTCCCCGCCATCGTCATCACCTGGACCTTCAAGGTCCTATTGCTGCGCTATGGCGGCCTGCGCGCTCACCGTCGCGCCCTCCCCTTCTTCCTCGCCCTCCTCGCTGGCACTGCCTGCGTCTCCCTGCTCGCCACCGCCACTCTCCGTTTCCTCGGCATCGAGCACAGATAGCCGGCCAAACAGCGCCCCTTCGAGGTTTGGGTTCCATCCAGGCCTGTGGTATATCCCCTTTGGGTGTACAATGGCGGTGTGGTGATACGTCTGGACAGGGAGGGTACGCGTATGTTGCGCAGGTCGTCCATTTGGTTAGCAGTACTCGTGTTATTGGTCGGGGTTGTCGCGCAGGCGGCCAACATTGGCGAGATGGTGATCAAGACTGTTGCTGTCGGCGCCATCGTCAACGCGGTCGCTAAGCCCGCTAACAGCGGCATCAACAAGCTCGTCGGGGGCAACGCTCCCGGCGTCTCCACCAAAGTCGTTCCCGTGCTCAGCCTCGGCGAAAAGGGGTACATCGGCATGGCCCAGGTCGCTGGATCCCAAAGCTTGGTCGGAAAGACCAAGGCCGTCATCCAGATCGAGAAGGACTTCGCCGACCGCCAGTACCGCATCAAGCTCATGATGCCCATCAACTCCAGCAACCCGATTGGCGCGAAGCGCGTCAAGGGCGTGGGCATCACCGGACTGCTCGACCTAGCTCTCAGCCACAACTCCTTCGAGGTTCCGCCCTCCGTTGGCTGGAACGCGGGTGATGTGCTGAAGGCCGGTGCCATCGCCGTCGCCACCAAGGAGTTCTCACCTCAGATCAACGGCTTCATCAACGGCGTCTTCAAGACCGAGGCCAGCTCACCTGACGGAGCCACCAAGGTGGTGCCCTATCTGGACGTCGGCACCAAGGCCTACATCGGCATGATGCAGGTCGCCGGTCCCGCCGCCAAGGTCAACAAGGTCAAGGCGGTCTGGCAGTACGACCAGCTCTTCGATACCGGCCGCGTTCGCCTCCGGGCGCTCGTGCCCAGCGACTCGGTCAACCCGCTCAAGATTCATCGCGTCAAGGGCGTCGGCTGCACCGCCGTCATCGACGCCGTCGTCCTGCGCACCAAGGAAGCCGAGAGCAACCCCGGTCATTATACCTACTTCCAGCGCGCCCCCCTCTTCGTCGGATTCGGCGAAGACCCGAAGTATCGTCCACCAGGATGGGACCGCGGTCGCAAGGTCGGCTGGGAGAAGCACGGCAATCCCTTCCTTCCGCCAGGCCTGGCGAAGAAGCAGAAGGCCCCTGTGGTGATAGTGCCGGCCGGCAAGCCAGTGCCCACACAGCAGCCGAAGAAGCACAACCGAGGGCTTCTTGGCGAGTTGGAGAAGCAGCTTGAGGTCGGCGGAAAGGGCGACACCAAGCCCCCAGGCCTGCAAGCCAAGCAGGGTCAGAAGCAAGAGAGAACCCCGCCCGGCCAGGCGAAGAAGCACGGCCGAGGCAAGGGTCATGGCAAAGGCAAAGGCGGCGACTAGCACGCCCCTCCGACCAACTCACCCGACATAAACCACAGGGACGCCCATCTGGGCGTCCCTGTTTTGTGGCCGCATAGAGGCAGCCCGACTCCCAGGTCAACCGCCGTCCCGCGCCACCTTCGGCGGGAATGCAGCCCGCCAGGCGTCAGGAGGGATCGACGGGTGCATCCACCGCGAGCCGGAATGCTGAGCAGCGCGCGCTACCTCTGGCTGGGAAATGTAGGCGTCCACTCTATGGCCAATCGAGGCCATCCCGATGCCCGCCGCGAGATACGCGAGTGCGAGCACAGGAGCCATGCCGCGGACGCCGGCGCGTATGATTCCCCGCCACGCGTCCCAGGCGCTGACAGCGCCCTGTTTGACGAACAGGGCCACAGAAACGGAAGTCGCTAAGACGCCCGCGACCGCCACGTACAAGATGTGTGTGCCTGTGCTTTCCTTCTCGGGCGCGAACTGGCTCAAGGCTATCCCGACGGCCTCAACCGCGATCAGCGGGCTCAGCGCCAGCAGTAGTCTCTTCCAGCCCGTTCTGCGCACGTCTAGCCGAGCAGGCGCGGCTGCGTCAGCGCTCTCCACTCCGAACGCGCTCACGACGCCAAAGACCGCCAGCAGCGCAGTCAGCATGAGCCCGACGAACGTTCCACCGTAGTCCAGGACCATATACCCCGCCGCCCATACCATCGCATCGAACACTTGGCTCGACGCGCTCAATACCAGCTTGTCGCGGGCGCTATCCGCGAGCAACTCGTCCCGCAGCGCTGCGTCGGCCTGCGCGCCAACTTCCTTGACGTGGAAGCCGTGCTGTCGGCCGTACCAGTAGCGGCCCTCGCGGAATGGGCCGCCATGCGTACCCGTGCGTTTGTCCGCCACCCACACCCAGGCCGGGCTGGCGCCGATCGACTTGACGAATTTCGCGGAGATGAGATCGAGAGTGCTTGAGGAGCCTGCCTGCAGGCGCCGGCCCAGCTCGACTGTCGCTTGCCACAGGCGCAGGGCGTCATCATCTCGGCCTTGCAGCCGCGCCAGCCTCCCCTCGTAGACGGCCATCCGGGAAGCATCGCGCAGGTAGCGCGAAACCCGGCACGCGTCGGTCGTGGTGAACAAAGCCTCGTACGGCGATATGCCAATCCGATCGAGCGCGCGCACCTCCACCCGCCGCATAGCTTCGGAATGGGTGCTCGCCAAGGGAAGCCGACTTGCATCCATCCAGCGCAAGAGGGCCTCAGCGTCGCGCTGTAGCCCGTAGAGGACGTACGCTTCGAGCGCTACCGGCAGGCCGTTCTGTGGGTCGGCCTGCTGCCAGCTCTTGAGCGCCTTCAGCGCGGCCTTGGCCTCACCCTCCGTCAGCCGCTGCCGCGGCTCCTCAGCGGCGAGCCGACTAGTTTCTTCCGCGACCGCCTTGCTGTCCTCCGGGTCGGCGCCGCTAGTGCCGATTCGCTCATATCTCAGATCCGGCAGCAGGGCGTAGCAGTACGCCGCCCACGCCGCGGGCGAGTCGCTGAGCTTGGCCGCCCGTTCGAGGTGGGGTAAGGCCAGCTTGCGCATCCGTTTCGGCTCCGGCCACTGCGGGTTCGACGCGAAACCACCTGCGGACAGCGCCATCACGCCCGCGCCCAATAGCGCCTCTGCGTCATCGGGGTAACGCTTGGCGATGCTCTCTGCCAGCTTGCTCTCACGTTCGCCAGGGTCTGCGGCAGCAAGGACGAACGGCTGGAGACTCCGCCGTAGCCACAGCCGGCGGGCCTGATCGACCGCCTGCTCCCTCAGCACCGGTACGGCGAACACGATCACGACCGTCGCGATCACCAGATCAAGCCAGACCCGTCTCCACCACACGCCTGAGCCTCCCCTCTGCGTCTTTGCGGTGAGACCCTACCCCTCCACCCCACTCTTCTCCCTCAGCCGCGGATACGCGTACTTAACCAACCACTCCATGTTCACCACATCCTCTTTGTTGTACGCGATCAGCAGGTCCAGCGCCTCCTGGCTTCCCCGCTCCCACTCCCGCCATAGTCGCACCGCGTCCCACCCGTCCAGCCCCTCCGTCTCCGGGCTGCGCTCGGTGCCAAGCTCGTGCTCGATCCGCTTCAGTCCGCCTGTCAGTCCCAATCTCCGGAACGAGTGGCACAAGTCGATGTGCAGTTGCTCGAAGCAGAGGTCGGGGAACCGGCGGCACAAGAACGGGATGTCGAAACACGATCCGAAGAACGTCACGATCAGGCCGAACCGCCCGATGTCGCTGCGGAACTCCTCCAGGTCCTTGCCCTTCTGGTACACCCGCACGTCACGGCCATCGTAGAGCCCGATGAGGGTGACGTCGTCTCCCTCAAGCGAGGTGGTCTCGATGTCGAGATAGGCGACGCGGTCGGAAAACTCAGGGTAGGCCCGCCAGTGTTCGCGCCGGATGAGGTGGGAGGCGAAGAAGCGGTGATCGCCCGCCTCCAGTCGCTCCCGCGATTCCTCGGCCGCCCCTGCAATTCGCTCCGTCGCTCTCGCCGACAGCCCTGCGGCCGATGGATTCGAGATGAAATCCCCCCACGTCTTGATGCCCGCGGCCCAGATACGCTGCTCGGTCTTTGCCCCGACGCCGGCGATGTGGATGAAGCTACTGCTCAGCACGTTTAGGCCGCCCCTGGCGGATCGTCAAGATGACGATCAGCGCTACTGCCGCCACGATCACGAACCGCAGCATCGAGCCGATCAGCCGCGCCATGCTCTCCGGGCTCGCCTGGTGGGTGCGGCTCGCGTTCTCGCCTACCTCGATCGTGTTCAACTGCCCCGCCGGCTCAGGCCGCTGCTGCCGCGCCGTCGGCGCCGCCCGTCGCGGTTGGGCCGTCCGCGCCCTTCTCTGCGTCCTCTGCAGATTGGGCATGACTACCGAAAACAGAATCCCCATGATGGCGATGCCGATCAGTTTCTCGACCGCCGTTGTGTTCCGCTTCCGTCTCGGCATGTGTTCGACTCCCCGCGTCAGTCCTCGTCCGCCCGCTGCTGAACCGCCTTCACCAGAGCTTCCAGCAGGTCCCCCTCCGCCACCGTTGCGGCCGGCTTTCCCTGAACGAATACCACACCCTTGCCGCTTCCTCCAGCTACCCCCACATCCGCGTCGCGGGCCTCCCCGGGGCCGTTCACCACGCACCCCATCACTGCCACCCGCAGCGTCTTACCGGCTCTCCGCAGCTTCCGGTCGATGGGTCGCAGCCGCGACTCGACCGCCCGCGCCAGCCCCGCCAGATCGAGCCGGCATCGGCCGCACGTCGGGCAGGTCACTAGCACGATCCCCGACGTGCTCAGCTCCAGTGACTGCAGAATCTCCCTACCGACGCGCACTTGCAGCACGGTGTCACCCGTGAGCGACACTCGAATCGTGTCACCGATCCCCTCCTTGAGCAGCACCCCGATCCCCAGCGCCGAACGGGCGATGCCCGACGGCGGCAGCCCCGCCTCAGTCACTCCCAGGTGCAGCGGGTAGTCGCGCTCCGCCCGAAACCGCCGGTTCGCCAGCCATGTGGTGCGGAGATCGAACGCTTTCAGCGAGACCACGATGTCGCGGAAATCCAATCGCTCCAGCAGCTCGCAGTGCCGCAGCCCCGCGTCCACCATCGCCGCCGCGAGCTGCTCCTGAACGTCTCCCTCCCCCTCATGCCGCGCCCGCACCGCCTCCGGCACCGAGCCCGCATTCACCCCGATGCGAATCGGTATCCCTTTCTCCGCGGCCGCCTCCGCCAGCGCCTTCACGTGTTCCTGTCGGCGCAGATTGCCAGGGTTGATCCGCACCTTGTCAACGCCCTGCCGAATCGCCTCCAGCGCCAGCAAGTGATCGAAATGGATGTCGGCGACCAGCGGGAGCGCGATCTGCCGCCGAATCTCACCCAGCGCCTTCGCCGCCTCCATATCGGGCACCGCCACCCGCACCAGGTCGCACCCCGCGTCTTCCAGCTCGCGCACCTGCGCCACCGTCGCGGCCACCTCGCGGGTATCGGTGTCGGTCATCGCCTGCACTGTCACAGGCGCTCCGCCACCGATCTTCACCCCCCCAACTGCCACCTGTCGTGTGGTCGGTTTGTGTGTCATCTGCGTGGCCTGCGGATAATGATAGCTCCGGTCATCCACCCTCTCCTCGCCTACAGGAACCTCCGGAGGAATTCCACGATCTCCTCCCGCATCTCCGGCGTCTCCTGGTGCCCAACCTGCTGTCTCATCAGCCGCCATCGCTCCGGCACGCCAGCCTCGGCGTACACCCGCTCCAGCTCCGCGTCGATCCGCTCCAGCCCGGCCGTCGGCGTAAGATCATCCAGATCCCCGGCCAAGCTCAGGTGCGCCCGCGGGGCGATCAGCGCGTTTATCTGCGCCGCGGTGAAGTGCTTCAGCAGCGACGGCACATAGTAGTAGATGCCATGACCCTTCAGATTGTTGATCTCCATCAGCGCCTGGTAGTCCGTCAGGCAGCAGATATCGACGCACACCTTCACCCGCTCATCCAGCGCCGCCACCCACCACGCCATCGTGCTTCCCATCGAGATGCCGACCGTCCCCAACCGGCTGGCATCAACCTCGGGTCGCTTCACCAGATAGTCGATCCCTCGGATCGAATCGTAGACCATCATCCCCCACAGCACTCGCCCCTTCCAGAGCATCTCCTTGAAGGCATCGAGTTCCGTCCGCGTCGCCCGCTCGCCGAACACCCAGGTGTCCATGCACAGCGCGCAATAACCCATCGACGTCAGCAGATCGGCATATGGTGGGGTGTGCAGTGCCGACCGCCCGTCGATCAGTTCGTTCTTCCCCAGCGGGTAGTCGCCGCCGTGCGCGTGATTGTAGAGGACGGTCGGCGCCTTGCCCGCCAGCCCCTTCGGCTTCACAAAGTAGGCCGGAACCGGCTCGATCCCGTTCAGGTCGAGCACGAGCTTCTCCAGTATGTAGCCCGGCCGCTCCTCGACCGACACCGTCTCCGCGGTGATCCTCCTCCGTCGCGGTGGCAGATCGCCCAGCAGCTTGTAGAGCTGCTTGCGTCGTGCGTCAGCAGATTCGCTCATGAGTCGGCTCCCACGGGTGTTTCCTTGGGACTTCGACACGCCCCCAAGCCAACCTCCGGCCCGCCACCAGAAGGGCTGCACCGCCGCCAAGGGAATGTTAGGGTATGCTGACGGGCCCGCCTGGGCCTACCGAAAGGATCGCTGAGCACCATGAAGTCGCTGTTCATTTCGCTCGTTGTTTTCCTCGTTCTCCTGGCTTTCGGCGCCCTCGCAGCAGAGGGTCCCTCCTCCCCCATTCCGCAAGTCCCACCTGAAGGCGATCCACCCGCAGACAGGGTCATATCGCTTGTCCCGGGTGCAGCTCACCAGCACCCGCGGCTCCTTTTCTCGGCCGCAGATATCCCGGCGATGCGGGAGTTCGCGAAGACCGACGGCAAGCCCTTCTTCGATCAGTTGCTTGACTACCTCCCTGCCTGCCAGCCCCCTGAGAAGACCGATTTCCTCACAGACGCCACCGATGGCATTCGCCGTGGCATGTGGCGCATGCCTACCGTCGGCCTTCACTACGTGCTGACCGGTGACCAGGAATCCCTCAAGACCGGCGCCGCCTTCCTCGAGAGGTTCTGCTCTCTCGACCACTGGGAGAGCGGCGAGGAATCCGACTTCGGGATGAGTTCCGCCAACATCATGGCCGGCGTCGCCATGCTCTATGACTGGCTCTACGCCGACCTCGACCCGGCCCTGCGCGAGAAGACCCGGCAGAAGCTCCTGCTCATGGCGCGCCGGCAGTACTACTTCGGCCACCTGATGTTGTCCGAGGCGACTCACTATTGGCAGAGCGATCCCCAGAACAACCATCGCTGGCATCGCGACGCCGGCCTCGCCCTGGCCGTGCTCGGCATTGCCGGCGACGGCCCCGACGACCAGTGGATACTCCAGAGAACCGCGGAAGAGCTTCAGTTCCTCGCCGACTGGCTCCCCGAGGACGGCACCTGCCACGAATCGCCCGGCTACATGGTCTTCGGCGGCCCTTACATCACTCTCGCGCTCCAGGCCGCTGACCGCTGCCTGGGAACGCGGTACCTGGAGTTGCCCTTCTTCAGGAACGCTCCGCTATTCCGCCTCCACACCCTCACCCCCGGCTTCAAAGACTCCTTTCCATTCGGCGATGCCGGCGGCAATGGGTTCATGAACAACTACCTCTACGAAGGCACTGGCACGCACAACCTCAGGGACCTCCAGGCCGGCCTTATCGCGTTCTCGCAGGTCGATCCGGACGCGTTCCAGTACGGCTGGACCTCGCTCCTCTGGTTCCACCCCTCCGTCACCGGCGGATCGCTCGACAACCTGAAGCCGACCGCGTTCTTCCCTGATCTGGGCATCGCCATCATGCGTGACGACTGGCGGAAGGGCGTCGGCGCCATGTTCAAGTGCGGGCCGTACGGAGGCTACAAGCTCAACGAGTACCGTAACCAGCGCGACTTCCACTACGTCAACATCGCCCACGACGATCCCGACGCCAACATGTTTGTCATCTTCACCGACGGTGAGCTGCTCGCCGACGATGACCGCTACTCCGAACACAAGGAGACCAGCAGTCACAACACCATCCTCGTCAACGGTAAGGGCCAGAAAGGCAGCGAGGGCGGTGCCTGGACCCAGCCTCTCGATCGTATCGACATGGCCCAGCTCGCGCGCGTCGTCGGGTTCAAGGACGCCGGTGACGTGGTGATCTCAGAGGGTGAGGCCTCGGGCATGTACGATGGCCTTGACCGTTATCGTCGCTCCTTCATCTGGGTCCGCGGCCGCTATGTCCTCCTCCTGGACGACATACGCGCCGGCCAACCCGTGGACCTCACCTGGCTGGTGCAAGGCCCCCAGGTCGAAACCGTCGACGCGATGCTCGGCGCTTACCGGCTGAGGAAGGGCGATGCCCGCCTGGACTTCCAGGTCGCTGCCGCATTCGATTCGGCCGCCATCGCCGACTCGACCGCCGACAACCAGGGAGAGTCCCTCGGCTATAAGCAGCTTCAGCTCCGGAAGCGCACCGCCCACTGGCGACTCGCCAGCCTCTTCGACCCCTGGCATCGGGGACTCAAGGTCGAATTCAAGCCAGCGGGAGAGAACCAGGCTACAGTCACCGTTTCCAGTTCCAGTTTCACCGACACCTGGCGCTGGGCCGCCGCTCCCGACAACGATACACCTTCCAGCCTCTCCGCCGAGGGCACGAACGGACTCGCCGCAGCACTCGGCCCCCATGACAAGGCCCCGACTTCCGGCGAACCACTCACCTGGTAGCATCCTGACGCGCCGACTGGCGGGCGCCTGTGCGCCCGCCAGTCTGCGCGCTTCATATTGCGACCCCCCGGGCTACTTCGTCCTGACTCCCGCCGGTCGGGCCGCGTTCACTGGCGAGAACCTCTCCCACACTTCACCCGTGACCGAAACCGTCTCCGCCGTCACCCTCTTGCCGTCGACACGAACGAACACACCGAAGAGCCAATCGTCGGTGCTGCTCTTCGCCTTTGCCACTCTCCGCTCGGGTCTGCCCGGGAGGTGTAGCACGAAGCTCGATCCCTCGACGCCCATGTAGGCGTCACCCGGCACGCTCTCTCCGAGCCGCTTCAGCTCATAGATCCCCGCGCCGGCGATGCCAGCCGTGACATAGCACACGCCGTTGCGCCGAGTGCGATAGTAGATATGATCGTGCCCGCTGAAGACCCCGGTCACGCGGTACTTCTCGAACAGCTTCGTGAGTTCCGACCGCTCGTTCGGCACCTCGCTGACGCTCTTTGACCCCACGGTGTAGAAGGGAGAGTGCCGGAACACGAACACGCTCTCATATCTGTTCCGGTCGGCAAGCTCCTGGCGCAGGAATGCCGCCGCCTTCACCTGAGGCACGCCATGGCCGAGCACGATGAACTTGCACCGACGGAACTCGAAGCTGTAGCTCTTCGCCGGCAGGTCGTAGAACCGCGCGAAGTTCGCCTCTCCCGACGCTCGATCCCCGGCCAACTCGTGATTGCCGATTACCGGCCACGTCGGGATGGTGCTCAGAAACCACCCCGCGCGCTCGCTCAGCATATCCCAGTTGCCTGTATCCGCGCCCAAGGCGACCATGTCTCCCGTCGTCACCGCGAACGCCGGGCGCCGCGCCGCCACCGTTCGCATCAGGTCTACGAGCGGCAGGTTGGCGTAGGAATCGCCAAACACGGCGAAAGTGAACGGGCCCGTCGCCTCCGGTCCGGCCGCCTCCATCAGCGGCCGCGGATCATACGGAGGCTGAGGGTCGGCGGCAAAGGCAACCTGCGCCGTCAACGCCGCCAACAGCAGCGCAAGTCCCAGCAGCCATCTTCTGCCCATGACGCTCACCTCCAGCTAATCACTTGCCGCCGGCTGCCCCGCAAGCCTGGACTGCCGTGAACGGCTGGCCTGAAATCACGAAGCTATCCCACACTTCGCCATCCACTGAAACCGTCTCCGCGGTCACCCGGTCGCCATTGACGTGCACCAGCACCGCGAACATCGACTCGTCTCCACTCTCGTAGTAGCCCTTGAACGGCGCCGACCTATCTACCCGCCCCGGCACATGCAGGATGACCTGGTCCTCCGCCACCGACACGCCCATGTAGGCGTCGCCTGGGGCCTGCTCCGCGACTCGCACCAGGTCGTAGATGCCCGCCGCCGCCACCCCGGAGATGATGTGAGTGACACCGTTACGCCGGGTGCGATAGTACATGTGATCGTGCCCGGAGAAGACCGCGGTCACCTTCTTATCGTTGAGCAGCTTGACGATCTCGGTTTCCTTGTTCGCGACCTGGTCCGCTTCTTTCATCCCGACGGTGTAGAACGGAACATGCCGGAACACGAAAACGTGCCGGTAGGCATCTCGGTCTGCCAGCTCCTTCTTCAGAAACTCGACCTGGTCCGGCGAAACCAGCCGCCACTCCGGGTCGATCCCCAGCACGATGAACTTCGCATTGCCGAAGGTGAAGCTGTACTCCTGGCCCGGCGCATTGTAGAAGCGCACGAAGTTCGCCAGGCCCTCCTTGAAGTCGCTGTCCACCTCGTGGTTCCCGATCACCGGCCAGCTCGCCCGCTTGCTGAAGAACCAGCCCGCGTTATCGCTCAGCATCTGCCAGTTCTTCGGCCCGTCCTTGCCCGCCCCGTCCTCCACCATGTCGCCCGTCACCACCGTGAAATCAGGAGACAAAGCGTCCACCGTCTTCAACAGCGTGGCCAGCGGCGGCCGCGCATAGGAGTCGCCGAACACCGCGAAGGTGAACCTGTTGTCGTTCGCACTCGACGGCATCAACGGACGCGGGTCATACGGCGGCCCCGCGAAAGCGACCGCGGCCTGAGCTAGCGCCGCCACCACCGTCAGCAACAGCCATCCGCGCGCAAGCTTCTGTCTCTGCATTCGTTAGCTCCGATCCAGTCCGTTATTCCCGCGCCATCCGCTCCAGCCGAGCGATCCTGTCCTCGACCGGAGGGTGTGTGCTGAACAGCCGCATCAGGCCCCCGCCGCTAAAGGGGTTCACGATGAACATGTGCGAGGTCGCCGGGCTGGCGTCCATCGGCACCCGCTGCGAGGCCCGCCCTAACTGCTCCAGCGCGTGCGCCAGTCCCATCGGGTTACCCGACAGCTTTGCCCCCGACGCATCGGCCTGGTACTCGCGGGAGCGAGAGATCGCCATCTGGATCAACATCGCCGCCACCGTCCCGAAGATCGCGACGAAGATCAGCCCCAGTCCGCCGCCCCCCTCCTCATCACGATCCCGGCCCCCGCCCCCGAAGATCGCCGTAAACTGCGCCATGCGCGACAGGATCATCACCGCACCCGCCAGCGTTGCGGCGATGGTGCCGATAAGGATATCGCGATTCCGCACGTGCGCCAGCTCGTGCGCGATCACCCCCTCCAACTCCTCCTCATCCATCATCTGCATCAGCCCCTGCGTCGCCGCCACCGCCGCATGACTGGGGTTGCGCCCCGTCGCGAACGCGTTCGGCTGCGCCTGCGGGATGATGTAGACCTTCGGCATCGGCATCCCCGCCTTCTCCGCCAGCCGCCGCACAACCCGATAGAGCGCCGGCGCGGTCGCCTCGTCCGCCTCTTTCGCCCTATACATCGCCAGCACGATCTTGTCGGAGAACCAGTAGCTGAAGAGGTTCATCACCGTCGCCAGCCCCAGCGCCACGACCATCCCGTGCCGCCCACCCACCGCACCACCGATCAGCACCAACAATGCCGTCAACCCGACCATCAGGCCAACTGTCTTCACTAAGTTCATCAGGTACCTCCGGGAGTGCGAGAGAGAATCCTCTCCTATTATACACAAATCGCGGCCGAGCCGCCCATTCGCGAGGTCCCCGCGGCAGCACGGCGCCGCGCCGGCGATCTCGCCATCACGAAAGCGCATTCCGGAGAGTGCGCCGGTGACGCCACAGCCAGGCGGCCGCGCGCGCGCGCCAGGCCAGCGCCCACAATGGGTTGTAGCCAAGCTCATCGATTCTGAGTTCGGTGGTGTCCGGCGTGACCTCGGCTTCGCCGGCTTGTTCTGCAGTGTCATGCAGCACGAACTCGATCATCAGGTCGAAGAAGCTACGGCGTTGTTCCTCCGATAGACCGTAAGCATCCACCATCGCGCGCAGTTGCCGGGCGCGCTCCTCGAGGGAGGGCAGGCCGTCTATCTCCGCGACGTAATCGTCGTGAAGCTTCGCGTTGAGCCAGCAGGCTTGCGCGAGCTCTATGAGTGGATCGACCGGCCCTGCGTGCTCCCAGTCTATGAGGGCTACCGGAAGCCCGTTCCGTGCCACGATGTTCCAGGGAGCGACGTCGCAGTGGCTGATGATGCGCGTGTCGCTGCCGAGAGTACGACCAAACCAGTCCTGCCATATCGCGTTGGGCGGCGGGCAATAAGAGGCTGTTGCCTGGTGCAACTCGCGGAGCAAGCGACCGACCCCCGCGGCGCCTTCCAGGCTCCACGGGCCGGGGTCGGCGAAATCGCCTTCGACGTACGTGAGCACTTCGCGACCGGCATCGTCGAAACCAGAGCCGACCACGCGCGGCGCTCCCGCGAACCCCACCTCCCCCAGGTGGCGAAGGAGCGAGTGCACCGTAGCGGTCCAAGGGCCGGCGTCCTTGACGACGACCCGCCCGCGCCGATGAACGCGGGTGGGCCCACCGCCGCTCAGCAGAACGTCTTCCTCGGGAGCGGTCTCCCCGCTGCCTTGAGAATGGGGTGATGGCATTGCTAGTACGCTAGTCCCTTGGCATCTTCGCCGTTGGCATTCCCGGCCTCCCCCCCAGACAGGCCACCGCGCGGCCCGGTCGGTTCTCAACTGTGGGGGTCAGGCAGGTTCCGCGGTTGGCTTCCGACATAGGAAGACGCCGGCCGCTTTCGGCACGATCAGCACACCCTCCGCGAGCTGCGCCTGCGCCACCTCGTTGATCACCTCCGCCACCTGCCGCGGCCGCGTTGCGCGAAATGCCTCTGCGTCAGGCCTCCTCAAGGTACCACGCTGGGCCGCTGCCGTTGGCATGGCAAAGCAGAGTAAGTGGCACCCCCTGGCAGGATTCGAATGGCTTGGTCTCCGCTCCGCGGAGACCGCCATGGCGGCCCTGCGGGCCTAGCCACCTGCGATACAGGCTCCGGAGGCCTGCGCCCTATCCACTTGGCCACAGGGGCACGTTCAGACCCTAAGATCACTACTCCGTGCGGCTCTGCAATCCCCCCTGGCAGGATTCGAATGGCTAGGTCTCCGCTCCGCGGAGACCGCCATGGCGGCCCTGCGGGCCTAGCCACCTGCGATACAGGTCCGGAGGCCTGCGCCCTATCCACTTGGCCACAGGGGCACGTTCAGACCCTAAGATCACTACTCCGTGCGGCTATGCAATCGCCCCTGGCAGGATTCGAATGACAGAGCAGATGGTACCCCTGGCAGGATTCGAACCTGCGATACAGGCTCCGGAGGCCTGCGCCTTATCCACTTGGCCACAGGGGCACACTCAGATTATACGGGCGCTGCCCAACTCGGTCAACCGCACCCCGCGTCGCCCTGCGCGAGGCGCGCCCCGGATGAAACCCTCACGCCACCAGCCCTGTGCTGTCCGAGTCCGTCCGCCCCGCCACCAGAGCGGCGTCGATCATCGCGTAGATCCACAGCACGGCCAGCAAGATCGTGACCAGAAGTGTGCTCCCCGAGGAAAGCGCGGAGCCGATCGTGCTCGTGCTCAGGCCTTGCCCATACCCCAACAACCCACCGACGGGTCCCGCGGCCATCTCCCTCAGCACCGCCAGCAGCTCCAGCGCCAACAGGAGGATGGACGCCAGCAGCATCGCCAGTCCCTTCATCAGCTCCCCGTTGTAGAGCTGCCCCAGCCCTGGACCGAAGAAAGAGAGCATCGCCGCCACCCCGGGGCTCTTCTTTTCCTGCGGCTTCACCTTCCCCTCGAGGATCGCCTGGGACATCTCGATCGTCTGCTGCCGCGCCGCGCGTTGCAGCGCCGCCCGCGCAATCTTGTCCTCCAGCACCGGGCGATCCGGGTGCAACTCCCTGGCCCGCTTGAACGAGGCCATCGCCTCCGCGCCTCGCCTCAGGTCGAGCAGCAAGTCCCCCCTCAGCTCGTGAGCCTCGCTAGAGGTATCGTCGAGGTTGATCGCCTCCTGCACCAGCTTCAGCGCCTGCTCCCGCTGGTTCCGCGCACGCGCCAGCGTCGCGCGCCCCAAAGCCTCGCGCACCTTCGCTTCGATCTCGAGCCTGGTTGGCTCACCCGGGTTGCTCATACCTGGGCTTCCGATAGCTCCCTGCGAGGCGCATCGCTCCACAGCCGTTCCAGGTTGTAGAACTCCCTCTCCTCGGCCGCGAAGACGTGCACCACGATATCGCCGTAGTCCAGCAGCACCCAGCTCCCCTCCCGGTAGCCCTCGACCCCAGATGCGCGCACCCCATGCTTCTCTAGTTCCTCCGCCACCGAGTCGGCGAGGCCGCGGATGTGGACGCTCGACGTCCCCTGGCAGATCACGAAGTAATCGGTGATCACGGTCAGCTTGCGCATGTCCAGCACCACCGGCTCCACCGCCCGGTGGTCCAGCAGCGCCTCCTCGGCGATGGCGACCTTCTCCTCCGTCGTCATCGAGCTGGTTCCGACCGCCGGCCTACGGCCATGCTGCTTCATGGGCCCTGGTCTGCCTTGGTAAGATAGTCGCGCCCGACGATCACCGTCACATCCGCCGGGTTATCGCCCTCCGGCTGCACCGATATCACCCCCAGCCCGAGCCACTCGGCCACCCGCTCGGCCCGCCGCGCTCCCCCTCGGCGGCTCACGACCAGCGTGGTATCACTCTTCTGCTCGGAGTTGGTTGTCTCCGTGATGTCGCAGCCCACCTCTTCCAGCCTGGACGCCACCTTTGCCCCCAGCCCGCTGACGGTCGTGCCATTCAACACCTGCACGCTCAGCCCCTGGCCTCTCAGCACCCGGTCCACAGTCTGCCGCACCTGGTCCGCGTCGAGCTCGATCATGCTCTGCCCGTGGATCATCTTCGGTACGCCCGGGAGCGATTCGGCGCGAATCCCATCCGGCCCCGCCTGCTCCATCAGCTTCTTCAGGGTAAGGATCTCCTTCGATGTCAGGTCGGTGCTGACGGTCTCCAGAAACGCCTGTGACAACTGCGGCAAGCGAGTCACATTGCTCGGATGCGAAAGCTGCGTGATGACGGCCCGGAGAAAATGCCGCTGCCGCTCCATCCGCCCGATATCCCCGGTGGCATCATGTCGGAACCGCACATACCCCATCGCCTGCATGCCGTCCAGGTGCTGCATCCCCGGCTGAAGGTCGATATTCAGGTTTCCGCGGCGATCGTGGTAGTTCATCCGCTTCTCGACGTCGATGTCCACCCCCCCGATCGCGTCCACCAGCTTCACGATGCCCGGCACGTTGATCTCGATATACTTGTCGATCGGCATCCCGACCAACAGCTCGACCGTCTGGATCGTCAGCGGCATTCCGCCAAACACGTGCGAGGAGTTGATCCTGTGAACGCCGCGGCCCGGGATCTCGACCCGGCTGTCGCGCGGGACCGAAAGCGCCGATATCTCGCCCGTCTTTGGGCTGACGACCATCACGATGATGGTGTCGGCTAAGCCTTTGTCCGACGAGTTATCACACCCCACCACGAGGATAGTGACGCGGTCCATGCCGCCGAAGACCGGGTTCAGCATCTGGCTGAACCAGCCGCCGCCAGCGCCGGAGGAACCCGACGACACCACGCCCAGGATCGTCCCACACAGGAAAGTGCAGATCCCGGCGGCCGCCCAGATCAGCCACCACCATCTGAAGCTAACTCGCCCGGCCGGCGCAGGCGCTCTCTCACTCGTCATTGCCGAAGGCACAGCCGTCTCTTACCTCACCGCGTCCATGATACCGTCACCTCGACCTGGCGCGCAAGCCAGCGCCCCCCTACTCAGTGCGATAGAGCCCGCGTTCTTGAATATACCCCACCACCGCCTCCGCTGTCAGATACCGCAGCGGCTTGCCCGCAGCGACTCGCTCCCGCAGTTCCGTAGACGATATGTCCACTCTCGGCATGTCGAGCAGGTGCGTCCGCGCTAGCATCTCCGGGCTCAACGCCGCCCGCAGGCATCCCGGATCATAGCCCGGCCGCGTCACCGCCACCAGTTCGCACCTCCGCACCAGCTCCTCCGGCTCATGCCACGTTCGCAGCTCCAGCACCGCATCGACGCCGGTGATGAGATAGAGCTTCGTCTCCGTCCCGAATCGCTCGTCGAACGCCCGCACCGTATCGACGGAATAGGAGGGGCCCGACCGATCGATCTCGACCCGCGACGTTTCGAAATAAGGGTTCGAGGCCGTCGCCAGCACCACCATTTCGTACCGCTGTTCCGCCGAAGTGACCGCGTACCCCTTCTTATGGGGAGGATGGCCATTCGGGACGAAGATCACTCGTTCCATCCCGAAGCGCACCCGCGCCTCTTCCGCAGCCACCAGGTGACCATAGTGGATCGGGTCGAACGTCCCTCCCATTATCCCGATTGCCCGCGCCATACTCCCCTTCATCTGTGGCTTGCGCCCAAAGACGGCCTACGCCCGCACTTGCCCTTCCCCGTAGATCACGTACTTGTAGCTCGTCAGCTCCCGCAGCCCCATCGGACCGCGGGCATGCAGCTTCTGGTTGCTGATGCCGATCTCCGCGCCCAGGCCGAACTGCCCGCCATCCGTGAACCGCGTTGACGCATTCACGTAGACCGCCGCCGAGTCGATCTCCTGGGTGAACTTCCTCGCGCTCGCCAGGTCTTCGGTGATGATCGCGTCCGAGTTGCGCGTGCTGTAGCGCTTGATGTGCGCGATCGCCTCCTCCAGACTATCCACCACTTTCACCGACAGGATCAGCGCCAGATACTCGGTTGCCCAGTCCTCCTCGGTCGCCGGCTTTGCCCCCGCCAGGTGCTTGATCGACCGCTCGCAGGCGCGAAGCTCCACTCCCATCTCGGTCAGATGCTTGCCGATAGGCGGCAGCAGCTTCGCCGCGCAGTCCTTGTGCACCAGCAGCGTTTCTGCCGCGTTGCACACGCCCGGCCGCTGGCACTTCGCGTTGACCACGATCGGTTCGGCCTTCGCCGGATCGGCGGAAGCATCCAGGTAGACGTGACAGAGCCCCTCTCCGGTCTCGATCACCGGCACTCTGGACTCCCGCTTCACCCGCTGAATCAACTCGTGGCCGCCTCGTGGAATGAGCACATCGACGTACTGGTCCATCCGCATCAGCTCCGCCGCCGCCTCGCGGTCCGTACTCTCGATGATGCTGATCGCGCCCTCCGGCAGCCCGGCCGGCACGGCCACGTGGTTCAGCAGATTCGCCAGCGCGACGTTGGAGTTGATCGCATCCGAGCCCCCGCGCAGGATGGTCGCGTTGCCCGACTTAAGGCACAGCCCGGCCGCGTCCACCGTCACGTTCGGCCGCGACTCGTAGATAATCCCGATCACGCCCAGCGGAATGCGCACCTTCGAGACTTCGAGCCCATTCGGCAGCCGCCAGCCCTCGATGATCTCCCCCACCGGATCGTGCAGCTTCGCCAGATCGCGCAGCCCCTCCGCCATCTCCTTCACCCGCCCCTCGTTCAGCATCAGTCGATCGATGGGAGCGGCCGACAGGTTGCGCTCCTGCGCGTTCTTCACGTCCTTGGCGTTTGCCGCCAGTATCTCATCCTGGCCCGCCTCCAGCGCCTCCGCCATCAGCAGCAGCAGCCGATCCTTCTCCGCCCGCGACATCGCGCTCAGCCGTCCCGCGGCCTCTCGCGCTCGCTTCGCCTTCTCGGTGACTTCCTGAATCGCTCCGGCTGCCATGACTCCTCCTCACTCCACGAAATCGAGCCTCACCGACCCGATCTCCACCTTATCCCCATCCTCCGCGCCCAGCGCCCGCAGCTTCCGAATCACCCCCATCCGGTCGAGCTGCCGATGAAGATACCTCACCGCGTCCTCGTTGTCGAGATCGGTCATGATTACCAGCCGCTCCACCTTCTCGCCGCTTACCGCGAACAGCCCGGGCTCGACCTGTTCCACCCTCAGCGCCGGCCTGCGCGGGGCCACCGCCTCGGCCGGTTCCACCTCCGGGATCGGCGCCGGCAGCG